>OBWV01001316.1_pt1 | contig 11396 bp, 10 predicted proteins | sample 1495351 | NCBI WGS metagenome assembly OBWV01 (sample SAMEA2580122, study PRJEB22360) | human gut metagenome | biome: human gut; feature: human-associated habitat; material: faeces | place: Denmark | collected 2008/2010 | reverse complement strand
GGGCAAGGGCAGCCCCCATGTTTTTTATCTGTATCCCCGGTGAGGAGCCATTCGGGAAAAATTTGAACTAGTGGTGCGGGGCGTCTTGTTTTATTTTTATATTTTGATATGATGGTAATCTGTACGGGACGCTGGCCGGGGAATAGGCGGCCGGCGGAGAGGAGGGAGAGCCGCGGTGGTGCTTGGTTTGTACTGCAGGGATGATTTGCTCGCGCGGGAAATAGAAGAAACAGTGCTGTCGCTCCGGATGGGAGCGGGCTGTGAAGAGAAGCCTGTCCGGGGGATGGATTATGAACTGCGGCGGCTTGCTTCTCTGCCGGGGGCGGCTGAGGATATGGCGGAGGGGGATGGGGGATTTTTCCTTATTCTCGCCGGAGAAAAGCCGGAGGATGCTATTGCCGCGGCGGAAAGGCTTTGGTTGGAAAGGCCCTTTCTATCTGTTATTTATGTGGCTTCGCAGGCGGAGGATGTGTTTTCGGCCCTGCCTTATCCTTTTTACCATCTGGTGAGGAGATTTGCCCTGGAACAGGATTTGGGGGCGGTATTTAAGAAGATGGAACGGAGCCGTCCCCCGGTACAGCGGTGGCATACTTTTTTGTGTAAGAATGAGTTGGTGAGGGTGTGCCAGAAGGATATTCTGTATCTGGAAAGTGAACGGCATGAAATAAGGATTCACTGCAGGGATGAAATCATGACCACCACGGAACCATTATCCCAATGTGAGGAGAGGCTGAAGGACGGAGGGTTTGCCAGGATTCATAAAAGCTTTCTGGTGAGTCTGTATCATGTGAACCGCATGGAGCGGGACAGTCTGACGCTGGATAACGGGGAAAAGCTGTATATCAGCAGGTACCGGTATCCGGAGGTGAAGCTTCAGTTTGAAAGTTATATAAGGCATCTGGAATTTTTATAGCCGTAAGGACGGCAGGATAAAAGGCGCAGGCTTTCCCGGGAGCGGGGAACGCGGTCAGGAGGATGAAATGGCTGTAATCAGGGTGGAGCATCTGAAAAAAGAATTTGAGTATTATAAGAAGGGGACGGGGCTGCAGGGCTCCCTGCATAATCTGTTTCACCGGGAAATGCTGAAAAAAGAGGCGGTGAAGGATATATCCTTTTCTGTGGAAAGGGGAGAGATGATAGGGCTTCTGGGGCCGAACGGGGCGGGAAAAACAACAACCCTTAAGATGCTTTCCGGGATTTTGTTTCCTACGGCAGGAGAGGTGGAAATAGACGGGTATATTCCCTGGGAACGGAAAAATGCATTTAAGCGGAGGTTTTCCATTGTTATGGGGCAGAAGAACCAGCTATGGTGGGATCTTCCGGCGAGTGACAGTTTTTATCTGAACAAATGTATTTTCGATGTGCCGGACGGGGAGTATCGAAGGACGGTGGAGGAGCTTTCGGAGCTTCTGGATGTGAAGGATCTGATGAATGTGCAGGTGAGACGGCTGTCTCTGGGGGAGAGGATGAAGATGGAGATTCTGGCTGCCCTGATTCACAGGCCGGATATTTTGTTCCTGGATGAGCCGACTATCGGTCTGGATATTCTGTCGCAGCAGAAAATACGGGATTTTCTGAAGACTTATAATGAACAGACAAAGACTACTGTCATTCTGACCAGCCACTATATGCGGGATATTGAGGAATTGTGCAGAAGGGCGGTTATTATAAATCAGGGGCAGTTGGTTTATGATGGTACGCTGGCGGATATCAATCATCGAATGGGGGACAGGAAGCTCTTGTCCCTGAAGAGTATCGAGCCGGTGCCGAGGGAGCATCTTTCTTTATTTGGCAGAGTACGGGAGTATCATGGCAGGGAAGCGGTCCTGGAGGTTCCCAAGGGTAAAATCAAGGAAACGGCGTCCGCCATTCTTTCCCTGCTGCCTGTGGAAGATTTTACGGTAACAGAAATTCCGCTGGAGGAGAGCATTTCATTGTTTTTTCAAAAAGAGGTGACTGCATTATGAATCCTTACCGTTGTACCTTTCAGATGGGAATGGAAAAAGCGCTGGAATACCGGGTTAATTTTGTGCTGAGCCTGCTGAGCGCGGTCTTTCCCATTGTCATCCAGACATTTTTATGGAATTATCTGTATGGGAATTCGGATGCTGCCGCAATGACCGGCTATTCCTACAGCCAGATCATGGTGTATACGCTGCTTGCATCCATGGTTTCCCATCTGGTTTATACCGGTTTCGAGTATCAGGTAAATGAGGATATTAAAAACGGCGGGCTGAATAAGTATCTGGTAAAGCCGGTGAATTACCGAAGCTATCAGTTTTTTTCATTCCTGGGGGAGAAGGCTCCTCAGCTTCTGATTCTGCTGGCAGTGGCTGCCGCTCTTCTCATTTTTTCCGTGGCGGTGCTGGGGCTGATGCTTTCTTTTCCCAGGGTGCTGGCTTTTCTTGTGAGCCTGATATTGGCGCTGGTGCTGAACTTTTTTATCTTTTACTGTGTGGCGCTGATAAGCTTCTGGCTGACGGACGTGAATCTGCTGTTCGGCACGGTGAGCGTGGTGCTGGTGGTGGTCAGCGGCGGGGTATTCCCTATGGATATTTTCGGGGAACGGATCGCTTTTGCGGTGAATCTTCTGCCTTTTGGCTATACGACTCAGTTCCCGGTAAATATTATTAACGGACGTTTTGGGCTGAGGGAGACAGGGGCGGGATTCCTCTGCCAGATTTTCTGGATCTGCTGTTTTGGAATGCTGGCTGAAATTTTGTGGAAGCGCGGGCTGAAGCGGTTTACTGCGGTGGGAGGCTGAATATGGAACATTTATTTCAAAAGAGAGAGGGCGGTGGACGCGGATATCTGGCGGCAGTGAAGCGTTATGCGCGTCTTCTGTATGTGTTTGCCAGGTTTTCCCTGATGTCCCAGCTGGAATACCGGCTGAATTTTGCCGCGGGGGTGGCGGTGGAGACCGGCTGGATGTTGATTAAGCTGCTGTATGTGGCGGTGGTTTACCGGGCGGGAGTGAACATTGGGGTGCTGACGCCGGACCATATTCTGCTGTTCATCGGTATTTACGTATTGATGACCGGATTTTATATGCTGTATTACGGTAATTTTACCTCTATCAGCCGGATGGTAAGGGAAGGGGAGCTGGATATGTATCTGGTGAAGCCGATATCCCTTCAGTTTTTTGTGACTATGAAGCGGCTGGATCTGGTTCTTCTGCTGCCTGATTTTGTGGCGGGAACCATTATGATCGGGCTGGGCTGGCACCGGGCGGGGCTTCCGGTGAACGCGTGGGCCATAGCGGGCTTCCTCTTTTTCCTGATGTGCGGCAATCTGCTGACCTACAGCCTGTTTCTGATTCCCAACCTTTTATGCTTCTGGATTGTGGCCAGCAGGGGGATTGCGGATATAACGGCGGCTCTTTGGGATTTTAACAATATGCCCCAGCTGATTTATGGAAAATGGATGCAGCGTATCGGAACCTTTATCCTGCCGGTATTTGTGATTACGAATTTTCCGGGGCTGTTCCTCATGGGACAGTTATCTCCCGGCATGATGGCCTGGGGTGTGATTTCACCGGTTCTGTTCTTTTTTATTTCGCGGGGGATCTGGAAAAAGGCGGTAAAAAATTACAGCTCAGCCAGTTCCTGAGTGACTTTTCCGGACAAGTGTGCTAGTATGCAGATATATCAGGTAAATTGAAAAGCGGATGGATTTCCGCGGAAAGGTGAGGAGAAGGATTTATGTATTTTAAGCTGATGAATGGCCGGGAAACATATCTGGAAGGAATGCGGGAACTGCTTGAGGAACGGCACCATCAGGTGATTTCGGAGGATGCCGGGGACAGGGTGGACCCGGTGCTCAACGGAGGACTGGAAACACCGGTGGAAGTGTGGATGGAGCTGATCCCGGAAGAAGAATCCGGGCCGGAAAATCATGTGGTTTTGACGGATTACAGCTGTGAAATGGCAGGCGGTTTGAAGCGGGGGAAAGCCGTACTGAGGGCATGCGGGAAAACCTTTTTGTTCCGCGCGCAGATGACGCTTGTGCGCGAATTGGAAAAGCGGGTGACAATGCATGCCGGTGCATCGATGGAAAGCTACAGCCACAGGGAGAATGTGTACCTGGACAAAAACGGAATTATGCTGGACTGCTCCAGGAACAGTGTGCTGAATGTGGAAACCATAAAGAAATATATCCGTTTGCAGGCTTCTCTGGGAATGAATACGATGATGCTTTATACCGAGGATACCTATGAGGTGCCGGAGTATCCTTATTTTGGAGCATTCCGCGGAAGATACACGAGAGAAGAGCTGAAGGAATGCGACGATTATGCGGATTTGTTCGGAATCGAAATGGTGCCCTGTATCCAGGCGCTTGCGCATCTGAAGACGGCGCTGCGCTGGGATGTGATGCAGGGAACCCGGGATACGGAGGATATCCTGATGGTGGGCGAGGAGAAGGTTTATGATTTTGTGAAGGCCTGTATCCGTTCCGTGTCGGAAACCTTCCGCAGCAGGCGGGTGCATCTGGGTATGGATGAGGCCTGGTCCCTGGGGCTGGGAAATTATCTGCTGAAAAACGGGTATCATACCAAAGCGGAAATCATGACTGAGCATCTGGAACGGGTGACGGATATCTGCCGTGAGCTGGGTCTGGAGCCTATGATCTGGAGTGATATGTATCTGCGGATGAATTCCCCGGCCAGTGAATATTATGATGTGCCCCTGGATACGGATCTTTCGGGCGCGGTGAAGCCTCCGAAGGAAATCGGCCTGGTTTATTGGGATTATTATCATGCGGATGAAGCGTTCTACAAAGCGTATTTACATATGCACAGACAGCTGTCGGATAAGGTGGTGTTTGCCGGAGGAGGCTGGGTATGGAACGGCCTGGCGCCTAATTTCCGGGTGGCTTTTTCCACAACGGAGGCCGCCATGCGGGCCTGCAAGGCGGAAGGAGTGCGGGAAGCGGTATGTACCATGTGGCAGGACGACGGGGCGGAAACGCCTATGGCGGCAGGACTGCCTTCTATTGTGCTGTTTGCGGAGCATGGTTTCACAGAACAGCCTGACAGGGAGCAGTTAAAGGAGCAGTTTGAATTCCTTACGGGCAGCAGCTATGATGCTTATTTGGCGTTAGGGGAATTCGATGCGGTGCCGGGCAGCAGGGAATATGACAATCCGTCCAAGTATCTTTTTTATCAGGATATCCTGCTGGGGCTGTTTGACGGGCAGGCAGCAGTGGCTGAAAAGTCGATGGAAGACGGCGCGGCCAAAGACGGGAATGGGTCATCCCGGGGGAATAATCTGGATACTTATTATGATTTGCTTCGGGAGAAGCTGCAGGATCTTGCGGGAAGCGAAGCAGCTGTGGAGGATGAGATACTGGAGCTTTATATCCATCTGGCGGACGTGCTTTCTGTTAAGGCGGGTATCGGCAACCGGCTGTGTGCGGCTTATAAAGCGAAAGATATGGATGGGCTGAAAAAGATTGCCAACGAGGAGATTCCCTCCTGTATGGAAAAGGTAAGGGAATATAAACGCTGCAGGGAAACTGTATGGGATAAAGAAAGCAAGATTTATGGCTTTGAAGTGCTGGATATCAGAATTGGCGGACTTTTGGCCAGAATGGAGACGGCGCAGAGAAGGCTGCTGGCCTATGCGGGAGGAAGGATTGACAGTCTGCCGGAGCTTGAAGAGGAGAGGCTTCCTTACCGTCCTGTGAAGGATGGGGAGGAGCGTACGCTTTGCAGCTGTAATACTTGGAGGATGATTGTGTCGGCTTCGCCGGTGTAAGAAAAGATGGCAGGATAATCTTCAAGGTGCGGGTACATTTTGTACTGCCATCACCAAAAAATTGAGATATAAAATCAAGCGTATGCTGAAAAATGAGATTCAGAATATGTGAGGACGACATAACAAAAGCCGGGGTGCCTGAAAAATGGTCCTCCGGCTTTTGCTGCATAATAGGGGGTTAGTCCTCCATGTCTTCTTAGCGTACTTCATCTACAAGTGCCTGAACATCATCTTCACTGTAAATACCCATATCTTCAGCGACTCCGGTAAATGCAGCCTGCGCTTTGCGGATAGCCTGAGAAGAAGCGTTGCTCATTACAATTTTCCCATCCTGTTTTTGGCAGAACAGAATCTTATCGCCAGACTTCAAGCCAAGCAGCCGTCGGATTTCAACCGGCACGGTGACTTGACCGTTTGCAGATATTTTTGCCAAGTTCATAAAAACCATCCTTTCTATTCTTGAAATCTAAGGAGAACTTGAATCTAATCATAGCATATCCCCAATAGGCGTAAAAGTAAACTTACAGGGTAAAGAAAAACGTCCTGCTTCAAATTTTTTTGAAGCGTAGAGGAATACAGTTATCCCCTAATCAGCTATCTTCAATTTAATTTAAAAAGTAACTTCTGGAATTGGGAATAGCCCCTCTTTCCATCTTTTTCCTTAAATTTACCTTTAAAAAGTACCAAATTGCAGATCTCATTTTTATGCACATGTACAAAAATGATTCAATTATTAAAAAAAGTTTAATTAGTAGTTGAATTATTTTTATAGATGGTATATATTGATACCAGAAAGAGAAAAGGCACATAAATACATATTAATGACGGTTAAAATATACATAGTGCCCAAACAGTTCATGGGGAAAAGGAGAGGATAACTTGAATTCTAAGAAAAGGAACAGATACGCATATTTTTATATTGCACCATTTTTTATAGTTTTTTTAATATTTAGTTTATTCCCGATTTTGTATTCTTTTGTATTGAGTTTCTGCAATATGGATGTTCTGTCCGGAAAGTTTACCTTTATCGGAGTGGAGAATTACAAGCGTATGATTGAATCGGGTTATTTCTTCCAGACCATTTTGAATACGCTGCTGATTTGGATCATGTCAATTATACCGCAGCTGACAATCGCGTTTGTGCTTTCATTGATACTCAGCAACAAATGGTTCCGGGGGAAATTCCTTTTAAGAAATCTTTACTATTTCCCCAACCTGGTAACGCCGGTAACAATTGGCCTGTTATTCGGAGCCCTGTTCTCTTATCCGGGCGGAGCGGTGAACAACATCATCAGCACATTCGGACTGCAGGCTGTGGATTTCCAGAATAACCCCATGCTGGCGAGAATTGTAATCGCCATTGCTATCTGCTGGAAGAATTTCGGTTTCAATATCATTTATTTTACGGCGGGCATCAATTCCATTTCCGAGGAGGTCATGGAAGCGGCTGAGGTTGACGGAGCCAGCTCCTGGCAGAAAATAACGCGGATAACGATTCCGCTCATGAAGCCGATTTTGATTTATGTTATGGTAACTTCCATTATCGGCGGACTGCAGATGTTTGATGAATCCCATCTGGTATTCAAATCCGTTCCTGGAGATGCGACCTGGACGATGGTTAAGTATATGTACGAATCCGCATTTGTAAGATTCCAGTTTGGATATGGTGCGGCTGTAGCTTATGGTATTTTTGTTATCATTGCCATTTTCAGCGTATTCTCGCTGTTGGTGACGAGGGATAAAAAAGATGATTACGGCAGCAAGCCTAAGAAAATAAGGAAAGGAGGAAAGGCATAATGAAGACTGTTGCAAATAAATCCAGAGATGATTTAAACAGTAGCGCGAAAAGAAAAAGGATATTATGCAGAGGCTTTGTTTATCTGTTTGCCATTGTCATGGCCATAACTGCCTTTTACCCCTTCTTTGTAATGATAATTTCATCGACTCATGACAATTACAATATTGTGGCCAAAATAAATGTACTTCCCGGTACGCATCTGAAGGAAAATTTTGAACGGCTGACCCAGAATATTGAATTATATAAGGGAATCATCAACAGCCTTTTACTGGCAGTCACGGTAACGGTGGTTCAGAACTATTTCACTATGATGGCCGCATACGCGTTTTCCAAATTTAACTTCAAAGGGAAGAACTTCCTGTTTTCTGTGATTCTGGTTGCGATGATGCTTCCGGGGCAGCTGGGTATCATCGGCTTCTATAAGGAAATACAGGCAATGAAGCTTTTGAACAACTATTTTACGCTGGTGGTGCCTACCATATCCAATTGCTTTGCGGTTTTCTTCTATAAGCAGTATATAGACGGCGCACTGCCGAATGAACTGATTGAGGCGGCTGTAATGGATGGCTGTAAAGAACTTACGATATATCACAAGCTGGTGCTGCCGCTGGTAATACCGGCGCTGGTAACACAGGGAGTCATGACATTCATAGGAACCTGGAACAGTTACCTTACGCCGCTGATTGTCCTGAATGATAAGAATAAATTCACCCTCCCTCTGATGATTGCGACGGTCCGTGATTCCACTCATGCGGATTACGGCGCACAGTATGTGGGGATGCTGGTTTCCATAATTCCCATGGTTATCGTCTTCTGTTTTGCGTCCAGAATTATTATGGAGAAGATATCCATAGGGGCGGCAGTAAAAGGTTAATAATCCGATATTATATCAGTACGGCTGATAAATATAAACTTTCACATTTAATCAATTAGGAGGTATACTTATGAAGAAGAAGCTATTATCTGTACTTTTAAGTGCTGCAATGCTGGCAGCAGTGCTTGCGGGCTGCGGAAGCAGCACACCGGCACCGGCTGAAAGCACGGGAAATGACGCCAGTGTTCCCGCTGCGGAAAGTTCCCAGGCTGCGGAAACGGGCAGTGAGGAAACAGAAGCTGCACAGGCGGATCCGGCAAGCCTTGAAGGGGAATTCACTTACTGGACCTACACGGACAGTGCGAACAATCTTGTTAATGCATTTAATGAAAAATACCCGAATGTAAAAATCGACCTTCAGGTTTTCGGCGGGGATGAATACAAGACTAAAATCCTGACAGCTCTGCAGAGCGGTGACAATGTGCCTGATGTATTTGACCTGGAAGAGAATTATATGTATGAGTTCCTGGACAGTGATTTGATTGCTGACCTGTCTTACATGAACATCGAAGAACTGACTAAGGATTTCTACGATTTCCAGGTCGCGGGAATGAAGGATTCCACAGGAAAATTCAAGGCAATGAGTTTCCAGTCTTCTCCGGTAGGCTTCTGGTACCTGAGAGATGCCTGTGAAGAATGGCTCGGAACCAGTGATCCGGCTGAAATTTCAGCAATGCTGACCGATTGGCCGACTATTATTGCAAAGGGCGAAGAGGTTTATGAGAAATCAAACGGCACCGTTCAGCTGTGGCCGAATATTGCGGAAATGGTAAAAGTGGATGCGTTCTCCTTCGACCCTCTTGTAAGGGACAGCAAGCTTGAAATTACCGATGACTGGATCGGAATGATCGACAATATGCGGACAATGTATAACAGCAAGGCGAATGCAGAGCTGGGAAGCTGGAGTTCCGAATGGGCGGCTGCCTGGAATGACGGCAAAATCCTTTTCAGAGTTATGCCTTCCTGGGATTTCTTCACTGACTGGGATACAAATAAAGGAAATGTAGGTATTGCAGTTCCTTTCAACGCTTCCTATGAAGGTGTAACCGGAACTTGTGTATATAATGAGTCAGATAAAAAGGATCTGGCGGCAGCATTCCTTGCTTATATAGCATCTGACGATTTCCAGAAGCTGAATCTGGAAAAATATAATCAGGTGCCCGCAAGCAAGAAGGTTTGTGATGAGATGGCAGAGGGCTTTACCTCCGAAGATTTCGGCGGACAGAATCTGCTTGCAACCTACAGTGAAATCTGTGATAAGATTGTCGGCATTACTCCTGACAAGTTCACTCGTGTAACACAGAACAAGTTCCAGGAAGCGGCGACCAACGGCATCAAAGAAGGTAAAGATAATGACGCTATCATTGACGAATTCAAAAAGAAATTACATGACATGTATCCGGAAGTTGTAATGGACTAAATGAAAAACAGGTGTGAAAACATCTGTGAAGGCAGCGGCAGAGGGAAGTCAGGCTTTCCTCTGCCGGCCGGATAAAAAGGAGTCGCAGATGGGAGAGCAAACAAACCAGGTTCAACTGAAGAATTTTAACCGAAGGACAGTACTGAATTATATCAGAAAAAATAAAACCGCCACCAAGGCAGGGCTTGCAACGGCGACGGGACTTACCTTCATGGCGATTAAAAAGATATTGGAGGAGCTGGAGGGACTGCATCTGATTCGCTGCGATGAGATGGAGGCCGGCGGCATGGGACGCCGGGCAGTTACTTATGCAGTAAATGAAACATACCGTTATACAGTAGGAATACATATCAACAAATTTGTTACCAGCATTGCCTTGATGGATTTGCGGGGTGAGATTCTGGAAGTGGAACGCTGCTCCATGCAGCAAGAATTTCCCAACCAGAATGCATTTGTAGAACTGCTGGTTTCCGAGATAGAAAAGGTAATTAAGAAATCAGGAATAGAAAAGGAAAAATTGCTGGGAATCGGAGTGGGAGTGCCCGGGCCTGTGGATACAGAAAATGGCATCATCCTCACCCCGCCCAATATCCCCATGCTGAGTTATCTGCCCCTTAAGGAAATCCTGGAGCAGAAATGCGGGTACAGTGTTTATGTCCAGAAGGATACCAATGTGATCGCCTTCGGCGAGTATTGGTACGGGGACGGCAGCGGCCGCAATAACAGGAATGACTGCTATGACCTCGCCTATGTGGATGTGGATATGGGTATTGGTTCCGGCTTGATAATAGATGGAAAATTGAACATAGGAGCCAACAGTATAGCCGGTGAATTCGGGCATATCACCATTGATATCAATGGGCCGCTCTGCAACTGCGGCAACCGGGGCTGTCTGGAGGCCATGAGTTCGGGGATAGCGGTTCTGCGGGAACTGAAGGCCCAGCTGGAAAAGGAGCCGGAGCATCCTCTTTATGAAAAGAGAGAAAATCTGGTGATTGAAGATGTGTTTAAAATGGCGGAGAAGAAGGATTTGCTGACGATTTCCATTCTGAACCAGTCCGCTTTATATGTGGGGGTTGCCATCAGCAACCTGATAAATATATTGGATCCCCAGATTATTATCCTGGGCGGTATCCTTATTCAGAAGTATCCCAGATATTTTGACATTGTTACTAATGTGGCCAACTCGAGAAAGGTCAAGGGGGCCAAGGAAAATTATATTGCGGTATCCAAGCTGGGAGAAAATGCAGGCGTCATCGGCGCAGGAGAAATTGTGGCCGACAATTTCTTTAATGAAAAGGTAAATGAGTTATTTTGTAAAAACGCGTAATAGTAACTGTTCAGAACCCCTTTCTGCCTGTCTGGCTCCCCCGCGTTTGGGAGGCTTGGCTGCCGTTTCCCGGCTCCGGCCAGGCAGAGGTCCTAAAAGGGGACGCTCCCGCTCGGATAACCACGCAGCGGTACTAAGGCTGCAAATGGAAGCAAAGCATTCCAAGGACGCAGCCTAAGGACCGGCGTGTTTATAACGCCCCTTACAGGATCCTCTGT
>OBWV01001315.1_pt1 | contig 11403 bp, 8 predicted proteins | sample 1495351 | NCBI WGS metagenome assembly OBWV01 (sample SAMEA2580122, study PRJEB22360) | human gut metagenome | biome: human gut; feature: human-associated habitat; material: faeces | place: Denmark | collected 2008/2010 | reverse complement strand
GCGCTGGTGGGGGGGGATAACAGGCCAGGGGGGGGGGGAAAGCCGTTGTGGCTGCTGCTGGGCGAGATGGAGCCGGAGGAGCTGGTCTCCACGCTCGATTTCCGCTACATGACCGACGCCCTGCGCCCTGAGGAAGCCGTTGCGATTCTCAAAGAGGGTCAGAAGGGCAAGGCCGAGCGTATCAAGCATCTGCTGGAGGTCGGTTACCCCGGCTATTCAACCGCTCCCGGTTGGCTCGGCTACTCGGATGAGAAGATGGTGGCCCTCGCCAAGGAGGAGACCCAGGTCAAGGGCTTCAAGCAGATTAAGCTTAAGGTCGGCCAGAATATCAATGACGATCTGCGCCGCTTGTCCAAGGCCCGTGAGGCCATCGGCCCCGACGTGCGCCTCGCCGTGGACGCCAATCAGGTGTGGGATGTTCCCACCGCCATCGACTGGATCAACAAGTTCCACGACTTCGATCTGGCGTGGGTCGAGGAGCCGACCAGCCCGGATGACGTGATTGGCCACGCCACGATTGCGCGCGCCATCAATCCCATCAAGGTCGCCACCGGCGAACAGATGCAGAGCCGCATTCTGTACAAGCAGTACCTGCAGGCCAACGCCTTCGGCATCATGCAGATTGACGCCACCCGAGTGGCCGGTCCGCAGGAGATCGTGCTCGAATACCTGCTGGCAAAGAAGTTCAACAAGCCCGTCTGCCCGCACGCCGGCGGCGTGGGTCTGTGCGAGGCCGTGTGTCACTTCGCGATGTTCGATTATGTGGCGGTATCCGGCACGATGGATGGCCGAATGATTGAATATGTCGATAATCAGCACGAACATTTCGTTCATCCGACTGAGATCAAGGACGGCAACTACGTCGCTCCGACCGCTCCGGGCAACGGTACCGAAATGACGCTGGAGACGGCCGAGAAGTACCTGTATCGCTGCTGACCGCAATTGGAAATTCATAACTGAACAACACAACTCAACACAACAACACACAACCACTCCGGCTGGGGCGCCGAAGCCCCGGCCGGGCGTGACATGGAACACCCATGAAACGCAGAATAAGGATGGACGAAGGAGTTCCCATGGATCTGCATCTCGAAGGCAAAGTCATCATCATCACCGGCGGTTTCAAAGGCATCGGCAAAGGCATCACGCTGCAACTGGCCCAGGAGGGGGCCATCCCGGTGGTGATTAATCGACCCGACAGCGCTCTCGACGAGTTCAAGAAGGATATCGAGCAGTACACCACCACCTATGATGTGCACTTGCTTGACCTCAACGACACCGACAAGATCGCCGGCGTCGTCGAAGCAACATACAAGAAGTACGGCCATATCGATGGCATTGTGAATAACGCCGGAAAGAACGACAACAAGGATCTCGAGACCACTACTTGGCGTGAGTTCGAGGAATCGCTTCACGGCAACCTGACTCACTATTACGAGCTGGTCCACGCGGCCGTGCCGTATCTCAAGGAAAGCCGCGGATCCATCGTGAACATCTCGTCCAAGACCGCGCTTACCGGCCAAGGCAAGACCAGCGCCTATGCGGCCGCCAAGGGCGCGATCCTGGGCCTGACCCGTGAATGGGCCGCCGCATTGGTGCACGATAGCGTGCGTGTCAACGCCATAGTCGTTTCCGAGTGCTGGACCCCGCTCTATGCCGATTGGATCAAGACCTTTGGCGATGAAGCGGCCCAGCAGGCGCGCCTGTCGGTGATCACCGACAAGATTCCGCTGGAACATCGTATGACCACCACCGAAGAGATCGGTAATGAAGCGGCATTCCTGCTCTCCGACCGCTCCAGCCACACCACCGGTCAGTGGGTGTACGTCGATGGCGGCTATGTCCACCTTGACCGTGCGCTGAGCTGACAAGCAGCCCTTTCCCGAATATTCGCGCGGCAATTCCGGAGCTTTGATCATTGCTCCATCCGTACGCCGTATCCGCGTATGCCGCCCGTATCACCCGCGCCCTGGGTCATCCGTTTACCAACATGGCCCAGGGTGGTCCACTTCTCGCTAGGCAATATCGGGGAAACTCGTATCACTAAGGAGTCAATGATGACATCCAAAAACACAACCGGTTCCAAGGCGACCATCGCCATTGTGCTGGTGACCTCACTGTTCTTTATCTGGGGTTTGACCATGAACCTCGTGAACGCGTTGAACTCGCCGTTCGCAAACTACATAGAACTCAGCAGCGCCGAAGCGTCATTACTGCAGGTGGCCTATTACGGCGCATACTTCGTCATGGCCATTCCGGCCGGCTTGATCGCCAAGCGTTTCGGTTATAAGGGCGGCGTCATCTCCGGTCTGCTCCTGTTCGCTCTGGGCGCGTTCATGGTGATCCCTGCCACCAGCATGGCCAGCTACGGCCTGTTCCTGTTCGCCATGTTCGTTATCGCGCTCGGCGCGGCATCGCTGGAGACCAACTGCAATCCGTATATCACCAAGCTGGGTGATGAAAAGGGCGAATCGTTCCGTATCAACATGGCGCAGAGTTTCAACGGCGTCGGCAACATCGTTGGCCCGCTGATTCTTGGCCAGATTCTCGGCACCACCGTCGCATCAGGCGAGTCCGGCTTCGACGCCGCTAAGACGCAGTTCCTGAATGATACCCGCACGATATACATTGTGATCGGCGTTGTGCTGGTCGTGGTGCTCGCCGTGTTCGCGCTGTTCAAGCTGCCCACGCCTCCGGGAGACGAAGAGGAGGCCGCGGGCGGCGTCTCCTCCGAGAACAGCTCCTTCTTCGGCCTGCTCAAGCGCCCGCACTTCGCATTGGGCGTGCTTGCCGAGTTCATTTTCATCGGCCTGCAAGTGGCCGGCATGGCGGTCTTCTCCGCCTACGCGCTCAAGCACTGGGGCGCGGGCATCACAGCCGGCACCGCAGCGATGATGCTTTCCGTGCTTTCCCTGCTGTTCACCATCGGACGCTTCGTCACCACCCCATTGATGGCCAAATTCGATCCCGCGAAGATTCTTGGCGTATACATGACCATTTCAGCCGTGCTGATGTTCGTGGTATTCCTTGGCCTGGGCAAGGTCTCCGTCATCGCGTTCATGGTGGCGTATCTGTTCATTTCCATCGGATACCCGACCATATTCTCCCTGACGCTGAAAGGTATCAAGGGTTCCGCGGCGAAGACCGGTTCCTCGGCTTTGGTGATGAGCATTGTGGGCGCCGCGTTGATTCCGCTGCTGCTCGGTGTGATTCAGGATGCGGCAGGCATCGAGATCGCCATCCTGGTGATGGTCCCGGGCTTCCTGTTCGTGGCATGGTACGCATTCTGGGGTTCCAAGATCGGTCTGAAGGAGGCCTGACATGACACTCAACGTAATCGATTCCCACTTCCATATCTGGGATCCGGATGCGCAGGATTTGCCATGGCTGGCAGGATTGCCCTCGCTGCAACACAAGTACACGATTGAAGACCTAGCCGCACAGTACGCCAAGTTTGGCGTGAACTTCCTCGGCGGCGTATATGTGGAGGTCGACGCGGCCGATCACGAGCTCGAGGACCGGTTGTTGTACGAGAATGCCAGCCCTCTGATCCTGAAGCGCATGCTGCAGGGGCGGGTAAGCCCATGGATGCGTGTTCCGATCAACGCCGATGGCATCAGGGAGCCGCTGCATGTGGATTCCGAGCCACGGGGCCGAGCCCTCGAACCCGAATTCATCGCCGGCCTACGTGTGATGGCCGTCAAGGGAATGCCTTTTGAGCTGTGCAACCGGGGCCCGGAGTTGGGCGACATGGCCAAGGCGTTCTCGCAGGTTCCTGAAGTGACGGTCATCATCGATCATCTCGGCAACGTGCCCGGGCTTGATGAGGAATCGTGCGCCGCGCTCGCAGCGTTGGCCGAACTGCCGAATTCGTATATCAAGGTTTCCGGCGACAACCCGGTGGACCCGGACATCGTGAAATACGTGCGGGACACATTCGGCCCGAAGAAGGTGCTGTACAGCTCCAACTGGCCGGTCGTGGAACTCAATTCGACCTTTGCCACGCACTTCCAACTCATGCTGGACACGTTCGGCGAGGACGAGGACTTCTTCGAAAACAACGCCCGCCGCGCTTACAACATCGACTAAACCCAAGCCCCCTCTGATGAGGGGGCTATCGTCCGCAGGACGACTGGGGGAGAGGCCGCAAACCCGGTGCCGCTTGTGCGGCACCCCTATTCCGTAACGAAAGGAACAATCATGACAAGCAGCGCCGAATTCTCGGGCATCATCTGCCCATCCATCACCATCACCGAGGACGACGGTGACATCGACTATGAACGTTGGGGGCAGCATCTCGATCATCTGATCGAGGCCGGTATCAACGGCGTGCTGGTGTTTGGCAGCATCGGCGAGTTCTATGCCTTCCCTCTGGACGTCAAGAAGCAGGCGGTCGACTTCGTGGCCAAGCATGTCGCCGGGCGCATCAAGGTGTTCGCGGGCGTGGGCGATACCAACTTGAACAATGTGATCGACTTCGCGCGGGCAGTCGAAGCAAGTGGAGTGGATGCGCTCGTGGTCGTTTCGCCGTATTACTTCGGCCCTACTGCGGGAGGCGCGAAGGCGTACTTCGGCGCGGTCGCTGAAGCGACGAATATTCCGGTGATCCTCTATAATTTCCCACCGCGCACCGGCAGCGACTTGACCCCGGAGCTCGTGGCCGAGCTTGCCGCCGCGCACCCGAACATCGTCGGCATCAAGGACACGGTCGACACAATCAGCCACACCCGCAAGGTGATTCGCGCGGTCAAGGCCGTGAATCCACGGTTTGCGGTGTTCTCCGGTTTCGACGAGTACTATCTCGTCAACCGCGTCTCCGGCGGCGATGGCGTGATCTGCGGCATGACCAATGTGGAGCCGGAGACCTTCGTTACGCTGCACCGTGCATATGAGGCCGGCGACTATGGCACCGCAATTGAGGCCGCCGAACGCATCAGCCACCTGATGGCGCTGTACGATCAGACCGACCTGTTCATCTCCGCCATCAAGGGTGCGGTCAAGGCCAAGGGACTGAACATTTCCACCCTGATCCGTGAGCCAGCGGTGCAACTCATTGCTCAGCAGTATGAGGCGATTAAGGCGATTCTCAAGTAGCGTATATCTCAGGCTTCCGCGGAATCCTACGGTGGATTTCGCGGAAGTTTTTTTACGGTGATTACAGTTGCCGGCTCAGCTCAGCAGCGCCGCGATGATCGCGATAAACACCGGGCTGGTCATGGTACTCATGAGAATGCCATCGCGCGCGAAAGTGAGGCCCACGTTGTAACGAGCCGCGTAGTTGTAGACGTTCTGGCCGGTGGGCAGGGCGGCGAGCACCACGCAGGCATACAGCTCGGAACCGCGGAAGCCCATCACGAAGTAGGCGAGCAGGAACGCGATGATCGGCATGATCACGTTCTTGAGCACCGCTACGGTGAAGACGGCCGGACGATCGCCCTTCTGTTGCAACGGCTTGGTGCCGTGCAAGGACATGCCGAACGCCATCAGAATCATCGGCACCGCAGAGTCTCCGATCATGTCAATCGGGTCGAAGATGAACTTCGGCACCGGGAACCAGCCGATCTTTGCGGAGATGGCAGAGACCACGATGCCCAGCAGCGAGCCGATAAGCAGCGGCTGATGCAGCGGTTGCTTGGCGATCTCCTTGACGGAGACCTTGCCCTTGGTGGTCACATCAAGCACAGTCAGGCCCACCGGCGTGAAGATGGCCTGCTGCATAACCAGAATCGGTGCCACTAGCGCCGGGTTGCCCAGAATATAGGTGGCAATCGGCAAACCGATGTTGTTGGAGTTCAGATACAGCGAGTTCAATGCGCCGATGGTGGCATCCGGGGCGTTCAGGTGGAAGAACATCTGATTGAGCACCAGGAACGCCACGCCCACTAGCACCGCAGAGAAGAACGCCACGATGATTGATGGATGGAAGATGTCGAAAATCGGTTCCTTGGACAGAATCGCAAACATCAGGCACGGGCTGGACACAAAGAAAGAGAAGCGGTTCAGCACCATCTGAGCGGACGGGCCTCCGATGCGCATTCGAGCGGCGACATATCCCACCGCAATCACGATGCCGATAACGCAGAAGCCTTGCATGGCGCTGATGAGACCTGGCATGTTCCTCCCTTTCGCCACCCTAGTGTGACACATAAATATGTATTCGGCGACAAAATCTCATGTAGTGGGTGAACTGTGCGCTTTGTCACGCGGTACTCTGTACTCATGACGCTTGAATTGAACCGCAACGATTCCACTGCTGAGCAGTTGAACAGCCTGCTCACCCAGATTATGGAGAACTTTTCTGTCTCCGATCATGAAGGCCCGCTCGCCGATGAGGTTGAGGCTTTCCTCAATGAACAGAAGCATCTGACCGTCCGCCGTCACGGCGACACGGTGGTGGCCAGCACCGATTTTGGCAAGTCGAATCGCGTGATTCTGGCCGGTCATCTCGACACCGTGCCGGTAATCGACAACTTCCCTCCGAAGTGGCTTGAACCTGGTGATCCGCTCATTCGCGAGGAAATCTCCCAATCCCATCCCACAGACCGTGTGCTGTGGGGCCGTGGTGCCACGGATATGAAGGCCTCCGATGCGGTGATGCTGTATCTCGCCGCTACACTTGATGGCCTCACATCGGGAACCACTCCGAAAGTCGACCTCACCTATGTGTTCTACGACCACGAGGAAGTCGCCGCCGAAAAGAACGGTCTGCGTAAGGTGGTCGAAACGCACCCCGACTGGATTGCCGGTGATTTTGCCATTATCGGTGAGCCCACCAACAGTGGCATCGAAGGCGGCTGCAACGGCACGATCCGTTTCGATGTGGTCACGCACGGAGTCGCCGCGCACTCTGCCCGCGCCTGGATGGGAGAGAACGCCATCCACAAGGCCGCTGATATTCTGAACCGACTCAATGCTTATGAAACCGCGACTGTGAATGTGGATGGGCTCGACTACCGTGAGGGTCTCAACGCCACATTGATTTCCGGCGGCAAGGGCACGAATGTGATTCCCGACGAATGCCGTGTGCATGTCAACTACCGTTTCGCTCCGGACAAGAACCTGGCTGAGGCCAAGGCGCTGATGATGGGTGCGGATGCAGGTGCTGAACTTGGTAACGGCGAACATGTGGCCACCGGTGGCGTGTTTGAGGGCTATGGCATCGAGATGAAGGATGAGAGTCCTTCTGCACGCCCCGGCTTGAGCGCGCCGCTTGCGCAGGAACTGGTTCGTCTGGTCAAGGAGCGCACTGGTCGCGATCCGCTGGCCAAGCTTGGCTGGACCGATGTGGCACGTTTCTCTCAGCTCGGGATTCCGGCCGTCAACCTCGGTGCCGGAGACCCGTTACTGGCGCATAAGCACGACGAGCAAGTGCCCGAATCTGATTTGACTGCTATGGCCGCAATCCTCGAAGACTGGCTGGTGTGAGATTTTTCGGCTCAGCCTCTTTGAGGGGAGCCGTCACCGTAGGTGACTGAGGGGAGTGCTCGGCGTGAATCCAGGCTCCCCTCAGTCTGCTTCGCAGCCAGCTCCCCTCAGAGAGGGGAGCCAAGATAGGGCTCATCCGTGTGTAAGGGGAGCCAGATAGGTCGTGGTGTGCCAGAGCGCTGGGCGCGCCCGTGCAAAAAGTGTGGCATACTGAAAGACGGTGGTTCTGCATAACCATCAGCGTGTGTAATGGCGTTGATCCCCTTACGGCTCTCGAGAACGAGACAACGTAAGCGCCGGTGTCCGCCGTTCGCAGGACAGACTTGAGACGAAGTTGCCTTTACGCGGCGCAAAGGATTTGCGCGGCCATGGTGAGAGCATGGTGTGAGACGAGCGTACAGGCCTGGATGGCGTCGCGATGCAGCGTGCCGCGAGGAGCATTGTGCCCACTGAGAACCGTGAAGGTTTCGTCGGTGACGAAACCGATAACTCAACCGTATCCAATACTGAATCACAGGCTTCGGGAGCTTCCGAGCCGAACGCCGAAGCATCGCAGCCGACTCGCCGCCGTCGCGGTGGCCGTCGTGTAGTGCGTGGCACCGGTGCTGCCGGCGCATCCCTTGAGCTGCAAGTCCAGGAACACGCCGCCCCGCTGTTTGAGGCACCCGCTTTGCCTGATGCCGATGCATCTGCTTCCACAGGAACTGCCGACAATAACGCCTCCGATGACGAGAAGCGTCCGGCGCGCCGCACCCGTAGCCGCCGCTCTGCCGATAATGCCGATTATGAGGACCGTCCGACTCGGCGTCGTGCTGTGGCTGATGACGATGATGAGCCGCGCCCGGTGCGCCGTCGTCGCGCGGTGTCCGATGATCTCGAGGAAGACGATGAGCGTCCGATTCGCCGTCGTCGCTCTGTGATTGACGATCTCGAAGATGATGATGCGCCGCGTTCATCTCGCCGCCGTACTGCGGTCGACGACTCCGATGAGGATGGCGATCGTCCGGTGCGTCGCCGTCGTTCCACTACGAATGACCGCGATGACCGCGATGACGAGCCCCGCTCGGCCCGTCGTACTCGCAGCCGCCGTTCTTCAGAAGACGCGCGCGAAGAAAACCCCGATGAGCGCGTGCTGGATGTGATTGATGCGCTGCCTGCAGGGCATGAATCCGCCCGTCGTGGCAAGCCGATGACTTCCCTGCTGTTCCAAGAGCCGGTGCTCCCGGACATGCGACGTGATGATCGTGATGATGAGGAAGATGATGGCGAACAGCGTTCCCGCTCTTCTCGTCGCTCCCGCGCCCGTGAGGATGAGGCCGATTACGAGGAACGCCCGTCTCGTTCCCGCCGGTCGAACCGCAGCGATCACGGCGATCATGATGACCGCGATGATCACGATGACCGCGATGACAGCCGCAATAACCGTCGCCGGAATGAGGCTCAGGATGATTTCGACGCTGATGACCAGTCCGATTCTCGCCGTTCTCGCCGTTCTCGCCGCCTGAACGCCCAGGAGCGCCGTGCTGCCGCCGAAGTCGAGCAGATTGAGGAAGACCTCGAGCTGGATGACATTACGTACTCGCCGATTGCTGAAGAGGAGAACGACGAAGAGTCCGACTCCACCCGCACCCGTTCCCGTCGTCGCCGTCGCCGTGGCTCCCGCAACGAGTCCGGTGCTTCCAACAACGACAGCGAGTCCTCCGAGAACAATGGTGACGATTCCCGTCGCCGTCGCGATGATCGCGATGAGCGCGACCGTGATGATGACGAGGAGCAGACCGTTACCCGCCGTCGCCGTCGCCGCCGCGGAGGCAAGAATGCCGAGAGCGGTGATGAGCAGGACGATCAGCAGCTGACTCGCCGCTCCCGCAAGCAGCAGTACATCGATGAGATCACCGATGTGGAAGGCTCCACCCGTCTTGAGGCCAAGAAACAGCGACGCCGTGACAATCGTCGTGAGCGTAGCCGCCAGAGCCAGCTCATGGAGCAGGATTTCCTCGCACGCCGTGAGAACGTCGATCGCCTCATGGTGGTGCGCGAGAAGGAACATCACACCCAGATTTCCGTGGTGGAAGACAACATTCTGGTCGAGCATTACGTCTCCGACATCCAGGAAGTGCAGACCGTGGGCAACATCTACCTCGGCCGTGTACAGAACGTGCTGCCCAGCATGGAAGCCGCTTTCGTGGACATCGGCCAGGCCCGTAACGGCGTGCTCTACGCCGGTGAGGTCAACTGGGACGCCGCGCGTCTCGAAGGCCAGCCGCGCCGCATCGAGTTGGCGTTCAAGTCCGGCGACCCGGTGCTCGTGCAGGTCACCAAGGATCCGATCGGACACAAGGGAGCCCGCCTGACTTCTCAGGTCACGCTCGCCGGCCGCTTCCTGGTGCTCGTGCCGTCCGGCGGCATGACCGGCGTGAGCCGCAAGCTCTCTGAACGCGAACGTAGCCGGCTCAAGGGCATCGTCTCCAAGATCGCCCCGAAGGATATGGGTGTCATCATCCGTACCGCAGCCGAGGGCGCCTCCGAGGAAGCCATCGTCAAGGATCTTGAGTCTTTGGTTCGCCAGTGGGAGCGCATCAACGCCAAGCGTGAGGAATTCTGGCATGGCAAGCGCCCGAAGCTCCTGCAGGGCGAGCCCGATGTGGCTATCCGTGTGGTGCGCGACATCTTCAACGATGACTTCGGCAAGCTCATCGTCGAAGGTGACAAGGTCTACGGCCGTATCGAGGAGTATCTCGACACCATGGCCCCCGACTTGAAGGATAAGCTGGAGAAGTGGGACCCGGCCGAGCATGAGGGCAAGGACGTGTTCGACAAGTGGCAGATCGACTCCCAGCTCAGAAAGGGCATGGAGCGTCAGGTCTACCTGCCGTCTGGTGGGTCGATCGTCATCGACCGCACTGAAGCCATGACCACCATTGATGTGAACACCGGCCGCTTCATCGGCAAGGGCAAGTCCCTTGAGGAGACGGTGACGCGTTGCAATTTGGAGGCCTCTGAGGAAATTGCACGTCAGCTGCGACTGCGCGACATCGGCGGCATGGTGATGATTGACTATGTGGATATGGTCATGCCCGCTAACCGTGACTTGGTGCTGCGCCGTCTAGTCGAATGCCTGGCGCGTGACCGGACCAAGCATCAGGTGGCCGAGGTCACCTCGCTTGGTCTGGTGCAGATGACCCGTAAGCGCATCGGTCAGGGCTTGGTCGAGGCGTTCTCCGAGGAATGCCCGACTTGCAAGGGTCGTGGCTTTATCCTGCACGATCAGCCGACTGTTTCCGCCGACTACGATGACCCGTACGCATTGCGCGGCGGTGATCCGTTCGTCAAGACCAACAAGCATGGTCGAGGCACTGCCCCAGCTCCGGAACCGGCCGGCTCCAGCGCTGATGTCAAGGCCAAACTGGCCCAGATTGCAGCTGCTGCCGTGGCCGCCAACAACACCGAGGAGGAGTAGCATTAGACAAATGTTTCATGCGGGCATACCCTCGGTTGCGAAAAGCCGGGGTGTGTCGTGCTTGACACGCAGATAAAAACCATTTGCTTTAGTCCGCGTGTAGGTGTAAATTCGAAACTCGGTGTCTGACCGCAGGCTCGGTGCGTGTTGGGCAAGGTAGCTTTCCAAAACATAAAAGGAACGAATATGTACGCGATTGTGAAGGCCGGTGGCCATCAGGAAAAGGTCGAGGTTGGCGACACCATCCTCGTGAACCGTCTCGACGCCAAGAAGGGCGATACCGTGGAGTTTCCGGTTGCTCTCCTGGTCGATGGCGCCAAGGTGACCCTTGCTGCCGCCGATCTGGCCAAGGTGTCCGTCAAGGCTGAGGTTGTGAACGACGAGGCCAAGGGCCCGAAGATCAACATCCAGAAGTACAAGAACAAGACTGGCGTTGCTCGTCGCAAGGGTCACCGTCAGCCGTTGACTATCGTCAAGATCACGGCGATTGCCTGAGTTATAGAAAGGACCATGAATCA
>OBWV01001313.1_pt1 | contig 11451 bp, 9 predicted proteins | sample 1495351 | NCBI WGS metagenome assembly OBWV01 (sample SAMEA2580122, study PRJEB22360) | human gut metagenome | biome: human gut; feature: human-associated habitat; material: faeces | place: Denmark | collected 2008/2010 | reverse complement strand
ATGATCCATACCTATTCCTTGATTCATGATGATCTTCCCGCAATGGATAATGACACGCTGCGCAGAGGCAGGCCGACCTGTCATGTCAAATTCGGTGAGGATGTCGCTATTCTGGCAGGGGATGCCCTGTTGACGCAGGCCTTTTATACAGCGGCAGCGTGTACCTGCCGTGCAGAGGTTCTTGTGGAAATCTTAAAGCTGCTTTCCGAATTCAGCGGAGCAAACGGCATGATTCTGGGACAGATCAAAGATTTGGAGGGGGTAGCAAATCCCGGCATTGATCATGCCGGACTGCAGGATATCCATTATTATAAAACCGGCAGACTGCTGAGCCTTCCGCTGGTCTGTGCAGCACTGCTTGCAGGACACAGGGAGGATGCAGCGGTATGGGAGCGCATTGGCGCAGATACCGGATTATCCTTCCAGATTCAGGATGATATTCTGGATGTGACCAGCACCGTTGAGGAGCTTGGGAAAAACATCAACAGCGATGTGGAAAATGAAAAAACAACCTATGTCACGCTGATGGGCGTTGAAGCCGCCCGAGAGGAAGCGGATCGTTATTACCGGCGGGCGCTTGCACAGCTTGATGCGCTGCCGCTGGATGCAGCACCGGTAAGAGAGCTGTTTGATCAGCTGATGAAGCGAAAAAACTGAGAGGAGCGGTTGCATGAACATCTACGATATCAAACAGCCTGAGGACATCAAGGAATGCTCGATTGCGCAGCTGCAGGATCTGGCACAGCAGATACGTGTCTTTCTGATTCAAAGCATTGCCAAAACCGGAGGACATCTGTCCAGTAATCTCGGTGTGGTGGAGCTGACGCTGGCCATGCATTATGTCTTTGATTCTCCAACGGATAAATTTATTTTTGATGTTGGTCACCAGTCCTACGTACATAAAATCCTGACGGGTCGGGGAAATCAGTTCGCAACCCTGCGACAGTATAAGGGGATTGCCGGTTTTCAGAAACGTAAGGAAAGTGAACACGATGTCTGGGAGGCCGGGCATTCCTCCACCTCACTGTCAGCGGCACTGGGCATGGCAGTAGGACGTGATCTGCATAAGGATACCTACCAGATCGTGCCGGTCATCGGGGATGGTGCGCTGAGCGGTGGTATGGCGATGGAGGCATTGAACCAGATCGGTAGTGAACAGCGCAATATGGTCATTATTTTTAACGATAACAACATGTCCATATCACAAAATGTGGGTGCGATGGACGAGGCCTTTACCAAGCTGCGGACAAGCAAGCCCTATACGACATTGAAGGAAGATCTGAAAGGGGCATTATCCACCTCCCGTATGGGTTCCTCTTTACTGCATACCATGAAAAATATGAAAAATGCAGTCAAGGAAAACGTGGTGGATACCTCTATATTCGGTGATTTTAATCTTGACTATATCGGACCGGTGGACGGACACGATTTAAAGATGCTGATCAAGGTGCTGAAAATTGCCCGGCAGCACGAGGGACCGATCGTTGTCCATGTCATCACGAAAAAAGGCAAGGGCTATCGCTATGCGGAAGAGGATAAGGAAGGAAAATGGCACGGTGTCAGCCAGTTTGACCCGGAAACCGGAGAATCCCTGGCGAAGCTTCCGGCGGGACATAAAAGCTGGAGTGAGGTCATGTCCCGTACACTGATGAAGCTTGCCGAGCATGATGAGCGCATTGTCGCCATTACACCCGCAATGAAATCCGGCAGTAAGCTGTCCGCCTTTTTTGACCGCTATCCGACACGTTCCTTTGACTGTGGTATTGCAGAGGAGCATGCAATGACGTTTGCGGCAGGCCTCTGTACGCAGGATATCCGTCCGTTTATCTCCGTATATTCCTCCTTTCTGCAAAGAGCCTATGACCAGATCAGCCACGATGTGGCACGTATGCAGCTGCCGGTTGTCATCGGTATCGATCGCTGCTCACTGGTCGGAGAGGACGGTGAGACGCATCACGGTGTGTTCGATATCGCCATGCTGCGGCCCATTCCGAATATGATACTGGCACAGCCCAAGGATGCCCGGGAAGCGCAGAATCTGCTGTACTCCGCCTTTGCGCAGAACAATCAGCCCTATGCGATACGCTATCCAAGAGGAAACGTGTCCTATCAGGCGGTGGAGCAGTACACCTACATACCACCGGGAACCTGGACACAGACGGTGATCCGTGAGGATTATGCGCTCAATATCATTACCTACGGACCGGATGTGGATCGTATCATTTCCAAGGCAAGAGTGAATCAGCTGCCGATCCGGGTAATCAATGCACGCTTCTTCAAACCGATTGATGAGGAGCTTTTGACCTCCGTCTGTGAGGAGGATAAGCCAGTGATCATTTTTGAACCGGATATGCTGTGCGGCGGCTTGTCCAGCGCTATTACAGAATTTGCCAATGACCGCCGCTATGCGACACATTTTGTCCGTATGGGAATCGATGATCATTTCGTAGAGCATGGCTCTTTACCGCAGCTGCGAAAGCTGGAGCATCTGGATATGAACACGCTGTTTGAAATCATCACAAGCTATCTGAGGCCGGAAAAGAAATGAGACTGGATGTATATTTAAGCACACAGGGACTGTGTGACAGCCGTGCAAGAGCACAGGATGCCATACAGGAGGGCAGAGTGACTGTAAATGGAAGGATTGCAAAGAAAAGCAGTATGCCGGTGGATGATTCCATGGATATCAAGCTGGAGGAGGCGGAAACAGCATTTGCCTCCCGCGCGGGCTATAAGCTGTATGATGTGCTAAAGCCCTTTGAAATCGATTTGGAGGGACGCGTCGTTCTGGATGTCGGTGCAAGCACCGGAGGCTTCAGCGATGTCTGTCTGCAAAACAAAGCACGCCTTGTCTACGCAGTGGATGTCGGGAAGGATCAGCTGCTCGAGCGATTGAAAAATGATCCGCGCATTATCAATATGGAGGGTGTCAACTGCCGCTATCTGAGTGGGGATATGTTTGATCCGCGTCCGGATTTTGCCTGCATGGATGTATCCTTTATCTCCATACGGCAGATTCTTCCGGTGCTGGCAGAGCAGTTTGCCGATATGGAAATTGTCGCCCTGGTAAAGCCGCAGTTTGAAGCGGGCAGGGCAAAGGTCGGCAAGCATGGCATCGTGAAAAATGAAAAGGTACATATCGAGGTTTTGCAGTCCATGTGTGACTATGTGAAAACCCTCGGCCTGTATGTCCATCACCTGTGTGCCAGCAGTGTACTGGGCAGGGATGGCAATAAGGAATTCGTTATGCATTTGAAGCATACAGAGACACATAAGGTTTTTCCCATTCGGGATATTGTTAAAAATTATACAGTAAAGAGGTGAGAATATGCTTACACAGATCTATGTGAAAAATTTCATCCTGATGGATGAGGTGCAGCTGGAGCTGCATGACAACATGTCAGCCTTTACGGGAGAAACCGGTGCCGGAAAATCCCTGTTAATGGATGCCATCGGTATTCTGAAGGGAGATCGTGTCAACAGCGACATGATCAAGGAGGGCTGTGACAAGGCTGTCATTGAAGGCGTTTTTGAACTTGCACCACAGCACAGCGTGCTGCAGCAGCTGCAGGATGCAGGCCATGAATGTGAGGACGGCCTGCTGATTGTTACACGTGAGGTAACCCGGGAGGGAAGAAGCATTGCGCGGATCAATCAGCGAACGACAACGGTTTCCTTTGTAAAGCAGATCGTTTCTCAGCTGGTCGATATTCATTCCCAGCATGACACACAGTATCTGCGTAATGCGGCATCTCACCAGCTGCTGCTGGACCGATTTGCACGGGATGAAGACCTGCTGGCAAAGACAAAGCAGAGCTATCACAGCTACCGTTCCATGAAGGATGCCCTGGAGGAAGCGCTCCACAGTGATTACAATGAGGACGATCTGGAATTTCTGACCTTTCAGCTGAATGAAATCGACGAGGCTCAGCTGCAGGAAGAAGAACTGGAGAAGCTGGAGCAGGAACAAAAGCGTATGATGGCATATGAAAAGCTGAGCTCCTCCGCAGCACAGGCGATTGCCCTTTTGGATGAGGGAAGTGTTTCTTCCATCTATGAAAGCTATCGCCTGCTGCATGCGCTGCATGAGGATGAAACCTTTACGGATGCGGCTGCACAGCTGTTGGATCTGTACTATGCGCTGGATGAGCAGTGCTCCTGCGTCCGCACCCATCTGGAGGAGCTCGAATTCGATGAGGGCCGTTTCCATGAACTTCAGGAAAGAATTTTCCTGATACACAAGATACAGCGGAAATACGGCGGCAGCTATGCGGCTGTCATGGAGAAACGCAGCTTTCTGGAAAAAAAGATCGACAGCATCCTGCACCGCCAGGATTTTATCGCAAAATCCGAGAAGGAGCTGGAGAAGGCCAGAAAGGTATATGAAGAAGATTGTATGCAGCTGCATGTGCTGCGTGAAAAAAAGGCAAGGGAGCTGGAGCAGCTGATTCTGCAGCAGCTAAAGGATTTGCAGCTGCCCAATGCACGCTTCCACGTTGAACTGGAGCCCTTTGAGGGAAATGCGCAGGGCAGTGATAAAATCACCTTTCTGGTATCCATGAATGCCGGAGAGCGGCTGGCTACAGCCAGCGGCGGGGAGCTTTCCCGTTTTATGCTGGGATTGAAGACCGTCTTTACACGGCTGACGGGTATTGATACCATTATCTTCGATGAAATCGATACCGGTGTCAGCGGCAGTGTTGCGTTTTCCATCGGAAAGAAAATGCGTCAGCTTGCGCAAAGGACTCAGGTGTTCTGCGTGACTCATCTTGCAAGTGTTGCGGCCTGTGCAATGCAGCATTATGTAGTGGAAAAGCATCAGGAAGGCGGACATACGGAAACTACGATTCGCCTGCTGAACGATAAAGAGCGCATACAGGAAATGGCTGTGATATCACAGGGCAGCACCAGTGAAAGTGCTCTGCAGGCAGCAAAAGAGCTGTATGAGCTTGCAAAAAAGGAAACAGGTAATAATTAACTGACATGACCATCTCCCGGGGAACCACACTATCTTCAGGAGGTGAACGATTTGTACAAAAAAATAGTTGCTTTTTTATGCGCACTGTCCCTACTGCTTCCCATCGGCATTCACGCCAGCGATGACCTGTATCTGGGCGGTGACAGCATCGGTATTCAGCTGGATTACAACGGTGTGATGATTACGGGAACATATCCGTTCGTCGTACAAGGTGAAACCTATGATCCCGGCGGTACCATCCAGCCCAGTGATATCCTGGTAAAGGTGAATCAGGTACCGATATCCTCCATGGATGAATTGTATCAGCAGCTGTCCGCCTTTCAGGAAGCTGTCAATGAAATCCCTGTCGAAATACGACGCGGTTCGAACACCATACCGGTTACCTTGAAAACCACGTATGATGCCTCCACACGTTCGTTTAAAAGCGGCTTGTATGTAAAGGATAAAATCGTCGGTGTTGGAACATTGACCTATTATGATCCCTCCAACAATACCTACGGAGCCTTAGGTCATGAAATTATGGATTCTGATTTAAAGCAGATTGCAGAGGTACCTTCCGGAAGCCTGTATCCGGCCAATGTCATATCTATAACGAAGGCACAGGATAACATTCCGGGTGAAAAGCATGCGGAAATAGATTTCTCCTCCGCCTTCGCCAATGTACTTGCTAATACCAATATCGGTATTTATGGTCATTACGATTCCATGCTGCGAAATGTCGAGGCTCTGCCATGGGCAAAGCATGATGAGGTACATACGGGAAAAGCCGTCATGTATACTGTCTTACAGGGAAATACGATTGAGCCCTTTACGATTAACATCACGAAGGTACACCGGCAGAATACATCGGATGTCAAGGGTATCGAATTTATGATTGCGGATGAGCGTCTAGCTTCTGCGTCGAATGGAATCGTACAGGGAATGAGTGGATCGCCGATTGTGCAGGATGGAAAAATCATTGGTGCTGTCACGCATGTCATCACCTCCCACCCTTCCAACGGGTATGGAGTCTTTGTCGAATGGATGCTTGAAAAATCCAGAAATATGGCTTAAAATCCGCATAAACCGACATATTTTGAGCAAATGTTATGCTTTGAAACAAAAGGAACGGCGTTTTCGTCGCTCTTTTTCATTTTTTGGAAGTTTTTGTGAAATTCTTTTCTTCATTCGACATTTTATCTGAATTTCTGCATACGGAGGTTCGTATAATGGATGTCAGTAAGGAGAGAGGAAATGTATGAATAACAAAATGAATGTATATCTGGTGGATGATAGCATGGAGATGATCCACAGTATGAAGGAAGCGCTCACAAAGAGCGACGGGTATCAGGTCATCGGAAGTGCCACCAATGGCGAGCAGTGTGTCAATGAGCTGCGCGGCAAGCATCTGGATGTCCTTGTGCTGGATCTGATTATGCCGAAGAAGGACGGCATCAGCGTTCTGCACGATTTGAAGAAAAACCATATACAGGTGGATCACATCATCTGTACAACACCGTTTGTGAACGATCTCATCGTGGCAGGTGTTCAGAATTACCGTATCGATTATATTCTGATGAAGCCCTTTGAGATAGAACAGCTGTGTGATAAGCTGAACTTCATTGTCGGCTACACACGGAAGGAGCATATATCCAGCAATGTGGTAAAGGTCAATCTGGATGATGATGAGAAGGAGCGTCTGCAGAAGCTGGAGCTGGAAAGTGAGATTACAGAGCTGTTGCATGAAATCGGGATTCCTGCACATATCAAGGGCTACATGTATCTGCGTACAGCAATTCTGGAAACCTATCTGAATGTTGATTTTCTGGGACAGATCACAAAGGTGCTGTATCCGGAAATCGCCAAGAAATATGCAACCACGGCATCCCGTGTGGAAAGAGCCATTCGACACGCAATCGAGGTAGCATGGAACAGAGGCAACATTGATGCAATTGATGATATCTTCGGATACACGATATCTGCCAGCAAGGCAAAGCCAACCAATTCCGAATTCATCGCCATGATTTCCGACAAGCTGCGCTTAGAGCACAGACTGCGCAACAAAAACAATGTGATCAAGACATTCCGCTAGCTTTTCCCCTGAAAATCCAGTATACTATACTGTAAGACAAGGGAGTTGTTTTATGGCAGGAAGAGTTATCTTACATATTGATCTAAATTCCTACTTTGCAAGTGCGGAGATATTGAAAAACTCTGCACTGGAGGGGCAGCCGGTCGTTGTGGCGGGACTGCACAGGCGAAGTGTGGTATCAACGGCAAGCTATGAAGCCCGCAAGTACGGGGTACACAGCGCGATGCCATTGCATATGGCAATGGAGAAGTGTCCAAATCTTGTTGTTGTTCAGGGCGATTACGACTGGTATGAGGAATTGAGTAATCGTTTTTTTAAATATCTGCGTCGTTTTTCAAGTCTGATCGAGCCGGCCAGTATCGACGAATGCTATATGGATGTCACCGATGTCATCAAGGACTATAAGCGACCGCTGGACCTTGCCTGGCAGATACAAAAGAGTGTGCAAAAAGATTTGAAGCTGCCCTGCAGTATCGGTGTGGCACCGAACAAATTTCTGGCAAAAATGGCAAGCGACATGCGTAAGCCGATGGGAATCACGATATTGCGCAAGCAGGAGGTTCCCAAAAAGCTGTGGCCGCTTCCCATCAGTGATATGTGGGGAATTGGAAAGAAGACGGTACCACTGCTGATCAAGCATGGAATCACAACGATTGGCGACCTTGCAGATGCAGAAAATGAATCCAAAATCATGACGCTGCTTGGCAAGCATGCCTATACATATATTCAGAATGCACGTGGTAACGGAAGTGCACAGCTTTCCTTCAATACCAGTGTGCAGTCCATATCGCAGTCCACAACTCTGGATCGTGATATTACGGATTATGAGGAGGTTAAAACTGTTTTGAAGCGTCTTGCGGCCACATTGAGCAGACGGGCAAGGGAAGATCATATCAAGGGTTCTTTAATATCCATCAGTATCCGCTATTTTGACTTCACCAATGCCGTTCGTTCCACCAACATTCATTCCTATACCGATGATGCAAACGTGCTGCTGGAGCATGCACTACTCTTATTTGACCGTCACTACAATGGCAGGGAAATCCGTCATCTGGGAATCGGTCTGGGCTCTCTGTATTCCGCAGAGCATACGATCGATCAAATCGATTTGTTTCAGCATGAGATTCAGCCGCTGAACGATGTCGAGGATGTGTTGAAGGAGCTGAATGCGCAGCTGCCGGGAGCGCATCTGATACGAGCCAGTGATATTCATCCATCCAAGGGACAGAAATAAACGAAAGAGCCTTATAAAAGCTTATGAGAAGTTTGTCGATAAGTTGGCAGCAAGACTGCCTTCTTTTTTTCATATAATGTAGTGAGGTGACAATATGAAAAAAAATATTCCCCTAAAAAAGAGGCAGGGCTATCATGGGTTTCTCAAGAAATACCATAACGTATATCTGTTTATAGCGATTCTTGTCGGCTGCGGGATACTGATGGGTATCATTGTATCCAATTATATTGATGTATCGGATATAAAGAGCTTATCCAGCTATCTGACGACCATTGATTCCGGTGTTGATAAATACGATTACTTCGTATCGCAGTTTTTCAGCGGCATCGTGTTTATTCTGTTTGTGTTTTTGCTGGGAACCTCCCTGATTGGAATTCCCATTATCAGCTTTATCGCCTTTACGAAGGGTATGCAGATCGGCTTTTCCTGTGCGCTGTTTGTGTATACATATCATTTAAAGGGAATTGCAGGCATTATCATGACCCTGCTTCCACAGGTGGCAATGGATCTGATTGCGACCTTTCTGATCTCCGCCAGCGCCATTCAGCTGTCCATGTATATCATCTATTCCACAACGAATCGGGAGCGGCTCAATTTCAAGCAGCTGGGCAACAATGTACTGAACGATATCTTTATCTGCTTTGTGATCATTCTGGCAGGCAGCTATCTGAAATCGACACTGGTGATCGAATTCATAAAACTGTTTAATTTGATGTGATCTTCCGCTATAATAATAGAGACAGGGAGGTTGCAGCATGGAAGATTACACGTATGATTATATCAACGGGACGGATATTTATCTGTATCAGCATAAAAAGATGTTTCGCATCAACACAGACACGGCGCTTCTGGCGCAGTTCATGAAGGTCAAAAAAGGGGAACGGGTACTGGATATCGGCACGAACAACGGAGCGTTGCTTCTTGCGGCACACCGCTATGCTCCGTCATATCTGTATGGCATCGATATCCAGCCGGAGGCCATAGCGGTTGCGGAAAAGAATATGGAGCATCACCATATAACGAATGTGGTGCTCATGGCACAGGATATATGCGATGCCGCTTTGGAAAAGGTGGATGTTATTGTCTGTAATCCGCCATATTTCAAGGTGGATCAGGAAAGCAATCTCAATGAATCGCAAAGTCTTCAGATGGCGCGCCATGAACGCTTCCTCACACTAAGGACCCTGTGTCAGCGGGTCAGTGAGCTGCTGGATGAAAAGGGACGCTTCTATATGGTGCACCGGGCTTCCCGTATATCGGAAATCGCCTATACCCTGAAGCAGCATCGTCTGGAAATCCGTACCCTCCAGTTTGTCTACGATGCCAACAGAGAGGAAGCAGTCAGTGTATTGGTGGAGGCGGTAAAGGATGGTAGGGTAAACGCCCACGTACTGTTACCGCAGATCATAGAGCGATGAATCTGCAGGAGGCTCTGCAGGACTATCTGCATTACATACAGGCGGTTGATCAGAAATCACTGGCAACCATTCATTCCTATACACAGGATTTGCAGGAATACCTCAGCTGGCTGCAGATGCAGGGAAAAACGGAGATGGAGGATATTCTGCCCCGGGATATCCAAAGCTTTTTATCTGATATGGAGCAGGGGGACATACAGGAGGACGGCCTGTGCTATAAGCGCAGCAGTGTCAATCATATGCTGAGCAGCATTCATATGTTTCACCGCTTTATCTCAATGAACCATCCCTCGATTCTGGATCCCTCGATCCATCTGCGGGGAGGGAAGAAGGAACAGAAGCTGCCCCTGTATTTCAATCCGCATGATATTGAGCTACTGCTGGACAGCTTTGGACAGGATGCGCAGGGACTGTATCAGAAAGCCATTCTGGAGACGCTGTATGGCTGCGGTCTTCGTGTCAGTGAGGTGTGCGAGCTGCGCATAAATCAGGTACACCTGGAGCAGGGCTATCTGCGGGTGATCGGAAAAGGGGATAAGGAACGCATGGTGCCGATGCATGAACGCTGTATGCGTGTCCTGCGTACGTATCTGACACAAATCCGTCCAACATGGGAAAAGCGGAAAAGTACACGTGTTTTCCTGAACAGCAGAGGAAATGTTCTGACACGGCAGTATGTTCATACGCTGATTAAGCAGCGCCTGCAGGCACTGGGGCTGGATGAGCGTCTTTCAGCGCACAGCTTCCGTCACAGCTTTGCGACACATCTGTTGGACGGCGGTGCAGATTTACGGGTTGTGCAGGAGCTGCTGGGACACAGCGATATCGCAACAACACAGATTTATACTCATGTGCAGAACCGGAGGCTGAAGGAAGCCATCGATCAGTATCATCCCCGCTCCGTTAAAAAGGAGAAATGACAACGAGGAAAGCGCACAGCATAAGCTTAGCCATATACCACCTCACCGCCTCTGCTGCATGGAGTGCTGTCTAAGTTAACATACAGGAGGAAGGCAGTTCTAGTTAAAATTATAGAAGGTTTCTGCACGAACAGCGCATAGCCTTCATCGTGCTGGCAAAGAGTCATTTATCGCCGACAGGAAACGCACCTTCCGTTTGCTATACGAGCCCTACCATCCATTTCGCGAAAAAGTGAAGCGAAAGCATTGGAAAACGATGCGAAAAGATGTAAAATAAGATAGGTTATACAGATAATATAAGGAGAGCTGAATATGAGTAACTGTAATTCATGCCCCAGCAAGGGAACCTGCGGCAAGCAGGCTGACAGCTGCGGCATCCAGAATAATGAACGCAATAAAATCCGTCATGTCATCGGTGTGATGAGTGGCAAGGGCGGTGTAGGAAAATCCAGTATGAGTGTACTGATGGCAAAGGAAATGGCCAGAAGAGGCTTTCGTGTCGGTATCATGGATGCGGATATCACAGGACCAAGTATTCCACGTCTGATGGGACTGGAGCATGCACAGGCATTCGGTACAAACGACGCCATTGAGCCGGTCGTGGATAAGGATGGCATCAAGGTCATGTCTTTGAATTTTCTGATGGAGGATGAAAACCAGCCGGTTGTATGGCGCGGTCCGATCGTAGCAAATGCAGTTAAGCAGTTCTGGACTGATGTCGTATGGGAGGAGCTGGACTATCTGTTCATCGATATGCCTCCGGGAACTGGTGATGTCGCGCTGACGGTACTACAGAGTCTGCCTGTCAGCGGAGGTATTATGGTATCCAC
>OBWV01001305.1_pt1 | contig 11565 bp, 7 predicted proteins | sample 1495351 | NCBI WGS metagenome assembly OBWV01 (sample SAMEA2580122, study PRJEB22360) | human gut metagenome | biome: human gut; feature: human-associated habitat; material: faeces | place: Denmark | collected 2008/2010 | reverse complement strand
AGTCCTATAACCGCGAATCCTTCGAGGTCTCCAAGTTCGGCCGCATCTCCCAGCGCATCTTCAAGGACTTCACCAAGGCTGAGCGCATCATGAGCTTCAACAGCCCGCTGATGATGATCTGCATCTACGGTTCGATGATCCTCATCGCATGGATGGGCGCGCAGCAGATCGTCGCCTCCGGCAACAACCCCGCCGTGGGCCTGACCACCGGCGACCTGACCGCACTGGTCACCTACGCCATGCAGATCCTTATGGCCATGATGATGCTGTCCATGATCTTCGTCATGGTGATTATTTCTCAGGCTTCTGCCGAGCGTATCTGCCAGGTGCTGCAGGAGGAAAGCACGGTGCAGAACCCGGCACAGCCGGTGACTGACATGGCCGACGGCTCCATCGAATTCGACCATGTCACCTTCCGCTACTCCGACAGTTCCGAAAAGCCCGTGCTTGACGACATCAACCTGAAGATCCGCTCCGGCATGACCGTCGGCATTGTCGGCGGTACTGGTTCGGCAAAGTCGTCTCTGGTACAGCTCGTGCCGCGACTGTACGACGTGAGCTCCGGTTCGCTGAAGGTCGGCGGCGTGGATGTACGCGACTACGATCTCGAGGCGCTGCGCGATCAGGTGGCCATGGTGTTGCAGAAGAACGTGCTGTTCTCCGGCACTATTGCCGAAAACCTCAGGTGGGGCAACCCGAACGCCACCGATGAAGAGATTCGCCATGCCGCGCAGCTCGCGCAGGCCGATGGATTCGTTCAGGAATTCCCCGATAAGTACGACACGTACATCGAGCAGGGCGGTACCAATGTGTCCGGCGGACAGCGCCAGCGCCTGTGCATCGCCCGTGCGCTGCTGAAGAAGCCGAAGATTCTGATTCTCGACGATTCGACCAGCGCCGTCGATACCAAGACGGACAAGCTGATCCGTTCCGCGTTCCACAACGAGATTCCGGACACCACGAAGATCATCATCGCCCAGCGCGTGGCCTCCGTGCAGGAATCCGACATGATTCTGGTGATGGATTCCGGCCGCATCATGGCGTCCGGCACACACGACGAACTGCTCGCCACCTGCGATGAATACCGTTCCATCTACGAATCCCAGACCAAGAACCAGGCCCAGCCCGAAGAACTGGCCGCTGCCGAACAGGCTGCTGAGTCATCTACCGCTGAGCCGTCCGAAACCGTGACGGTGACAGTGACCATGCCCACGGCCGATACCAGCGCAGCTGATGCCAATGCAGCCGATACCAAGGAAGGAGAAGCACGATGAGCAACGACCAGAGTTTCAAGAACCGCAAGCCCGCCATGGGCAAAGCCGAGCCTGGCACCATCAAGCGCATCTTCAGCTACATCTTCCAGTACAAGTGGCGTGTCATCGCCATCGTGGTGTGCATCTTGGTCGGTGCCGCCGCGCAGGCCGGTTCCGCGCTGTTCCTCCAGTCGCTCATCGACACGTACATCCTGCCGATGGTGGGGGAGTCGAACTCCGACTGGGCCCCGCTGCTGCGGGCCATCAGCCTGATGGCGGGCCTGTATGTGGCCGGCATCGTGGCGTCCTGGCTGTGGCAGTGGCTGATCGTCACCGTCGAGCAGGGCACGCTCAAGAAGATTCGTGACGACATGTTCGCCCACCAGCAGAAGCTGCCGATCCGCTACTTCGACAGCCACGAGCACGGCGACATCATGAGCCACTACACGAACGACACCGATACGCTGCGCCAGGCCATCTCGCAGTCGTTCCCGCAGATGTTCTCCTCGATTATCTCCGCGGTCGCGGCGCTGCTGTCCATGCTGTGGCTGTCCATTCCGTTCACCGCGTTCGTAATCGTGTTCACCGTTCTGCTCTACTTCATCGTGCGCAAGATCGTGAGCCGCTCCGGCCGCTACTTTGTCAAGCAGCAGCAGTGGATCGGCGACGTGAACGCCTTCGTGGAGGAATCCGTCAACGGCCAGAAGGTCATCAAGGTCTTCAACCATGAAGACGCCACCCAGAATACCTTCGACGAGAAGAACGAGGAACTCTTCGAGGCGTCCGCCGAAGCGAACACCTGGGGCAACGTCACCATGCCGGTCGTCGGCAACATGGGCTACCTGCTCTACATCCTGCTTGCCATCGTCGGCGCCGCCGTCTCGCTGGCCGGCGTCAACGACATCGGTCTGACCGGCGTCAAGCCGCTCACCCTCGGCACGCTCGTCTCCCTGCTGACCCTATCCCGCTCGTTCATCAACCCGATCGGCCAGGTCTCCCAGCAGCTGACCATGGTGATGATGGCGCTCGCCGGTGCCTCCCGTATCTTCAAGCTGATGGACGAACCCATCGAGGAAGACAAGGGCACCGTGACGCTCGTGAACGTGGAACTTGGCGAGGATGGCCGCACCATGACCGAAGTCGACCACGAGACCGGCCACTGGGCATGGAAGCGCGAGGTCGGCGACGACGGTACGAGGTCTCTGAAGGCCGCAGAAAAGCTCAAGGGCTCGGCCCGCGAGGTGGCGATGAAGGCCAAGGAGCAGGCGATCACCTCGCCCGACGGCCGACTGACCCTGCTGCGCGGCGACGTGCGTTTCACCAACGTGACTTTCGGCTACAACCCGGACAAGCCGGTGCTGCACGACATCACCTGGTTCGCCAAGCCCGGCCAGAAGATCGCGCTCGTCGGCGCCACCGGTGCCGGCAAGACCACCGTGACCAACCTCATCAACCGGTTCTACGACATCCAGCACGGCCAGATCCTGTACGACGGCATCTCCGTGGCCGGCATCAAGAAGCCTGACCTGCGCAGGTCTTTGGGCATCGTGCTGCAGGACGTGAACCTGTTCACCGGCACCGTGATGGACAACATCCGTTACGGCCGCCTGAACGCCACCGATGAGGAATGCATCGAGGCCGCGCGTCTGGTCAATGCGGACAGCTTCATCCGTATGCTGCCCGAGGGATACAACACGGTGCTGGAAGGCGACGGTTCCGGCCTGTCCCAGGGCCAGCGCCAGCTGATCTCCATCGCTCGCGCGGCGGTGGCCGATCCGCCCGCGCTGATCCTTGACGAGGCCACGTCCTCCATCGATACCCGTACCGAGGAGGTCGTGCAGGCCGGCATGGATAACCTGATGAAGGGCCGTACGGTCTTCGTCATCGCCCACCGCCTGTCCACCGTGCGCAATTCCGATGTGATCATGGTGCTCGACCACGGCAACATCATCGAGCGTGGTTCGCATGACGAGCTGATCGCGCAGAAGGGCGAGTACTACCAGCTCTACACCGGCGCGGTGGAGCTGGAGTAGTCGGTACGCCTGCAAAAACCGCACCTCGATTATCGGGTTGAAGTAATTCTTATCCGGTAGTTGGGGGCGCGGTTTTCTATGTTGAGAGCCGTGTGTTGGCGCAGGATTGCGAATATTGGCGGTGAAAAGGGTACATTTGAATTGTTGTTTTGACGATGTATCGGCCGCAAGGAGGGGACTATGGCGTTCGTGACGTTGAAGGATGTTGCTCAACGTGCCGGTGTATCGGCTGCTGCTGTTTCCCAGATACTTCACAATAAAGGCCGCTTTTCTAGTGATACGCGACAGTTGGTGCTGAAAACTGTTGAGGAAATGGGGTATGTGCCCGATCAACGTGCTCGCTCCATGCGCTCGTCGGATACTAAGACTGTTGGTTTGCTGGTTCCTGATTTGCGCAATCCGTATTTCGCCGATTTGGTCTCGTCAATAAGAGTGGGTTCGGAGTGCTGACTTTTCTTGCCTGCTTGTTCATTGCTGGTGTTACCGCTGTATGTACGCCAATCTACGACGCTGCGTCAGATGCGTTGCCGGTCGAGGAGAATGGTCGTGGCGTAGGAATTCTCGATCTGATGATGAACACTTCGGCCTCTATCGGAGTCGGCGTATACTCCAGTCTCATGGCCAGTGACACCATGGGCAAGGGTGGTCTGTTCGGTGTTGGCAGTGGTGTGGAAGCGCAGACCTCCAACATGTTCTGGATTATGTGTGCGGTTTCGGTGTTGTCGATGATTGTACTGTTCGTATTTCGCAAGAGTTTTACGGCAAAACGCAATGTCTGATTGCGCCTGCTGGTGCGGAGCATGTTGATCGAACAGACTACCGCACCAGCAGCATCTATCATTCAGAAAGGGAATATCATGCCTGCTATGGATGAAACGCTTGTTTCTCTTGATTGCATTCATGGGGCCGTGTCCGTCGTTGGCTCGATGAATGCCGATTATACCGTCACCACCGAGCGTCTGCCCAAACCGGGGGAGACAGTGCTAGGAGGGCCGTTGCGGGTGCTTCCTGGTGGCAAGTCGGGGAATCAGGCTGTTTCGGCCGCTCGTCTTGGAGCCAAAGTCCGATTGTTTGGTGTGCTCGGTTCCGACGCTAATGCGGATTTTTTGCTTGAAGCATTGAACGATACCGGTGTGGACACCAGTTATATTCGGCACGTGGATGGGGCCAGCGGGACCACGGTCATCACCGTAGACGCGGCAGGAGAGAACACGATTGTTTATTCTCCCGGCTCTAACGCTTACGTCAGTGTTGAGTATATTCAATCGATGCGGGATAATCTGACCTCAGCCGATGTACTGGGACTGTGTTTGGAGAGTCCGATGGAAACGGTCACGGCATGCGCTCGCCTCTGCCATGATGCCGGGCTCAAGGTATTGCTCAACGATTCGCCATTCGTTGCTGAACTACCCGCTGAACTTATCGAGGCTTCGGACATTCTGCTGGTCAATGAACATGAAATGGCACAGCTGCTGGACATCGCCGAGCCTGACGATGACGATTGGGATGGACTGGACTGGTCTGATGTGGCGCGGCAGATGCATGACTTCGGCTTTAATCAGGCGGTAATTACGCTTGGCGGGGATGGGTCGGTGGTCATCGATGGTGATGATATCTATCGTATTGCGCCAGTTGCGGTTGCGGCCATCGACACTACCGGGTGCGGAGATGCCTTTATGGGCACGGTTCTGGCCGGACTTGCCTCGGGTCATGCGTTGGCGGACAGCGCGCAGTTGGCCTCGTACGTTTCCGCGTACGCCGCGACTGGGGTCGGTGCGCAAGCCTCTTATGGTACTGCTGCTCAGATTCGTGAGCGGTTTGGTACGAATTGATTACTGAGAAGTGTGGAGTATTGCCGGCCGTGAATTGGTGCAGACCTAACACGTTCATTTAGGCGCTATGCAGTGTCGAATGTTCTCGGCGCGGATTTTACGAAGTATTGTCAGCAAATGCATCAAGGCAATGGCGGCGGTCTGGGCGGGACTACGGCCACGCATAACAGTATCGAGTACTCGAATGAGTCCTATGACGCGAAAACTCGGACCGTGACGATGCATGCCGTTATCGACTGGAGTGATCCGTACCGATTCGGGGATTCGACCGGCAGTTTTACTGCGCCGGACATCACCGTTGTCTTTGACAAGTCCGGGAAAATCCAGCGCATTGACTCCACGGTCTGGGGATTCCCGCCTGCCCGATAATTATCGGAGGGCCTGAAACATGCACGTTCTCATCAGCGCTGCGGATCGACGATGCTGCAACCATACGGCGTCATACCCGCATGACGTGAGTTACACTATGTAGTAAAGTTATTTACTGAAATACTGCGTATTGTTACGTACTGAGGTGTGGAAGGCTCAACTATGGTCACGATGAAGGAAATCGCGCAGGAATCAGGTTTCTCGCAGGCCACGGTATCCCGGCTGCTCAATGGGGACCCGACATTGTCTGTCAAAGAGGAGACGCGACGTCGCATCATCGAGGTCAGCGAGCAGCTTGGCTACGCTACCGGATCACGCCGTATCGTATTGCCACGCCGTGTGGCCGTACTCGACAACGCCACCCGCGAGGAAGAACTGGCGGACGCCTATTTCGATGAACTGCGGTCCGTGCTCGGCGACAATGCCAGAGCCCAGCACATGGAACTCACGTCGTTTTCCCATATCGACGATCTGATTGCCAACGCCGGTGATTTCGACGGCTTCATTTCCATCGGACCGTCCGTACCTTCTTCGGATGAACTGTTGAAACTCCATCTGGTATTGCCTTATGGCGTATTCATCGACATCAATCCTGCGCCCGGCCTGTTCGATTCGGTGCAACCGGATTTAAGCCAAACCATTTTGGACGCATTGGATGTGTTGGTGTCCTCGGGCAAACGACGCATCGGCTATATCGGCGGTACTGGCTTCACGATGGGTTTGCACGAATACCCGGAAGACAGCCGATTAACCGCATTCCGCAATTGGACCGAGCGTTTGGGGCTGGATGCGGAAGGCCTGATTTACGCGCAAGGCGCGTTCACTGTGGACACCGGGCGCACTCTAGGGGAGGAAGCGGTTAACGATCATCGAGATGACATGCCGGATGCGTTCATCGTGGCTGCGGACACGATTGCAGTCGGCGTACTGCAGGCGTTTACCGCTGCGGGAGTGCTGGTGCCTCGCGATACCAGTGTGATCAGTATCAATAACCAGGCCATCGCCCAGTACACTTCGCCGACATTGACCAGTTACGATATCGACCAGAATGAGCTGGCCGATACTGCGATTACGATGCTTGCCGAGGCCATCTCCAGTCGGCGCACGCTGCACCACCATACCTTCATCTCCACCACCCTAGTGGTGCGTGACAGTTTCGTACCAGCACGATAAAGAAGCTCCCTCTGTGCGATAAAGAAGCTCCCTCGTCAGAGGGAGCTTCTTTATCGCTATTAGAACAGTTCCAGATTCACGTCGAGCGTGTAGGCGCGATCGGCGGGCAGCTGGTACTGCTCATGGACGGGCGCGCCCCATGAATCGTCGCCGCCCACGCCCATTTGCGCGGCCAACAGGCGCAGGAACGTGTGACGGACCGGCGGCAACTCGTTCTGGTGGGTCGCCTCTTCCAGCATGAGCGAGCTGTACGGCAACAGGCTCGCCGCGAAATGTTCGCTGCCGGCCTGACTGATACGCATGCCGTGTCCTTGGGCGTCAAGCACTTCGGCCCAACGCACGTCTTCATGGTTGCCGGTCTCCTGCGGCACCAGATACGGTGCATTGTCTTCGGCCGCGGTGCGCTCGAAAATGCCGAGCTTGCCACCGTGCAGACGGTCGCGATAGGTCTCCTCGGGGCCAAGGCCGTAGAAGCGCAGGTTCTCGTACTGCTTGGGAAGTGTCCATTCCAATCCGAATGCCGGCAGCGTCGGCGCATCGGTGGCACCGGCATATCGGGCGGCCAGATGTACACGTCCGCTGGCGGCATCCACCTCATAGCGCACGGCAACTTGGGTTTCGCCCGGCTCGGCCAACGTATATGTGTATTCGGCGATGACACCAGTCTCGGTTTGCGAGAACTGCTGATTCGCTATACGTGCATAACGGCCGGCACCGAACCAGCGCACGCGGTCGAAGCCGCTGCCATTGCCGCGATCATTGTCGGTCAGTGGGCGGAAGCAGGTGATCGCCGGACGGCGCAACACCATTTCGCGACCGTCACGCTTGAATGACACCATGCCGCCCTGCGTGCGTGAAAGCAACGCTTCGGTACGTCCGTCACCGCTGACCACGCCGATGTTCCAGCGGCCAACCGTTACTGTACCGGTATCGGAAGTATCGGAATCAGCCGCGGAGGGAACCGCGCTGCACGCGGTCGAATCGGTTCCGGCGGAAGCCGGCACGACTGACTGAACGGTGTGTTGGCCGAACGCCAGTTCATAGCCGGCTGGTGCCCACGGTGTTGCCGTTGCCAGCGACTGATCGACCTCATAGGTGATTTCGCCAGCGGCGTCCACCGACGGGAAGTCAATCGGGAAGGTGCGGGTCTCGCCGGCGGGCACATCAAAGCGGTAGTCGGCCTGCCAGATGGCATTGCCGTCCGCCAGCAGTTTCGCCGTGAACGCGAAATCAATGGTGGAGACGAACAGATTGCGGTTTTCGATGGTCACATCGTGGTCGCTTACGGTCAGTACCACGGGAGCGTACAGACGCTTGACCTCTTGCAGCTTCGGTGAGGGAGAGTGGTCGGCGAAGACTAGGCCGTCGCCGGCGAACTCATAGTCGCAGGGACGATCGTCCCAGTCGCCACCGTAGGTCAGGCGTTCGGTGCCGTCGTCCAGCTGCTGCCACAGGGCCTGATCGATGAAGTCCCAGATAAAGCCGCCCTGATAATGCGGATAACGCTCCAGCTCGGTGTACAGATGCATGCCGCCGACCGAATTGCCCATGGCGTGCATATATTCGCAGGAGATATAGGGCTTCTTCGGATCATTGGTCAGATATTCCTCGATTTCCGCGGGCTTGGCATACATGCGGGTCTCGATGTCGGTCACGTCGTCAAAGGGGCGGTCATGCACCACGCCTTCGTAATGCACGGGTCGCGTGGAGTCGGCCGCGTGAGCGAAGCGGTACATCGCGCGGAACACCTCGCCTGCGTACGATTCGTTACCCAGAGACCAGATCAGTACGCTCGGATGATTGCGGTCGCGCCCGATCATGCTGGCGATACGGTCCACGCAAGGGCCTTCCCAGATGGGATTGCTGCCCGGAATGGCGGTTTCAGGGGTCTCCACATCACCGGGAATGGTCCAGCTGCCGTGGGTCTCAAGGTTCGTCTCGTCGATCAGGTACAGGCCGTATTCATCGCACAGTTCGTAGAATCGCGTCTGATTCGGGTAGTGGGAGGTGCGAATAGCGTTGATATTGTTGCGCTTGCAGGTGATGATGTCGGTGAGCATCTCCTGCTCGGTGATGGCACGGCCCAAACGCGCGTCGAACTCGTGGCGGTTGGCGCCGCGGAAGATGATGCGCTTGCCGTTGAGTCGCATAATGCCGTCAACGATTTCGAAATGGCGGAAGCCGAGACGTTGCGGCACCACTTCGATGATGCTGTTGTCTGCTGCGCGCACGGTGAGAGCCAGCGTGTACAGGTAGGGCTTTTCGGCGCTCCATGGACGAATGTTGGCCAGATTCGCGCGGAATTGCACGGCGGTGCTGTCGATCGCGGCGTCTGCGGTGCCGCAGCAGGGTACGCCGGAGGTGTCGACGATGTCGGACATGGCATAGGAATCCTGCCAGACCGGCGTGCCGTTGGCATCCATGAGTGCGGCGCTGAGTTGCTTGGCGTCGGCGATGTTGCGGATCACGGCATGGGCGTCGATGGTGCCGGCATGGGTGGTCGCCTCGAAATCGGCGGTGATGTGCAGGTCTTCGATGTGCACAGTGGGTTGCGCGGTGAGTTCAACGGAGCGGAACAGACCGTGCATGCGCCAAAAGTCCTGATCTTCCAGCCAACTTGCGGTGGCGTATTCATAGCAGGCCACGGCCAGTGTATTGGTTCCGGAAATCAGTGCCTCGGTGACGTCGAATTCGCTGGGTGTGTAGGAGTCCTCGGCGTAGCCGACGAAGGAACCGTTGAGCCAGACGTAGATGGCGGTGGAGGCGCCGTGGAAGGTCAGCGTGATGCGGCGCTTGTTTTCGATGGCGGCGGAGACGGGGGTGCTTGTCTCGAAAGTGCGGCGGTAAATGGCTACGTGACCATCAGTGGGGATGTTGGGAGCCTTGGGGTCGCTGTGGCCATCCCAGGGGTACTGCACGTTGACGTACTTATGGTTCAGCAAGCCCTTGGTTTCCAGTGTTGAGGGAACGGCGATGCGGCTGAAACCGGTGTCGTCATAATCGGTTGCGGTGAAATCCGGAGATTCAGCGTTGCCGGAATCGTTCATGGGGAAGCCGAAAACCGGGGCGGTCGTCACGGCGACATTCCACAAGCCGTCAAGGTTTTGCTTGAGGCTCATCGTTTCGTTCGGCTGCGGTACGTGATCGTAGAAGCGATGGTCGGAATGGGCTGGTTCGCGGTTGACGGCGAATACGGTCGGATCGGTGAGCCAATCAGATGATGCGATGGTGGTGGGGATGGGATGCTGCATAACCGCTTTCCTTGAGTTGATAACCACATTGTTGATTCAGAGGGTAAAACTCTTTACTGATTATGGTAAAACCTGATGGTGCAGATCGCAAGTTGCTGGAGGTATTTTCTGTGGCGGTGTGTCGCGCTGTCGATAATTCATATGGTGATAGAGGTGTGTATTCGTTGGAATTCTGCGATTTTTGCGAGTGCTGCGACGTTGGTTTTGAGATTGGTTCTATTGACAATAATTAGTGAAAAGATTTATTAAATTTTGGTAATGATGTACACTCTCCAACGAGGTCGGAGAAGACCTCACCGAGAATGACTCTAAGGAGAAAATGTCAATGTCCGTTTCGCAGTCACCGGAGAGCGAATCCCAATCACCGAATCCGGCCGGAGATGAATCCGGCCAGATAAATCGTCCTACCAAAGCAGAGACTCTGAGGCGCCGTGCCGCCTATGCTTTCGGTAATCTAGGCCAGTCGGCGTTCTATAACGCGCTGAGCACCTATTTCGTCGTTTACGTGACCAGCGTGCTGTTCGTCAATGTCGAGAAAGCCTTGGCCACCAAACTCATCGCACTGATCACAAGCCTTATCGTGATAATCCGTATCGCAGAGATCTTCCTTGACCCGTTACTGGGTAACTTGGTGGACAACACCAACACCCGCTTCGGCCGGTTCCGCCCGTGGCAGTTCATCGGCGGCTTGGTCTCCGCCGTGCTGCTCGTCATGGTCTACACCGGTCTGTTCGGGCTGGTCAACGTGAACCAGACTTGGTTCATCGTGCTGTTCGTCGTGGTGTTCATCGTCCTCGACGTGTTCTATTCGATGCGTGACATCTCCTACTGGGGCATGATTCCCGCCATCTCCTCCGACTCGCACGAACGCAGCGTATATACTGCGCTCGGTACGTTCACCGGTTCGATTGGCTATAACGGCAGCACCATTGTCGTGGTACCGATCGTGACCACTTTCAGTTTCATGTTCACTGGTTCTCGCGCCGAAAGTCAGTCGGGCTGGACGGCATTCGGCATCATCACCGCATTGCTCGGCATCCTGACCGCATGGACCGTGGCGTTCGGCACCAAGGAAAACGAAAGCGTCCTACGTTCCAGGGCAGATCAGAGCGGCAACCCGCTGCAGGCGTTCGCCGCTATCGTAAAAAATGACCAGCTGCTGTGGGTGGCGTTGAGCTACCTGCTGTATGCAGTGGCGAATGTGGCCACCAACGGCGTGATGTTCTATCTGTTCAAGTTCGTGCTTAACCTGCCGGATGCCTTCGCCATCACCGGCGTGATCCCCGTGATCGCGGGCTTGGTCATGGCGCCGCTCTACCCGGCCCTGAACCGCCGCATACCGCGCCGATACCTGTTCTGCGGCGGCATGGTACTTATGGCAATCGGCTATGTGCTGTTCATTCTCGATTCGGCCAGCCTGCCCGTGGTGATCGTGGCGTTGATTCTGTTCTACCTGCCTGGCACGTTCATCCAGATGACCGCGATCCTCTCCCTGACCGATTCCATCGAATACGGCCAGCTCAAGACCGGCAAGCGCAACGAGGCCGTAACCCTCTCCGTGCGTCCGATGCTCGACAAGATCGCGGGCGCGCTGTCCAACGGCATCGTCGGCATCATCGCCGTGGGCGCCCGGTTTGGTGGGGCCGTTGGCGGC
>OBWV01001304.1_pt1 | contig 11600 bp, 6 predicted proteins | sample 1495351 | NCBI WGS metagenome assembly OBWV01 (sample SAMEA2580122, study PRJEB22360) | human gut metagenome | biome: human gut; feature: human-associated habitat; material: faeces | place: Denmark | collected 2008/2010 | reverse complement strand
CACCGAATCCAATGGTTACTTTTTTTAAGAATATTGATATAAGTAATTTGGTTAAAATTAGCAATAAGAAAAATATGAAATTAAATATGCTTTTAAACTATTGCATTGGAAAAGCAGCTTTTGATATTACGGAGTTTTATTTTTTACCAGTGGGAGATAAGCTTATTGAGTTTGACACTATTGCAGTCAATACTATAATTAAAAACAAAAATGGTGAAATTAATTCTTGTGATATTTTATATCTAGATAATTTAGCAAAATTTAGTAAAACTTATGAAAACTTTACTTCGAAAGTTAGAGATAATTGTGAGGATATAGATTTATCAAAAGATAGTATGATAATTGGTACATCAGCAATTTTAGAAACCGAACTTGATGGTGCCGTTGGAATGAATAGTGGCATTTATAATAATCCATTTATAATTTGGGGCAAATACAAGAAGAAAAGGTTTAAATATTATTTACCGATTTCTTTTCAATTTCATCTCGCTCAAATGGATGGATCTCACGCTGGAAAATTTTTAGAAAATTTACAAAAAGAAGTAAACAATTTAAAGTAGATAAAAAAAATAATTTTTGATTATTTTTTATTTAGATTAAATTAGGTTAATAACCTATTAAAAATTAAAAAGGAGAATGTTGTTTGATTAAGTATAATTTATTGGATATTGTGGGATAGTTAGGAGGTTACAGATAATAAAGCGCTTCCTAAATTAATGAAATTAAAAAATATTTAAGGAGTAAAATAGTGAATAAAAAAGATATTTAAATAAGGTTAGAAAAAGAAGAAGATTATAGAGAAGTTGAAGAACTTGTTAGAAGAAGTTTTTGGAATGTATATAGACCTGGATGCACAGAACATTTCGTCTTGAAAAAATTAAGAGAAGATCCAAATTTTATTTCTGAACTAGATTTTGTCATGGAAAAAAATGGAAAAATTATAGGACAAAATGTTTTTGTAAAATCTCACATTGACTTAGACAATGGCTAAAAACTTCCTATTATGACAATGGGCCCAATCTGCATTGCAAATGAGTATAAAAGATTAGGATATGGTAAAATTCTTTTGGATTATTAAATCGAAAAAGCAAAAGAATATGGATGTAAGGCTTTGTTTTTTGAGGGGAATATTGATTTTTATGGTAAGAGCGGGTCATCTATGCATATTTAAAAAAATTAGATATCACGGGTTACCAGAAGGCACAAAGGCAGATTTCTTTTTGTGTAAAGAACTTCAAGAAAACTATTTAGATAATATAAGTGGGGAATACAAAACACCTAAGATTTACTTTGTAGCAGAAGAAAATCCAAATGATTTTATTGAATATGAAAAATCTTTTTCTAATAAAGAAAATTTTGATTAAAAGAGTTTTCTTAAATTTAAAATAAAGTTTTTAATGGTTCAAGATTAGTTTCTTGAACCATTATTTATTGTTACACTTAGATTTTAGATTGGCTTATTTAATCTATTTATAAGTTATAATTCTTTATTCCCATTCAATATGTCAATTGATATCGTTTTGTATAAATGGAATAAAATAAAGGTTTTTTATAGGATCTAGTATTATTATCTAGTTTATTTTTGTTTATCTGATTTTTGCAAGTATATTGCAAGCAAGAAAGTATTTTATCATTTTATAAAATTCAATTGAACCTGTATCCAATACGGTAGATTATCATAATGTTGTTTAATTATTTCTCTTATGTTTTCTTCTGACAATTCACTTTTTTCATTTTCTTTAAAATCCAGAAAAATTTTTTCAAATAAATAAAGTGATGTCTCGCGTGGAATCCCCATTTCAATCATCGATCTTGTAATATTATTTATTGCGCCTAATTGCATACAAACTAAAAAACAACTATCCGGATTTTTTATATCATATATAGGCTTTAATAACAAAGGAAGATTAAAAGATATTGTTTGTTGCAACAACTCAATTGTTTCATCAATTCTTTCCGCACCACTATCCCCTTTATATCTATTATTATTAAATATATCATATAACTTTATACCGTTAGCCCATTGTAACCCAAGTGAAACCATTATACTTCTTGATTGTCCATTCTGATATAAAGAGGGGATATATTTTTTATACATAAATGCTGTTTCTTCTTTATCTCTCAGCCATTTGAGTATCTTGTCTAGTTTATTTTTCGCACCTTTTTCAGATGGAGTTTTAGGAACAATCAGATCAAAGTCCGTATAAATTTTTTCTAAAACAAATGGATCCCAATACCTATTTTTATAACAAACTTCTTTTGGTATACTTAAGTTTTCAAGTTTCAAGATTATTGCAGCAACCTGTTTTTGTGTGAGTTTTATTCCTACATTATCCATTCTATATTTTGAATCTTTGCCATATCTTAAAATTGACTGTCTTATGTACGATATTATATATCCATACTTTTTCATAGTTTCATCCACAACCCTGCCATTCTTAAGAGCATCTTCAATTTCCAATTTAAACTCTTGAAATTTTTGTTCATAACCAGTAGATAGTTCTTTACTCTCATCCTCAAATAATTTTATTTGTTCATAACCTTCTGTTTCTGCGAATGCATCCTCGTCCATTACAAAAGTTCTTCCCACATAATCTTTTAATAATCTACCCGCCCTACCACGAAGATTAGCCATTTCATAATTCGTCAATTCTACTGCTTCCGAAGTTTTCTTAATATATAAATGCGGATTCCTAATAAATATATTTTGTGCAGGCAAATTTACTCCTTGGAGTAACGTAGTAGTGCATACAACATTAGACACATTTTTATTCGCTATAGCCACCTCCAAAGTTCTTCTCACATGCAAAGGTAATTTCCCATGATGATATGCAACATCCTTCATAAGAGTTTCGCATAAAGAATAATTCTCACTTACAGAATTCTGATAATACTCTACTAAATCTGAATTATATTGCGTTACGGGAAACTCTAACGCTACCGCTATTTTTCTTGCAGTGGATGATGTTGGTGCAAAAATAATATTTTGTGAATTCCCGCCAATTTTATTTACAATACAACTCAAATATTCCAAATAATCATTAGTATATCTCTTCTTGCCATAGCACTTTATAAGATTAGTATTTTCAATCTCTATTACTAATGGATTTTTAGTAAGAATACAGTACTGTTTTAAAAAATATCTTCTATCTTTTTTCTTTATACTGTAAGTCAAATTTAAAACCGGACTAATGTTCGTAGTATGATCAATAGTCTCAATACCAAAAATACTCTCTCCTACCTTATCAATTTCTTCTATCCTAGGACCAGAAATAATAATTTTGTCAACATTATCTTTGTATCTAAATTCTACTAATGTATCAAATAATATTTTCGCTCGTTGATCTGAATCTTCTTCAATCCTCTCTATATTTTGAATTTCATCTGCCACAAGTATCAGTTTTTTAGAAAAAGCCTCATCAAAATTATCAAACGCTGCAATAGCTTTTTCTTGTGTCATTACATAGATATTCTTTCTATCTTTTACTTGCTTTCCATCAAAAGAATTAGTAATCCAATAATTATGAACACCATTAGCCTTTAATTCGCGATTAAAGTCTTCCATCACTTGATTGAGTAGACTCAATGTAGGAACGATGTATACAATGTCAATATTTTCAGTTCGCAATCTATTTACTATTTTTAATAAAATCACAAATGATTTTCCTGCAGAAGTAGGGGCAGAAATTCCCAAAATCTTATCATTATCCATACTATCCCAAATTTTCTTTTGAAAATTTGTTAATAAATACTTCCGATTACCTATATTGACCTCATTATTTAACTGATTTATTGTTGTTGTTATCTCATCAATATAACTGTCTAATATGGTAAATTTACAATTAGCTATATCAAAATTCTCATCACATATAATAGCTGATGTTGGATAACCTATTCTGGATAAAAATTTTACAATGATTTTTCTCAAATCATATTCTTCAAAATTAATATGTTCCCACATTAAACCAATAACAGTAATAATATAATTGACATCGGGAGAAGGAGCCATAATAGATTCATAATCCAAGCATCTAACAGAGTTATATATTAATGTTTCGTTATAGCTAACTACTCTGTTAGCATTTATCAGCCCCATTTTATGAGCAATTGAAGTAAACTCAATATTTAACCACTGTTCAAGAATATCATGCTTTAGTTGCTTCACTAATTTGTTCCTCCTTTCTCTATATTAATTTCTGAAATTTTTCAGCTAATTCTTTTAGATCCCAAACCGGAAACACTATGTAAGTGATTCTCGATAATATTGGATTTTTTCTCATATCAATCTTATTTTTGTCAAAATTTCTATATCTATCTTCAATTATTTTTTTTATATTATTTCTAATAGTATTCTCATCGATTTTATTAATTTCGGATAATTCATTATAGGTCACTATACTTACAAGCTGAATTTCTACAGGTTTCAAAGTATTATTTAAGTATTTCTCAGCAACTTCATTCATTTCGGCATCTAAAAAATCTTCATGCACATACAATCCAAGCTCGGATCTATGCTCTTTATAGGTTTTCAATATGCTATCTAATGCATCAGAAAAAGCTTCATTAAATTTATATTTAGATGTATATGTTTTAGCTTCTCCCAATATAATTATATTCTTATCATTTTCTATTTTAAAATGTATTGCATCAGCACCAAATCTTTCATGATCAGAAGATGTAGCTATATTCATTTTTCTTAGTAAAGGAACTGCTTTCATGCACTTTTGAATAAAATGATAAAGTAATAATTCTCCCATTTGACCCTGAATCAAAACATTATCACTATTTTTATTGGCTCTGAATTTATTTTTGGCTTTTCTGCCTATATTTTGGGAAGCTGCTGCTTCAGACCTGCCACTGTTAACAAGTTTTTTCTTAATTTCTTCATATTTTTCCGAACTATAAATCCAATCAACAATTGTGTCTGATAATTCTTCAACAAATCCATCTCTAAGCTCTTGTATATCTTGATATTCTATATATGCGCCAATATGATCTTTGTTATTTGGGAGAATATCATACTGTTGGACGACAACGCCAATCATATTGAATAAAGAATCATTTTGTATTAATCTTTTTAATATATCCTTTTCTTCCAAAATTAAAATCCTCCTTTAAAGGTTCACAAAAATTTATACTTTAACGCTCTCAAATAGTCTCTTTTATCATTCTATAATTCCAATATACTGTTCTAAGGGTATTTTATGGTATTTATCAAACACTTAATTCAGATACTCGTATTTGGCTTTATTTTGAATTATTTTCTTAAGAGAGTCTGCGCTCCCATTATTTAAAATTCATTCATCTGATAGTTTCTTCATCGCGAGTATATAGTACTATCTTTATATATCTAAATTCACATTCTCACCTAACTACAATCCAATTTCCATCACGCTTTGATCCAATTCTTTCAATCATATTCTTTTCTTGCAAAGATTTAAATGCTCTTTCGATAGTTCTCTTTGTTACGCCTATTTTTTCTGAAAGTTCAATTGATGTTAAGTTTGGATTTTCTATCAAAAGTTCTATCACTCTCTTTTCAGTCTTGTTCAAACCGACATTCAAACCGACATTCAAACCGACATTCAAACCGACATTCTTGTTGTCCATTTGTTCAATTACTTCCTGCTCAAAAGGAATAGTGCATCTAATATAGTTGCTTTCAATTTCAAAAACGTCCTTCCCATATTTTTCTACAATGGTTGGAATTCCATGCCCGGTATGTTCAGTTAGTCCCATATTTAAAAATATCCTCATCAATGTTGCGTTTCTTGGCTTACTTATTCCATCAAAAAATTGTTCTTTTGTCATTCCACTAGGAAGTCCACCATGGGATAATATATCAAGTCTATCATTAAACATTGAAATCTGTGGCTCAGTGATTGTCCAATCATTATGAACTAAAGCATTTAAAATTGCTTCATTTACACAGTCAAAATCAAATAAATAGGTGTCTTTTCTTGGTCTAACTGTCGTATCAGAAATACATATATTTTCAGCCTGCAATCTGTTTTTTATTTTTCCATAAGTCGTTAATATGCATCCATAACCATAATCGCTTCTTTCAGATATAGAAGCTTTATTCTGCCCTTGGAATTTCACAAAAATAAAAGGAATATTATTTTTATCTGATAATAGTTCTGCCAATAAATTATATTCTCCGGATTCATTCCTTAAATTCAAATTCGTTTCAAAAGATTTATTTTCCAAATGATAATTTTTTTCTGAATAATATATCTTAAGTTCCCTAAACGATAAATCTGATGAATGTGATTTTTTCTTAAGCATGTATTCATTATCTATAAATTTTTTCTCGTATCGAATTTTTATCTGTTCAGGTGTCATCTCTTTACAGGTTGTTCCGATTCGTATTGTGCAACCAGTAGAAGAGAATCCATATTTCTTTTGACAATAAATATGATGATGTCCTTTATTTATGTTAATTACTACTAGAGTTTTTCCTTCATCAAATTTTAGTTCTGAACTGATTTCATCTTGTGGGTTCGGTTCTATTTTAGTTGTTATAATATCAGATATTTTTCGAAGAATTTCATCAACTTTGTCAACACCAACTACAACACCATCATCTTTTACTCCGATAATAATTGATCCTCCTGCAGCATTGAGGAAAGATACTATTTCCTTTGTAATCGTATCTGTGTATTTTTCTTTTAATTCAATTGTTTCTGATTCGATATATCGGCTCATTTCAGTCCTCCTCTAATATAATTATTATATCATATTTGCGACAATACTAGAATTCAAACCGACATTTTATTGTCGTGTTTAATTGTACAACCTATCAAATAAAAAAGACCATAACACTTAAGTTATGATCTAATTTTTTGTCCTCATGTAAAACACTTGGAACTACTATTTAGTTTATTCTTTTTAGCTTCCAGTACCATTTGAGTACCAGTAGCCATTTTTATCCTCTCTATAGCTTGTAATTAAGCCATTTTAGAAAATTTTGCGATTACCGAAAATCGCAGTTTCACTGCTCTCCGCGCTCTGCGCTATTTTTCGGGTAAAACTCCCACACAGGGGAGTTTTACTCCCATTCAATGGTAGCAGGTGGTTTGGATGTTATGTCATATACTATTCTATTTATATGGTCTACTTCGTTTACTATTCTATTGGAAACTTTGTCCAAGATTTCCCATGGGATTCTTGTGAAGTCTGCTGTCATAAAGTCTGTTGTTGACACTGCACGAAGGGCAAGGGTATAGTCGTAGGTTCTGAAGTCGCCCATTACGCCTACTGTTCTGTTATTTGTTAGGACTGCAAAGTATTGGTTTATGTCTTCTAGTTTTGCTTTTTCTAATTCGTCTCTAAAGATTTTGTCTGCGTCGCGAAGTATGTCTAGTTTTTCCTTTGTAATTTCTCCCATTACTCTTATGGCAAGTCCTGGTCCAGGGAAGGGTTGTCTATCTACTAGGTAGTCTGCAAGGCCAAGTTCTCGTCCAAGGTCACGAACTTCGTCTTTAAATAACATTCTTAGTGGCTCGATTATTTCTTTGAAGTCTACAAAGTCAGGTAGTCCACCTACATTGTGGTGGGATTTTATCACTGCTGAGTCGCCAAGTCCTGATTCGATTACGTCAGGATAAATTGTTCCTTGTGCCAAGAAGTCCACTGCTTTTATTTTTTTTCCTTCTTCTTCAAAGACTCTTATAAATTCTTCGCCAATTATTTTTCTCTTTCTTTCTGGGTCTGTCACGCCAGATAGTTTTTCTAAAAATCTTTTTTCTGCGTCAACTCTTATGAAGTGCATGCCTGAATCTTTAAAGGCTTCTTCTACTTCGTCGCCTTCATTTTTTCTCATTAGTCCATGGTCTACAAATATGCAAGTTAAGTTTTCGCCAACTGCTTTTGATAGGAGAGCTGCTGTTACTGATGAGTCAACGCCACCTGATAGGGCAAGGAGAACTTTTCCGCCGCCAACTTTTTCTCTTATTTCTTTTATTGCCTTCTTGGCATAATTTTCCATAGTCCAGTCTTTTTTTGCACCGCAAATATTTACTGCAAAGTTTTCAAGCATTTCTTTGCCGTGTACTGAATGGTTTACTTCTGGATGAAATTGTAGGGCGTAAAGTTTTTTCTCTTCATTTTCCATGGCTGCTACAGGGCAGTTTTTGCTATGAGCTATTACTTCAAAGCCTGCTGGCACTTTTTCTACTCTATCTACGTGACTCATCCAAACTGTTTCTTTTTCGCTTAGGTTTTTAAATATTTCTGCTGCTTCTGTTTTTATTTCTGTCTTTCCAAATTCTCTTTCCTTTGGTGCGTTTACTACCTCGCCACCTAAGGTGTGTGCCATGATTTGCATGCCGTAGCAAAGTCCAAGGATTGGTATATTTTTGTCGAAAATTTCTTTTTCGATTTTTGGTGCACTTTCTTCATAGACTGAGTTAGGTCCACCTGTAAATATTATTCCTTCTACATTATCTCTATTTTCTAATTCTTTTAAGGCCTTGTTGTAGGGTACAACTTCGCAATAGATGTTAAGATCTCTTATTCTTCTTGCTATTAACTGATTGTATTGGCCACCAAAGTCAACTACTAATATCATATTAACCTCCTCGTCATTAACTACATTTTATAATAAAATTTTTATTTTGTATAGCTAAGTAAGCTTTAAATTCAATTTAAATTAAGTATTTAAGCTAATTATATTGACATTAAATATTTCTAACAATATAATTTATAGAGGTAAAGATTAATTTGTTTTTATTGTAAATTATGCCATTTAATGATAGAATGTAACGTCAGGTAAAAGGAGTGGTAAAATGGGTTTAATGGAAAAGATTTTTGGTACCTACAGTGAAAGGGAACTAAAAAAAATCGAGCCCCTTGTAAATAAAGTTATGAGCCTCGAAGGCGAAATGGAAAAGCTTTCAGACGCTGAACTAAAAGAAAAAACTGAAGAATTTAAGAATAGACTTAATAATGGTGAAACTACAGACGATATACTTCCAGAAGCTTTTGCTGTTGTAAGGGAAGCTGCTTGGAGAGTGCTAGGCATGAAGCACTTTAGAGTACAAGTTATCGGTGGTATTATTCTTCACCAAGGTAGAATTGCTGAAATGAAAACTGGTGAAGGTAAGACACTTGTTGCTACACTTCCAGCTTACTTAAATGCTCTTGAAGGCAAGGGCACACATATTGTTACAGTCAATGACTATTTGGCAAGCCGTGATAGGGACTGGATGGGCAAGGTTTATGAATTCTTGGGACTTAGCGTTGGATGTATTATCCACGACATGGACCAAGATGAAAGAAAGGCTGCCTACAATTCTGACATCACTTATGGAACAAATAATGAATTTGGCTTCGACTACCTAAGAGATAACATGGTTATCTACAAGGAAGAAATGGTACAAAGAGGACTTCACTTCTGTATTGTCGACGAAGTTGACTCAATTTTAATTGATGAAGCGAGAACTCCACTTATTATTTCTGGTCAAGGCGATGAATCAGTTGACTTATACGTTAGAGCAAGAGACTTTGTAAATACTCTTTCTCACAGAATCAAGAGCCAAGATGAAATTGATCTTGAAAGATTTAACAGAGAATTTGAAGAAGAAACTGTTGACTATGTAATAAATGAAAAGGACAAGACAGCAACACTTACTGATAAGGGTATTGAAAAGGCTGAAAAATATTTTGGCATAGAAAACTTATCAGACGCATCAAATATGGAATTATCTCACCACATTAATCAAGCCCTAAAGGCTGCTGGTACAATGCACAGGGATATTGACTATGTTATTAAAGATGGCGAAATTATTATCGTTGATGAATTTACTGGTCGTCTAATGTATGGTAGAAGATATTCTGAAGGTCTTCACCAAGCAATTGAAGCTAAAGAAGGACTAGAAGTAAGAGCTGAATCAAAAACTCTTGCAACAATTACCTTCCAAAACTACTTTAGAATGTACGACAAACTTTCTGGTATGACAGGTACTGCCATGACAGAAGAAGGTGAATTTAGAGACATCTATAACATTGACGTTGTTGAAATTCCTACAAATAAACCTGTAATTAGAGAAGACGACAACGACCACATCTACATCAATGAAGATGCAAAATTCAAGGCTGTAACTAGAGAAATTGAAGAAGCACATGAAAAGGGACAACCAGTCCTAGTTGGTACAATTTCCATTGACAAGTCAGAAACACTTTCAAAATATTTGAAGCGTGCAGGCATTAAGCACAATGTTTTGAACGCCAAAAAGCATGAACAAGAATCTGAAATAGTTGCCCAAGCTGGTCGTTTCGGTCAAGTAACTATTGCCACTAACATGGCTGGTCGTGGTACCGATATTGTACTTGGTGGTAACCCAGAATACCTTGCAAAGAAAGAACTTAAAAAGCAAGGCATGGAAGATGAAATGCTTGAATATGCAGACTCATACTTTAAGACAGAGGACCCAGAAATAATAAAGGCAAGGGAAGATTATCAAGCTCTTGTTAAAAAATTCAAAGAAGAAACTGACAAGGAAGCTGAAGAAGTTAAAAAAGTAGGCGGACTTAGAATAATTGGTACAGAAAGACATGAGTCAAGGCGTATCGACAACCAATTGCGTGGTCGTTCAGGTCGTCAAGGAGACCCAGGTTTCTCAAGATTTTATATATCAGCAGATGACGATTTAATTAGACTTTTCGCTGGCGACAGATTTAAAGAAACAATGGAAAAAATTGATTCACCAGAAGACGAACCAGTTGAAGCAAAAATTTTGACAAGACTAATAGAATCAGCTCAAAGAAAAGTAGAAGGCAACAACTTTAGTATTCGTAAGAACGTCCTAAAATACGACGATGTTATGAATAAACAAAGAGAAGTAATCTACGCTGAAAGAAGAAGAGTTCTTGAAGGAGAAAACCTAAAAGATGACATTATTGCAATGAGAAATGATGTAATCGACAAGACTATAGACTTCTACAACAAGCTTGATGACAACAACCAAAACTATTTGGACTTTGAATCAATTAGAAACTTTGGAATAAATACTTTTGACTTCCCAGAAGACTTCTTAAAGGGACTTGAAAATCCAACAGTTGATTCATTAAAAGCATACATCAAAGAACTTGCTGATAAAAAATATATAGAAAAAGAAGAAGAATTTGGCGACGAAAAATTCAGAGAAATCGAAAGAGTTGCTTTACTTCAAAATGTTGACCAAAAGTGGATGGATCACATCGACGCCATGGATCAACTAAGAAAGGGAATTGGACTTCGTGCAGTGGGACAAACTGACCCAGTTAGGGCCTACGCAGAAGAAGGCTTTGATATGTTCGAAGAAATGAACGAATCAATCAAAGAAGACACAGTAAAAATGCTTTACCATGTAATCAATCCTGAAAGAGTAAAGAGAGTTAGAGTCGCAAAAGAAGTAGAAACAGTAAATCCCGATGACGGAAAACAAAAACCTTATGTGAGAAAAGAAAAAAAGGTTGGAAGAAATGATCCATGTCCATGCGGAAGTGGAAAAAAATATAAAAACTGTCACGGAAAATTTGAATAAGATTTAATTTAATTTTGAATAAAAAAATTAACTCTGGTAGTACTTAAAGTCTGCCAGAGTTTTTTATTTATT
>OBWV01001298.1_pt1 | contig 11712 bp, 11 predicted proteins | sample 1495351 | NCBI WGS metagenome assembly OBWV01 (sample SAMEA2580122, study PRJEB22360) | human gut metagenome | biome: human gut; feature: human-associated habitat; material: faeces | place: Denmark | collected 2008/2010 | reverse complement strand
TGCCCTGAAATATTATTTCAGGGCAGCCTCCTGCCGTATTTTTAGAAAGGCTCATTTAAGCCGGTAAAGCAGTCTCTTCATCCTGCCGCAGCCGCTGAGATATTGTTTCTCCAGCATCTGTGTATAAAGCTCTGTTTTTTGTACCTGCTCCTCTGATGCCGGTACATTCCCAAAACGTACACTCTGATACAAATAAATGATGTCGGCAAACAGACACTCAGGGGTATCCAGGATACTGCCTGCACGCTTGCCATAGGAGGATAAGGTTTCCCCTTTTTCCAGCCATATGCCCTGAAGCTCTCCCAGGTATAAGGCTTTTTTCATCCCCGCCTCCAGCTTTTCTGCTGCACAGAGCCGGCTGTAGGCACGATGACGGAGCCGGTTCCGGCAGAAAAGAAACAGCATCAGAAGAAGGAACAGCACCAGCAAAAGGATAAGAACTTCCCCAACATATATGATAATGGACTTTCCATGAAGGGAAAGGTAAGATGCAGCCGGGGAAGGCTGGATTTCGGCAGCGGTTTCCTGTTCCATTTCCGGTTCCGGCTTTGACGGACCCGGGAGGCCTGAGGAGGAAGCTGCGGGGGCTGCAGGCTGGCTCCACGCGGCGGGCGCGGCCACTTGATTAGGATTTTGCCGGAACCAGAGTAACGAGGCGTGGGTTCGAACGGAATCCATCCGATATTGTCGATATAGCATTCTGTCCAGGCATGTGCGTTGTCTCCGGTGAGATAGACCTGCCGGCCGTCAGCCCTGCGTGTGTCGGTGGTTATATAGCCTTCCACGTACCGGGTGGGAATCTTGCAGCAGCGCCCCAGGACCGCCATGGCTGTGGCAAAATAGGTACAGTAGCCTTCGGGACTGTCAAACAGGAAATAATCGGTAAAATCCTGTCCTTTGGGGCATACCGAAGGGGAGGTAGTATAGGCCAGGCCGCTCAGCCAGGCCTCTATCTGCTTCAGCTTGTCGTAATCAGTGGAGGCGCCCTGCGTGATTTCTTCCGCCAGTGCATAAACCCTTGAGGGTACTGTATCCGGCAGGACCGTGTAATGCTGATAGATATAATCTTCCCGTCTGCGCTGATTTTCATCGGAAACCGGTGCCTGGGCCCAGGCTTCCTGACGGAGAAGCTGCTGCATCAGAGGGCTTCCCCAGTCCACATCCAGGCATAAAAGAGTATAGCTGTAGCCTACCCCATGGGCCTTTGGAAGGACAAGGCTGTCATAGCGGGTATCCGGCGGCTTGCCTTTGGTGAATACAAATTTACTGGTATAGGGGGCGAAAAATAAAGTCTCTGTTTTCAGACCTTCATATTTTACCTCAAACCGGCAGGTGCGGATCAGGGAGGACTGTTCCTCCGGGGTGAGGCTGCTTTGGGATAATGCGGATTCCAGCTGCTGGTATTGCAGCAGATATTCCTCTCCGGAATAGTTTTTATCGAGCGCTCTTTGCTCCCAGCCGTGTCCGTTGTAAAAATCATGTATAGTGCCGGTGAGATAGAGCGGGGATTTGGTTCTGCTGCCCGTTACGGAAAGCTGGGATGAGGGAGCGGGTAAAAGACTGCCCTCCACACTGCCGTCACCGCTGTAGCCAGTGAAAGAAAGGCCGTAGGTATCCCTGCTTCCTGAAAAAATATAGTTGGTATGGACAAGCAGGGCATTTGTTTTTTCTTCCAGTACGGCGGCAATTGAACGCAGCGTGTCCCAGCGCACCGGTTTTTCTCCGGCAGGGATCAGGGTGAGGAGCAGGGCGGCGGCGAGGAAGACCGGCGTCAGATACAGTATATTTTCCGATGGAGGGGAAAAGAAAAAGGCAAGCCCTTTTTTGAGGGTAACAGATGCCGTTTCTTTCCCACGGTTTATAAAACATGCGGCTGTTTCTGCCATAAAAAGAAGCAGGCAGAAAAGAATCAGGGCAATCCCCAGCTTGGAAAAGGAAATCCGGAAGACTGCATAAACGACGAGAATGCTTATCTGGAACAACAGGATCAGTCCTTTCAGCCATAGCCTTCCCAGTGATATATAAGCCATAAAACCGCATAGCAGAACAAAAAGAGCGGTGATTACAAAAAGCAGATACAGTTCCCGTGTGGCAGCCGGATTAACGGAAGAAATTGCGGCCTCGGAAGAGGATATCCCTGTAATATTACGCCCCCGCAGGAACACAAATAATCCAGCCAGAATAGTTAATAAAAACAGACCGCCCCATACAGGCAGACGGAGCCTTTTTTCTTCCGACCAGGTAATAAGGAGCAGGCAGACTGCGGAAAAAAGAAGAAGGCAGCCGGGAGAGTAAAAAAACTCTGCCCTGATGCTTTCCGTTTCCGTCAGTCCGGGCAGAAAGAAGGCAGCAGGGGCATCCGCAGCCCCTGCGGTAAGAGTACCAGTATAAAGCTCCCAAAAGCTTTTCAGGATAAGCAGGCTTCCGGTACAAAGGCAGGAGGCAGCAATAAGGGCATATGCTTTTTTGAGTCGGTTCGATCCAGGTTTCATAAAGAAAGCTCTCCCACATTGACAAGCAGTACTTCATTTCCGGCCAGCTGTTTTTCGGCCACACTGCGGGCCAGGGCATCCGTGACGGAAGCAGTTACGAGGATATAGGCATTGGGCCTGTCTTCAGAGGAAAGGAAGACCTCCCATACTTTTTCCGGAGGATAAGGAGAGGTGAAGGAGAGGTCGGAACACTTGTCATAAAAAGGCTCAAACCCTGTGCTTTCATCCACCAGAATTTCCCGCAGCGTGTCTTCCATAAAAAGAATACGGATAGGGATATTCTTTAAATAATAATCGTGGACAAAGGACAGGGCGGTTTCTATGATATTATCTTCCCGCTGAAGTCTTTTTTCCATGGAGGATTTGTCATCCACAGTGTCTTTCGATACCGGTGCCCCATCCGCGGGAGCCAAATCCATAATAAGAATGGTGTCAAAAAGTTCCTCCGGCATCTGCTTCCTGACAAGGAGTTCTCCCGATCTGGCGGAATTTTTCCAATGGATATATTTCATGGAATCTCCCGGAATATAGGAACGAAGCTCATAATCTGGCAGATCCTGAAGGCGGGATACCGGAAACAGGGATGTTTTGGGATCTTGCTCCTGCAGGACGATTTTCAGCTGTTCCATTGGAATAATACGTGGTCTGGCTGTCAGGCGGATCTGTGACATCATCGGGTAAGGAATGGTGAAAAGGCCGAGGAAATCCGTTACTTCCACGCTTTTCACACCAACCGGATAGGTTCCCCTGTATTTGCAGTACATTTTGGTATCCACCCTGATTTCCTCGTGGGGAAGCAGAGAAATCACACCGGTATCCTCAGGCTTCATACGGACCATATCGGAAAAGAAATGCAGGCGGATATGGGTAAATGGCAGGATATCTTCGTTAGCCAGCAGCAGCCTATAGGGAACCTCCTGGGCTTTTACAACCACCCGGGACACCTCCTGGACAATTTTGAAACGATTAAAAACATACAGAGAATAGAGAAAAGCCAGTACAGGCAGCAGGAGGGCAAAATAAAAAAGCAGATAGGAAATATTTCCTCCCCGGAAGCTGACCAGGATTGTGGAACCGATGAGGAAGAGCAGATAAATGAGCTTACCCCATCGGTTTTTCAGGCGTTTCCCCTTCTTTTTCCTTCTTTTCATAAGACAGGCACTTTGGCTGCACGCATGGCTTCCTGCAGCACATCCTTTTCTTTTTTCCCTTCCAGACGTGCCTGCGCCGACAGGATCAGCCGGTGGAGAAGCACCGGCTGGGCAAGGGCGGCTACGTCCTCCGGCGTGGTGAAGCTGCGGCCTTCCAGGTAGGCCCGGCTTCTGGCGGCCCGTACGAGAGCGATGGCGGCCCTGGGGCTGGCTCCCAGGGTGAGATATCTGCTTTTTCTTGTATTCCGTGCAATTTCCACGGCGTAGCCCATAATATCATCATGAACCCGGACATCCCGTAGTTCTTTTTTCATTTCTATGATTTCTTCCCTGGTGGTTACCGGGGAGAGCTGCTTTACCGGTTCTCCGTTCAGGGCACGGCGGACGATATCGGCCTCCTCTTTTTCCTTTTCCGGATAGCCCATGGAAATTTTCATCAGAAAACGGTCCAGCTGTGCTTCGGGAAGACGGTAGGTGCCCAACTGTTCCACCGGATTCTGTGTGGCGATAACCATGAAAAGCTCCGGCAGAGGCAGGGTTTTTCCGTCTATGGTAATCTGCCGTTCCTCCATGGCTTCCAGCAGGCTTGCCTGTGTCTTTGGGGAGGTCCGGTTGATTTCATCGGCCAGCAGGATATCGTTCATAACCACGCCGGGCATAAAACGGAATTCCCCGGTCTGCATCTGATAAATGGACATGCCCGTCACGTCTCCGGGCAGGGTGTCGGGGGTGAACTGAATGCGGGCGAAGCTGCAGCGGATAGACTGGGCCAGAGCCTTTCCCAGGGTGGTTTTCCCCACGCCGGGAACATCTTCCAGAAGAAGATGGCCGTCCGAAAGCAGGGTGATTAGGGCCAGTTCAATGACCTCTTTTTTTCCTACGATTACGTTTTCCATATTAGCGATGATTTGCTGCAGGATTTGTGACTGGGCCATGGGGAACCTCCTTTTTTGCCGCGGGCAGCTGGCTGGGTAAAATAATAGCAGTTGTGTTGTTCTTGTTACTTATACAATAGCAGGGGCGGGGGCAGATGTAAATGGATAAAGAGGGGAAATATTGGATGGAACGGGGAGACTGATTCCCGTTCCACTGATGTGGGACACATACTTGAAAATGTGGTATACCTGGAGCTTTTACGCAGAGGCTATGATGTTTTTGTGGGTAAAGTTGATGAACTGGAGGTTGACTTTGTTGCCATGGAACCCAAAAAGACCATTTATTATCAGGTTGCCGCTTCCGTACGGGATGAAACAACTTTGAAGAGGGAATTAACGCCGCTTCAAAAAATAACGGATCACTATCCCAAAATCATACTGACGCTTGATGAAGATCCTGAAGCGGATTATGAAGGCATTCGACGGATCAATGTTTTGGATTGGCTTATTGGCACTATTGAATAAAAGTAAAAAACAGACTCCTAAATATCTTCCATATCTGTTAAGATAAAGGAAATGGGCTGTATAGCCATAAGGCGGGAACCGTATGGAACTGCACGGGAACCTCTGTCGGTGATTGATTTCTCCATAGGAGAGGCAGCAAATCATTACTTTAATCATATGTCCTCAGCAGGACGGTTAGGAGCAGGAAATGGAAGGTATAGAACAAATTTTTGAAATGTGCAAAGAAGCGGGAGTTCATGAACAGGCAGTGCTTCCTGTGGAGAAACTCAGGTTTTCGGATGAGGTGCGTCATTTGTGCGAGGTGAATTACTGCGGCTGCTATGGGAAAACCTGGGCATGTCCTCCGGGGGTTGGAAGCGTGGAGGAATGCCGGGAAAGATGTATGGCTTATTCCAGGGTATACGTGTTTAACACCTGGCATCCGCTGGAGAATTCCCTGGATTTGGAGGGAATGCAGGAAGGAAAGGAAGCCCATGAAAAGGTCTGCGCCAGGGTTCGCAAAATCTTCGAAGAAGCTTTTAAACAGGTGCTGGTGCTGACCTCTGAGGGCTGCGGGAACTGCCGGACCTGTACATATCCGGATGCACCCTGCAGGTTTCCGGAGCGTATGTGCCCTTCTGTGGAGAGTCATGGTATTTTTGTAAATGAAGAGGCGGCGGAAGCGGGGCTCCACTATATTAATGGAGCCAATACGGTTACTTACTTTGGGAATGTATTCTTTTAAATACTCAAACCTTGCACATGCCGGCATGTGCGAAGACCATGATAAGAGACAGGGAGGATTGTATTATGAGCTATGAAATTAAGAACCCGCTGCTGCCGGGATTTTACCCGGATCCGTCGATTGTGCGGGTGGAGGATGATTTTTATATGGTGACCTCATCCTTTTCCCTTTATCCCGGAGTGCCGGTTTTTCACAGCCGCGATTTGGCACATTGGGAGCAGATCGGGCATGTGCTGGATCGGCCGTCCCAGCTTCCCTTGGGAGCGGACTGGATATCGGGAGGTATTTTCGCCCCTACGATCCGGTATCATGAGGGGCTTTTTTATATGATCACCACCAATGTGGATCACGGCGGGAATTTCATTGTTACCGCTCAGGATCCGGCGGGGCCCTGGTCGGAACCGCACTGGATTGAAGGGGCCGAGGGGATCGATCCTTCCCTGTTCTGGGATGAGGATGGGACCGCCTATTATACCGGTACCAGTTCCGGAGAGGACATGCGCCATAATAAGATATGGATCAGCCGGATAGACCTGACGGATTTCAGGCTTGTGGGAGAAAAGAAAAAAATCTGGGGCGGTTCCCAGGTGCTGGCATGGTGTCCGGAAGCGCCTCATCTGTATAAGAAAGACGGGTGGTATTATCTGATGATAGCCGAAGGGGGTACCGAGCATTTCCATGCGGTGACCATAGCCAGAAGCAGGGAAGTGATGGGGGACTACGAGGGTTATGACGGAAACCCGATCATGACCCACAGACATCTGGGAATGGGAGCCCCTATCGCCAATACGGGACATGCGGATATTGTGGAGCTGAAGGACGGCAGCTGGTATATGGTCATGCTGGCTTCCCGGCCGTACGGCGGCTATCACAAAAATATGGGAAGGGAAACCTTCATAGCCCCCATAGTCTGGGAAAACGGATGGCCTGTGGTGTGTCCGGGAACCGGAAAACTGGATTGGGCTTACCCTGCTCCGAATCTGCCGGAAGCGCCGGTGGAAGAAATACCGGAAACTGATGATTTTGACGAAAAAGAGCTCGCTTTCTGCTGGAACTGTCTGGGAACTCCCGGGGAAGAGGACTTCCGGCTGGAGGACAGCTGTCTGAAAATCAGAACTACGGCGAGGCCCATGGAACCGACAAGCCCGGAAGTCATGGGAAAAATACGATCCGGTATGCTTCCCAACGTAAACTGTGCCGGTTTTGTCGGACGCAGGCAGCAGCATATGAGCTATACGGCGGTTGCCAGAATGCGGTTTGAACCGGAAGAAAGCCAGACGGCGGGGCTGATATTGCTGCAGAATAACTACCATTCCCTGAAGGCGGAAATGACCTGTGAAAAGGGGAAACGGATTCTGCGGGTGGTTAAAGGATATCTGACCCAGGAAGCGGAAGTCACCTATCATAATGTGGATATGCCCTATCAGAAAGAAATCTGCGGGGAAAGGGAATGGAATTCGGATACGGTAATTCTGGAACTGAAGGCGGAAGGACAGAAGAATACGTTTACGGCGGTGGAAGAGGATGGCACCAGACATGTACTGGCATCGGAACTGGACGGAGGTTTCCTTGGTTCGGAAACAGCCGGAGGTTTTGTGGGGGCCTATGTAGGGATGTTTGCAAGCGGGAATGGAGTGGAAGGAACGAATTTTGCCTGCTTTGATTCCTTTACGTACCGGCCGGAAAGTTAAGAAGTGCTTTACATAGGATATGAAAAAATAAAAAATTCCCGGCCGCCGCTGTTGTATGCATCGGCGTACCGGGAATTTCAGTTTTCGTTCATTTACAGACAGTTTTTTGAAATGTGAATATAGAATATCCGCAGCAATTCCGGCTTAATAATTCGTGTCTTTTTCATAAAATGACGTATAAGCATCCTGCAGCTTTTTCAAAGTAACCGGATCTTTTCCGCCTATCGGATTCCCGTCCAGTTCATCTGCAGCAATACAGAGACCGCCGGAACTGCTGATTATCACTTCATCCGCCGCCCTCAGTTCATCCATGGTAAATACCGCTTCTCTGGTGGGAATGCCGTTTGCCTCTGCAAGCTCCAGCAGGTGCTTCAGGGTAATGCCGGGCAGAATCAGGTTATCTCTGGGAGGCGTACACAGAACGCCGTCTTTTATCATAAGGACGTTGCTGTGGGCACATTCCGTAACTCTTTCCCCTCTGTGGAAGACTGTTTCCTGGCAGCCTGCTTCCGTGCAGCGCTGATAAGCGATTACGCTGGGAATCAGGTTCAGGGTCTTGATGTTGCAGTGGAGGAACCGGGTGTCCTCCATGGATATCAGCTTAAAGGTACTGTCCATGGGAACCAGTTCGCAGGGAACGGTAAAAATCATCAGGTTGGGAGTAACGTCCGCAGGCGGGAAATTATGGGCCCGCAGCGCCGTACCGCGGGAACACTGCCAGTAAAGCATGCCGTGGTCGATTTCATTGGCGTCGATGCATTTCTGTAATTCATTTACCAGGGTTTCACGGGGCATATCAAAAGGAATTTCCAGCATCCTGCAGCTGTTGTAAAAACGGTCCACATGATCCTTAACCGCGAATATATGATTGTGGGCAAAGGTGGTGGCATCGTAGCAGCCGTCTCCGAAATATACGGCCCGATCCAGCATGGGGATTTTCATTTCCTCCAGAGGCCCGATTTCTCCATTGTAATAACCTACATATTTCATAGTAACCTTCTCCTTATATGTAATCCTCTATTTTTTATTTTTATACCGGATAATTTTATAGCCGCCGATAAATAAGGTGGGCAGCAGATAGAACAGGATAAATCCATAGGAAAGATAGGAATATCCTTTTTCAATCAGTGTCACAACGCCGATACGGGAAAGAAGCAGCGCCGCAAGCAAGGTGATCACCGTGATGAGCCCTCTGTTTTTATCGGTCAGTCTGGCATTTCCCCTTTCCTCCAGGGCGATATCAAAACGATCGATGATCATATGGATACAGCCTGTAGCCGTTTCCACCAGGGTCCAGCCCATGACGATGCTGAACAGGGCCAGAAGGACCGGGCCGCCGTTAACCGCCTTGATCATTTCCATCCAGGGAGTGGCTACATCAGCCCCGACAATGGAGGTATCCCCATAGAAACACATCATGGCAAAATAAGAGAGAAACCAGGGGATAACCATCAAAAGCCCTGCAATCAGGCCGGAAAAGAAGGTTTCCTTACGTTTCGTCTGTCTGGTAAGGGAGAACATCCCCATGGGGATTGAATTAATATTATACGCCACATACAGGATTCCTGTCCAGATGCACAGGCCAAGAGTAACCTTGCCGTCGTAAGCGCTGGTGTCCGCAGCGGCGAATACCTGGGGAATATTGCTGCCCTTGCTTATCAGGACAATGATGGTAAAAAGGATATAGCCTCCGTACAGAAGAATGGTTCCCACGGACTCGAATTTTTCAATGACCTTGGAGCCTTTGAAATTCAGAAGCCCGCACAGGAGGACGATGACAACCGCTCCCAGGAAATTAGGAAGCCCGACCTGTTCGAAAATACTTCCGGTGGCCGCAGCCATAACCGCAATGAGCATGATCGCAATTAAGACGGTGAGAACATCCATCACCGGCCATAAGGGGCCGATTACCTGTTTGATGTAATTTTTATAATCGTATACCTTGTAAATGCGGCAGATTTCAAAGGTCAGGAAGGCGAACAGAGCAAAACCGATACCGATGGTAATGCCGGATATCCAGCCCATTGCCCCGAATTTGGCTCCATAGGAATAGATTTCGCGTCCTGTGGCATATCCTCCTCCTATCAGAACGGACTGCAGCAGCACGCCGGGCAGAATGTATTTGGCATAACCGCCCTCGTAAAATTTTTTCAGACTTTTCAATGGTAAGCACCCGCTTTCTTCAGTAATTCACCCAGGCATCGCAGGGTTGGAGTGGATTGCTGCCTGCAAAGCTGTGTAATTAATAAATAGAATTATAGAATAAAAAATAGGCAGTTGCAAATAGGAAGATTGCATATTACAATAAGAAAAACTTATTACAGAGTTCGAGGAGACGACAAAAACGGTTTTTATGGAAATGGAGGGAAAGGGATGAACCTGAAACAGCTGGAATATTTCGTGTCCGTGGCAGAAACCTTGAATTTTACGAAGGCGGCAAAAAAATGTTTTATATCCCAGACAGCTATGACGCAGCAGATCCGGGCTTTGGAAGAAGGTATCGGGGCCGCTCTTTTTATAAGGGATAAGCATCATGTGGAGCTGACGCCTGCGGGCAGGGTATTCATGAATGAGGCGAGGATAATACTGGCCCGGGCGGAGGAAGCCGTAAAGCTGGCCCGATCGGCGGCGGAGGGAATTTCCGGCTCCATTTCCATCGGCTTTATCAGGGGATACGAACAGAGTCTGTTTTCTGAAACGCTCCGGAATTTCCATGAAGCCTATCCGAATATTTCCATACGTCTGATCCGGGAAAATATGAATGCATTATATGGCCTGCTGGAGGATGGGGAATGTGACGTGGCATTCAACCTTTCCTCTAACGTGTGTAAATTTCAGGAACTGAGCCATCACTTCCTGAAGGCCTATCCGCTGATGGCTGTTCTGTATCCGGGTCATCCGCTGGCGGCAAGAAAGCATCTGAGCTATCGGGAACTGGCGGGAGAAGAATTTATTATCATGCAGCCCAAGGGACGGCCTAATGATGAGGCGGAGGAGGTGATCCTGTGTTATAACAGGGGCGGCTACGTTCCCAATATTGTCAGCAGGGAAAAGGAGGTACAGACCCTTCTTCTCATGGTTTCCGCAGGACTTGGCATCGCCGTACTTCCGGAATATGCCGTGAGATATTACAGAAATACCCGCAATCTGGTGGTTATCCCCATGCTGAAGGAAGAAAGGGAAAAGGAAGAGGAAACACTGGACTTTGAAGTGAGCTGGTTAATGGAAAATCATAATCCGGCTATTGAGAAACTGCTGCAGTGGGTGAAGGTAATGAATGTGACCGAATAAGGTGCGGAAACGTGCGGTGAAAATGTGCGGGATTCCATGGTTCCGGAAGGAAAGAAAGCAGGAAGCGGCATATTTGGTACTGTTATGGAAAACAGAGACATAAACTGGATAATAAACACAGATAACAGAGACAGGATATGCAGAATATTGTTATTGATATCATGAATCAGTTCGGATATCTGGGAATCGGGCTTTTAATCGTGGTGGAGACCGTGTTCCCGCCCATTCCATCGGAGCTGATCCTCACCTTCGGAGGTTTTTTGACAACCTGTACGGAAATGACGGTCATTGGCGTGATTCTTGTTTCCACTGCGGCATCGGTGGCAGGAGCCTTCCTGCTGTATGGACTTGGGGCGCTGTTAAGTCCGCAGAGGTTTGAAAAATTACTGGACAGCAGGCTGTGCAGGAGGCTGGGGTTTAAAAAGGATGAAATCGCCAATACGCTTCAATGGTTTAACGGACAGGGAAGGAAGGCGGTATTTTTCGGAAGATGCATTCCTATTATACGAAGCCTTATTTCCATTCCCGCGGGTATGGCCAGGATGAAGCTGCCGGTGTTTACCCTGTTTACGGTGGCGGGCAGCCTTATCTGGGATACCGTACTGGTAACGCTGGGGGCGGTGGCAGGAGAATCATGGAATATAATTACGGAATATCTGGATACTTATTCCGCACTGGCCTGGATTGGGATTGGGACATTCGCGGTGACTTTTGGGCTGGGTATGTGGAAACGGAAAAAAAAGGCATGAAAAAGGCAGGGGCAGGCCCTGCCTTTTTTGTTCGCATATCCTTTATAAATGAAATTCTTTGAACAGCAGCTCCTGATATTTCTCATCTCCTGCCGCTTTTATAATGTCATCCGTCCGGTTTTGTTCAGCCAGAAGACGGTTCAGGCGGTTGACTCTGTCTAAAGTGTACCCCTTGTCAAGGACAAATTTAAGAAGAAGGGATACTATGTTCTGA
>OBWV01001292.1_pt1 | contig 11871 bp, 9 predicted proteins | sample 1495351 | NCBI WGS metagenome assembly OBWV01 (sample SAMEA2580122, study PRJEB22360) | human gut metagenome | biome: human gut; feature: human-associated habitat; material: faeces | place: Denmark | collected 2008/2010 | reverse complement strand
ATAATCGAGGCCCCCCTCGGGCGACTCCTGAAGGGACGGGCCCATCCACTACGCCTGGGAGCTGCTCACCACCTCGCAGGATGAGGGCGGCTACGGCTTCGACCCCGAGAAGCTGTGGATGACCACGTTCACCGACGATGACGAAGCCCGTTCCATGTGGATCAACGAGGGCGTGGACCCCGAGCACATCCAGAAGATGGGCATGGAAGACAACTTTTGGACCACCGGTGGCCCCGGACCCGGCGGCCCCTGCTCCGAAATCTACGTGGACCGCGGCCCCGCCTTCGGCAAGGAAGGCGGCCCGATTGCCGACGAGAACCGCTACATCGAGATCTGGGACCTCGTGTTCGAGAACTACGAGGTCGACAACGTCAAGTCCAAGACCGACCTGCACATCGTGGGCGAGCTTGAGAACAAGAACATCGATACCGGTGCCGGCTTGGAACGTCTGGCCTACCTGCTGCAGGGCAAGAACAACATCTACGAGACCGATGAGGTCTTCCCGGTCATCGAGGCCGCCGAGCAGCTCTCCGGCCTGAAGTACGGCGAGAACGAGGACGCCGACGTGCGCTTCCGCGTGGTCGCTGACCACGTGCGCTCCGCCCTGATGATCATGTCCGACGGCGTGCGCCCGTCCAACGTGGGCCGTGGCTACGTGCTGCGCCGCCTGCTGCGCCGCACCGTGCGCTCCATGCGCATGCTCGGCGTGACCGATCCGGTGCTGCCCACCCTCTTCCCGACCTCCAAGGCCGCCATGGAGGCCAGCTACCCGGAGCTCAACGACACCTTCCATGAGGTGTCCGAATCCGCGTATGGCGAGGAAGACGCCTTCCGCCGCACCCTTGAGACCGGCACCACGATTCTCGACGTGGCCGTCAACAAGGCCAAGAGCGATTCCGCCGAGCCCGTCGTGGCCGGCGAGGACGCCTTCAAGCTGCACGACACCTACGGCTTCCCGATTGAGCTGACCCTCGAGATGGCCGCCGAACAGGGCGTGAAGGTGGACGAGGCCAAGTTCCGCGAACTCATGGCCGAGCAGAAGTCCCGCGCCCGCGCCGACGCCCTCAAGAAGCGTCACAACGTGGATCTTTCCGTTTACGACGACTTCAAGAAGACGCTCGTCAGCCCGATCGACTTCCTCGGCTACACCGACATGTCCGCCCGCGCCAAGGTGATCGGCATCATGCAGGAAGGCAAGGGTTCCGTGCCCGCCGTGACCGGCCCGGCCAACGTCGAGGTCATCCTCGACCGCACCCCGTTCTACGCGGAGGCCGGCGGCCAGCTCGCCGACCAGGGCGAGATCCTGTCCGACGACGGCGCCGTGCTCGAAGTCGACGATGTGCAGAAGCCCATCAAGGACCTCATCGTCCACCAGTGCCGTCTGACCGAAGGCACGCTGGTCGTCGGCGCCGAAGTCAACGCCAACATCGACCTGGCCCGCCGTGGCGCCATCGCCCGCTCGCACACCGCCACGCACATGGTGCACAAGGCGCTGCGTGAGGAGCTGGGCCCGCAGGCCACCCAGCGCGGCTCCGAAGACGCCCCGAACCGTCTGCGCTTCGACTTCCAGTGGTCCAAGGCCCCGGCCAAGTCCGTGATCTCCGCAGTCGAGGAGCGCGTCAACGACAAGCTGCGCGACAACCTCGCCGTGACCACCAAGGAAATGAAGTTCGACGACGCCATCGCCCTCGGTGCCATGCACCTGTTCGGCGAGAAGTACGGCGACATCGTACGCGTGGTCTCCATCGGCGAAGACGGCTGGAGCCGCGAGCTGTGTGGTGGTACCCACGTGGACCACGTTGGCAAGATCGGCATGGTCAACATCCTGTCCGAAGCCTCCATCGGCTCCGGCGTGCGTCGTGTCGACGCCGTCGTGGGCCAGGGTGCCTATGACTTCAACGCTCGTGAGCACGCGCTGGTCTCCCAGCTGTCCGACAAGCTCAACGCTCGTCCGGACGAGCTCGCCGAGCGTGTGAACGCCCTGCTCGCCAAGCTCAAGGAATCCGATCGTCGCTTGGCCTCCATGTACGAGTCCCAGCTGGCCGCCTCGGTTCCGGCGCTGGTTGCTGACACCAAGAACTCCGCGGCCCCGGTCAAGGTGGCCGTCAAGAACGTGGGCCACTTTGGCGCGGTCGATGCCCTGCGCAAGACCGTACTCGACGTGCGCGCCCAGCTCGGTGAAGACGCCCCCGTGGTGGTGGCCCTTGCCGGCGTGAACGAGGATGACAAGCCGATGGTCGCCGTGGCCACCAACGAGGCCGCCCGCAAGGCCGGCATCAAGGCCGGTGATCTGGTGCGTGGCGCAGCCAAGGTCCTCGGCGGCGGTGGCGGCGGCAAGCCGGACTTCGCCCAGGGTGGCGGTGTCGATGCCTCCAAGATCGACGAGGCCCTCGAAGCGCTCAAGCACGAGGCGCAGAAAGCCTGATTCCGCCAGTGGTGTGGTTAGGCGTTGATTTGGGTAATGCCCGGGTCGGACTGGCACTGTCCGACCCGGAGCTTACCTTTGCACATCCTGCTGGCAACATTCATGTTGCCGGCGACTATTTCTTTGCTATTGACGAGGTCCTGAACGTCATCGAAGACGAACATGTGGACCATGTAATCGTCGGACTGCCCCTGCAGATGGACGGTACAGAAGGTAAAAGCGCCAAAAAAGCGCGCAGGTGGGCGGCCAATCTGGAGAAGAGGCTGCAAGCAGAGAGTGAAGACAGTGATTCTACGGAGTATCAGATTCCGCAGGTATCATTGATAGATGAGAGATTGACAACAGTCAGTGCGCATCGTCAGCTGTTCGAGGCCCATAAAGCTTCGAACAAGCACAGGCCGGTGGTTGACCAGCAGTCGGCAGTGGTGATTTTGCAGACGGCACTCGACCGTACCCGGGAGCAGTGAGGTATCGGTTATGACCGATGATTTTAACGAGTTCTTTGATGACAACACGCATTGGGTCGAACAGGGGTCAGAACCAATGCGCGGGGCCGAGCCGCCAGAACCGCCGAAATCCCGCAGGGAGATGCGCAAGCGACGTGCACAGCGCAGGCGCAAGCGTATCAGTGGCATTATCATCGCTATCGCCATCGTCGCCCTGCTTATCGGCGGCGGCTATTTCGGCGTAACCAAGCTCATCGCATGGCGCGACAGCCGGAGCAACCAGTCGACGGCCATCGCGGACTATCCGGGACCGGGCTATGGCGAGGTCGAATTCACCGTGAGCGAGGGCCAAGGCGCGGCGGAGATCGCCGATAATCTGCTCAAGGCCGAAGTCATCAAGTCTACTGCCGCGTTCACCAGCGTGGTCAACGCCAATAGCACGACACTCTATCCGGGAACGTTCACATTGAAGAAGCATATGGCCGCATCCAAAGTGATCGACGTTCTCTCCGACACCAACCAGGCGGCGGGCTTCCTCGAGGTTCGTCCCGGTGAACGTGCCACCGATGTGTTCGCCAACGCCGCGAAGCTTTCCGGCATTGCCCAAAGCGAATTCGACACGATTATCAAGAACAAGGGTAAGGATATTCTGCCCAATGAAGCGGGCGGTAGCTTTGAGGGATGGCTGGAGCCGGGAACCTACAACGTCAAGAGCATGAAGAGCGCTTCGGAAATCCTCAAGGCCATGGTCGATAAGCGTATCGCCAAGTTGGATGAATTGGGCGTGCCGGCCGGCAGTGACCGCGAACGGGTGATGATCATCGCCTCTATCGCCGAGGCCGAGGTCAACAAAGCCGATTACTACGGCAAAGTGACGCGAGTCATCGAGAACCGTTTGGAGCAGGGCATGTCGTTGGGCATGGATTCCACCGTGGCCTATGGCAATAACGTCAAGCCCGCGCAGGTGACCACCGAGATGACCCAAGACGAGTCCAACCCGTACAACACGTACAAGATCTCCGGCCTGCCGCCTACGCCGATCAGCAATCCCGGCGATAACGCCATTCAAGCGGCACTGCACCCCGAAGGCGGCAATTGGCTGTACTTCTGCACGGTCAATCTGGACACCGGCGAAACCAAGTTCGCCGCAACCGCCGATGAACATGACCAGAACGTGGCCGAACTACGCAAGTGGCAAGCCGAAAACCAGTAGTCATCCCGTTAGCTTCCTTCGCTTGGGGAAGCTGATCGGACGTTGGTCTCTTCATTGGCTCCCTCGCCGAGGGGAGCTGTCCGCAAAAAAGCGGACTGAGGGGAGCACTGCAGGGAATGTAACGCTCAACTTAAGCCCGGGGCTCCCGCGAAGCGGATGGAAGAAATCTAGGACAACACCCCAACAGCCACCGCCACAATCGCGCCCGCCAATATCACCGGCACATACGGCACCTTGCCCGCATGTGCCGGTGATGTGCGTTGTGGGTCGAATCGCGTCCACAAGGCAATCCATGTGATGCCGGCAACGCCCATCGCCAGCCACCAGACCACCACAGGCAACAGGCCAAACAGTCCGACAGACAATCCCATAGGTATCAAGGCGGTCACATCGCCGAATCCCAATGACCGAGGCACCAGCAACGCCAACGCGAACTGGATCAGGCAACATAGCACGGTGAACAACAGCGCCTGCAACAGCACGAACAGGTCGTTCACCACCACTCCATACGCGAAATCGGCGGCCAGCTGAAGCAACGCGCCCGCAGCCACCCACGCGATCGGCACCCGCCGATGACGAACATCCTCAATGGACAGTGCAAGCCCACATAGCAGACCGGGTAGCGTGAACAGGTATGGCATGGCTTAACATTAACCCCTAGCTAGACGTACACATAGACGTACACACATGAAACGAGGGAAGTTATGCTGCGTTGGCAGACGGCAGGGGAGTCTCACGGAGAAGCATTGGTGGCCATGATTGAAGGGTTGCCGGCCGGCGTGCGTATTAGCACGGACGATATCGTTTCCGCACTGGCACGCCGTCGACTTGGATATGGTCGCGGTGCCCGCATGAAGTTCGAGCAAGACAAGGTCCGTCTGCTGACCGGTGTACGCCACGGCCTGACCCTCGGCTCGCCGGTGGCCATCGAAATCGCCAACACCGAATGGCCGAAGTGGACCGAGGTCATGAGCGCCGATGCACTCGACCATGACCTGCCGCGCGAAGGCCGCAATGCGCCGCTGAGCCGCCCGCGCCCGGGCCACGCCGATCTGACCGGCATGCGCAAGTATGGTTTTGACGACGCCCGCCCGGTACTGGAGCGCTCCAGCGCCCGTGAGACCGCCTCCCGTGTGGCCTTGGGCGAGGTGGCCAAGCAGTTCCTGGATCAGGCGTTCGGCATCCGCACCGTAGCCCACGTGGTGGCGCTCGGTGGCGTGCAGACCAACCCTGATTTGCCGTTGCCCACACCTGACGATCTGGAAGCGCTTGACGCCTCGCCTGTCCGTACGCTGGACAAAGAGGCCGAAGCCCGCATCATCGAACGCATCAACGAGGCCAAGAAGGCCTCCGATACGTTGGGCGGCGTGATTGAAGTGCTGGCTTACGGTGTGCCTGCCGGCATCGGCACGTATGTGGAGTCCGACCGCCGACTGGACGCGGCTCTGGCCTCCGCGATCATGGGCATTCAGGCGTTCAAGGGTGTGGAGATCGGCGACGGCTTCCTGGAAGCCTCCCGCCCCGGTTCGCAGGCGCACGATGAGATCGTGGTCAACGCCGACGGCCGTATCGACCGTCTGTCCAACCGCGCAGGCGGCATTGAAGGCGGTATGTCCAATGGCCAGGTGATTCGCGTACGCGGTGCCATGAAGCCGATTCCGTCCATCCCCAAGGCCCTGCGTACGGTCGACGTGCTGACCGGCGAATCCGCACAAGCCATCAACCAGCGTTCCGACAGCACCGCCGTGCCTGCGGCATCCGTGGTGGCCGAGGCCATGGTGCGTCTGACTTTGGCGAAGTACGCGCTGGATAAGTTCGGTGGAGACAGTGTTGCCGAAACACGGCGCAACCTTGAGTCGTATCTCGCCTCGTGGCCGGAGCACATGCGCTGAACGAAGGGCGTATGGTTTCGTGACGACTGCCGCGGAACCATCAGCAACTGTACTCACCAATCGTCGAGAGGATTCGTAGATTATGACCGCACGCCCCCGCGCCGTCATCATCGGCATGATGGGAGCCGGCAAAACACGTGTCGGTAAGGAAGTGGCGCATATGTTGCGTCTGCCGTTCGCCGATGCCGATGTGGAGATCGAACGTGAAGTGGGCATGAAGATTCCCTCCTACTTCGAGGAATACGGTGAGCCGGCATTCCGCGAGGTCGAGGCCGATCTCATCGCCGATATGCTTGAGGATTTCGACGGTATCTTTTCGCTGGGCGGTGGCGCTCCCATGACGCCATCCACCCAGCATGCCCTCGCCTCCTACATCGACCATGGCGGTCGTGTGGTCTACCTTGATGCCGATCCGGCGGAAGCCATGGAACGCGCGAACCGTGGGGGAGGCCGGCCCATGCTCAATGGCAACGCCAACTCCCGTTGGAAAAAACTGTTCAAGCAGCGTGACCCAGTATTCCGCGAGGTCGCCAACGTTCATGTCCATACCCGGGGGCTTACGCCTCAGGGCGCAGCGAAGAAAGTGATTGATATGGTATCTGAGCGAGCAGTGCATGTTACCGGAGCGGCAATTGAGCCGTATGATGTGGTCATTGGCGAAGGTGCCATGAACCATCTGGTCGACGTGCTGGGACCCAAACCCGCCAAAATCGCGCTTATCCACACTCAGCCGGTGCAGCGACACTCCGATCGTGCCCGCGCCCTGTTGCGTCAGGGCGGCTATGAGGTTTCCGACATCGTGATTCCGGATGCCGAACCCGGCAAGACCATTACCGTGGCCAACGGCATTTGGGAACGCCTTGGCGACGAAGGTTTCACCCGGTCCGATGCCGTGGTGGGGCTTGGCGGCGGTGCCGCAACCGATTTGGCCGGTTTCGTGGCTGCCACGTGGATGCGCGGCGTGCGCTATGTAAACTGCCCGACCTCGCTGCTGGCTATGGTCGATGCCTCCACCGGTGGCAAAACCGGCATCAACACCCCGCAGGGCAAGAACCTCGTCGGCTCGTTCTACACGCCTGCCGGTGTGCTGGCCGACACCAAGACGCTGGCTACGCTGCCCAATGACATCTTCATCGAGGGTCTCGGCGAAGTCGCCAAATCCGGTTTCATCCGCGACCCCGAAATCCTGCATATCCTCGAAGACCACGCAGCTGAACTGCGCGCTTTCGACGGCTCTACATTCCTCGGCTCGCCGCTCGAAGACGTGGTTGCCGAGCTCATTGAGCGCACGGTAAAGGTCAAGGCCTACCACGTCTCCTCCGATTTGAAGGAGAAGGGGCTGCGTGAATTCCTCAACTACGGGCACACGATGGGCCATGCCATCGAAAAGCTCGAGCACTTCCGCTGGAGGCATGGCAATGCGGTGGCCGTCGGTATGGTGTATGCCGCCGAGCTGGCCCATCTGATCGGTTACATCGATCAGGATCTGGTTGACTATCACCGCTCGTTGCTCGCTTCGCTGGGTCTGCCGACGTCGTGGAATGGCGGCTCGTTCGACGACGTGCTCGCATTGATGCATCGCGACAAGAAAGCCCGCGGCAACGAACTGCGCTTCGTGGTCCTCGACGAGATTGGTCACGTCGTACACCTCGACAACCCGCCCGCCGAAGCCGTAGAAGAAGCATTCCGTCGTATCCAGCAGTAATTGAACGGCCGTAGGCCGTGCCGTTCGCCATCCCCTCAGAAAAAAGTACTTGGCTCCCCTCTAACGGAGGTGCCCCGGAGTCGGATCTACCTTCTACCTCCCTCTGATGAGGGAGGTGCCCCGAAGGGGCGGAGGGAGAGAAGCACAAACAAAAGGAGTCCCAATGACCAAAGTCATCGTTGTCAATGGCCCTAACCTCGGACGTCTCGGCGTCCGCCAGCCCGACGTCTACGGTCGTCAAGACCTCGACACCCTGCGCAAGCTCTGCACCGAATGGGGCAAGGACCTCGGCCTCGAAGTCGAGGTGCGCCAGACCGACGACGAAGCCGAAATGGTGCACTGGATGCACCAAGCCGCCGACGAGAAAACCCCGGTGGTCATGAACCCCGCCGCCTTCACGCACTATTCGTATGCTCTCGCCGACGCCGCGCACATGGTCATTGACGAGAACCTGCCGCTTATGGAAGTCCATATTTCCAACCCGTCCGCCCGCGACGAGTTCCGCAAGCGTTCCGTAATCAGCCCTGTGGCCACCGGCACCATCACCGGCATGGGTTTCTACGGCTACAAGCTCGCGCTCGATGCTGTGGCGCACTTGCTGAGCGAATAGAACCAAGCCCTCCAGCCAATCCCGGGTAGCAGTCGACGTTGCGCCCGGGATTCCTGTTACCTGAGGAAACCATAAGCGTCCAAGTAAAGGAAGCCATGACTCTCACCGCCACGGAACGTGATCTCGTCGATGCCGCGTCACGCTGGTTTGACGCCCACCGCGCACAGTTCGTCGATGAGCTGTGTGAGCTGCTGCGCTACCCGTCGGTTTCCGACGAATCGGACCCGAATCCTCGTCCGGGCGCGCCTTATGGACCCGAAGTACGCCGTGTATTCGACCATATGCTGGCCAAGGCAGGACGAGATGGGCTGCCTACGCGCGACTACACCGGCCACGTCATGGAAGTCGTTTATCCACAGGAGAACGTGGAGACCGACCGTGACATCGCCTTCGTCGACCACCTCGACGTAGTCCCCGCCGACGACGGTTGGACGCACGATGCCTTCGATCCGCAGGTTATTGGCGATATTGTTATCGGTCGCGGCTCATTGGACAATAAAGGCGTCGCGCTGACCAGCTATTTCCTACTCCGTTTCTTCAAGGAACACGACCACCGTTTCCGCCACCGCGTACGTATACTGTTCGGCGGCTCCGAAGAGATCGCGCTCAACGACATCAAATGGTTCGTCGCCAACATCGGCGCGCCGTACCAGGCCATCGTCACCGATGGTCCCTTCCCGGTGAACAATATCCAAAAAGGGCTGCTCGATGTGGATGTCGAACTGCCGGTCGGGCCGCAATTGCGCGGTTGGCATGCCGGCACCGCCACTAACACGGTTCCCGGGGCCGCCGCAATCACCCTCACCGGCGTCGACGAATCTACCGTGCGGCAAGCATTCTGCCAGAGCGGCAACATCGCTCCAGATATCGCCGAGCGATTGCATATCAACGCAACAGCGCAAGGCGTCACGATTGAGGCCACCGGTGTCGCCGGTCATGCCTGCCAGCCGTCCGGTACCGTAAACGCTATAGCGGTGCTCACTACGGCGCTTGCCCGGTCCGGTCTGCTCGAAGGCCGTGACCTCACTGCAGCGCAGGCGATTGCCCAATGGACAAAAGACTCATATGGCACCGGCTTGGGTATCGATTGCGAGAATGCGGAAAGCGGACCGACTACCGCCAATGGTGGTTTGATTATACCGGCGAATGAGTTCGCTGAAGCAGACAAGGTATTAGGCGCGGTATCAGGTGAGACTTCTGAAGATGCCATCGTATTGCACTTCGACATCCGTTATGCGGTAGGCCAGGCACACGAACAAATCATCGAGCGTATTCAAGCACAAGCCGAAGCGGCGGGCGGCCGCATTGTCGACATCCTTAACGATGACCCATACTACGTGCAGGCTGACGACCCGCGTGTCCAGTTGCTCACCGCAACCTACAACGACGTGCTCGGTTGCGAGGCTCGACCCGTGGCTGTCGGCGACGGCACCCACGCCCGCTTTATCCCGCGCGCACTCAACTTCGGTCCCGAATTCCATGCCGACCATGTGCCGGCGGTCGACGGCATCGACCTGGAGACCCCGCCATTCATCGCACCAGGTGCCGGCAACGCGCACGGTGCCGATGAATGGGCCTCGCTGAAAAACCTGAAAACAGCGTTTGTCCTATATGCGTTAGGCCTAGTGCGTCTCGACCAATACCTGCAATAGCTGGCGGATAAGACGTTTGACGTGATTATGACCTTGCGTATGCTTTTTGACGAGCCTACTATTCGTATTGTTCAAGTACGCCATGTCGGGGCCGACGCGTCTGGTGAACACGCCGGGTCATACACGGATGATAGAGTGAAATTCCATGGTTAGAAGAACACATGGTAATTCTCAAGAACACGTCACCAAGCATATTTTCGTCACTGGCGGCGTTGTCTCCTCTCTCGGCAAGGGCCTGACCGCATCTTCGCTCGGTCGTTTGCTGCGCAGCCGCGGTATCCATGTTCTGCAGCAAAAGCTCGATCCGTACATCAACGTCGACCCGGGCACCATGAACCCGTTCCAGCATGGTGAGGTCTACGTGACCGAAGACGGTGCCGAAACCGATCTCGACATCGGCCACTACGAGCGTTTCCTCGACGTCTTCCTGAGCCAGAAGGCCAACGTCACCACCGGTCAGATCTATCAGGAAGTGCTGCGCAAGGAGCGCGCCGGCGAATACCTCGGCCAGTGCGTGCAGGTTATCCCGCACATCACCAACGAAATCAAGTCTCGTATGCGCGCCCAGGCTTCCGATGACGTGGATGTGATCATCACCGAAATCGGTGGTACCGTCGGCGACATCGAGTCCCAGCCCTTCCTTGAGGCCGCCCGCGAAGTGCGCCGCGATCTCGGCCCGGACAACTGCATGTTCGTGCACGTTTCCCTGGTGCCGTACATTTCCGCCGCCCACGAGCTCAAGACCAAGCCCACCCAGCACTCCGTGATGATGCTGCGCCAGCTCGGCATTTCCCCGGACGCCCTTGTGCTGCGCTCCGACCGCCCGCTCAATCAGTCCATCAAGGACAAGATCTCCCTGATGTGCGATGTCGATGCCGAAGGCGTGGTCAACTGCGTGGATGCGCCGAGCATCTACGATGTGCCGAAGATCCTGTTCGAGGAGGGCCTCGACGCCTATGTGGTGCGTGAGCTCGGCCTGCCGTTCCATGACGTCGATTGGGACGAATGGGCCGACCTGCTGGAGCGTGTGCACCACCCCAAGCACGAGGTCAACATCGCCATCGTCGGCAAGTACATCGATCTGCCGGACGCCTACCTGTCTGTCACCGAGGCCATCAAGGCCGGCGGCTTTGCCAACTGGGCCAAGGTCAACGTCAAGTGGGTTGCGGCCGATCGTTGCGAAACCACCGAAGGTGCGGCCGCCGCTCTCGACAACGTCGACGGCATCGTGATCCCCGGCGGCTTCGGCATCCGCGGCATCGACGGCAAGATCGGCGCTCTGAAGTTCGCCCGTGAAACCAAGCTGCCTGCCCTCGGCCTGTGCCTGGGCCTGCAGTCCATGGTCATCGAATACTCCCGCCACGTGCTGGGCATTGAAGACGCGAACTCTTCCGAGTTCGAGCCCGATTGCGCCAACCCGGTGATCGCCACCATGGAAGAGCAGAAGGACATCGTGGCCGGCAAGGGCGACATGGGCCACACCATGCGTCTTGGCTCCTACCCGGCTGAGCTGGAGGAAGGCTCGCTGGTCGCCGAACTGTACGGCACCACGCATGTCACCGAGCGCCACCGCCACCGTTACGAAGTCAACGTGGCCTACAAGGATCGTCTGCGCGAAGGCGGCCTGCGCATCTCCGGCCAGAGCCCGGACGGCGAGCTCACCGAGTTCGTGGAACTGCCGCAGGACGTGCACCCGTTCTATGTGGCCACCCAGGCTCACCCGGAGTTCAAGTCTCGCCCGACCAAGCCGCACCCGCTGTTCGCCGGCCTGGTCAAGGCCGCGCTCGACCATCAGGCGGCACGCTGACTCACTTTTGTGCCGTGCATAATATCGCGGCATGATGTGCTGGCTGCCGTCATCGGCGTAGCGCAAGACATACGGTAAAGACGTGGTGGCGAAAGGAGCAAAAAAAATTTTTCCACACTGT
>OBWV01001290.1_pt1 | contig 11896 bp, 11 predicted proteins | sample 1495351 | NCBI WGS metagenome assembly OBWV01 (sample SAMEA2580122, study PRJEB22360) | human gut metagenome | biome: human gut; feature: human-associated habitat; material: faeces | place: Denmark | collected 2008/2010 | reverse complement strand
CGGGGATGCGTGGCAGAAAGTCCACGAGGGCCAGCCTGTGCCGGAGGAATACCGGGTACTGTCCTTTCCTGCGCCGGAAGTTTTGCGAGATTCGGCCAACATCCCACAGCCTGTTCAGCCTGAAACGGAACCGCAGAAAGTTATTCCCATTATCCTAAACGGCAAAGACAGCGTAGAGCGCATGAAAGAAATCACGGACCGGTTAGAAACAGGCATCCAACAGCTGTTCGACAGCGACCGCTACAAAGCCCACCTCACCACGATGGCGAAATTCCACAATTACAGCTTCAACAACACCTTGCTGATTGCCATGCAGGGCGGGCAGCTGGTAGCAGGCTTCAACAAGTGGAAAGACACGTTCCACCGCACCGTGAAAAAGGGCGAAAAAAGCATCAAGATTCTTGCTCCTGCACCCTACAAGGTCAAGCAGAAGATGGAAAAGCGGGACGAGCAGGGTAAGCCGATTCTGGACAAGGACGGCAAGCCGCTGACCGAAGAAAAAACGGTACAGATTCCGGCCTTTAAGGTGGTGTCCGTGTTCGATGTCAGCCAGACTGAGGGTGAACCACTGCCGTCCATTGCTGTGGATGAACTGTCCGGCAGCGTGCAGGACTACCAAGATTTTTTCAAGGCATTGGAGCAGACATCCCCGGTGCCCATCGGGTTTGAGGACATCGAGGGCGGGGCGCACGGGTACTTTCATCTGCTCGACAACCGCATTGCAATTCAGGAGGGCATGAGCCAGCTGCAAACCATCAAGACGGCTATCCACGAAATTGCCCACGCCAAACTTCACGCCATCGACCCCAACGACCCGGAACAGGCCAACCGCCCGGACAGCCGCACCCGCGAGGTGCAGGCCGAAAGCGTGGCCTATGCCGTCTGCCAGCACTACGGGCTGGACACCTCCGACTATTCCTTTGGCTATGTGGCCGGTTGGAGTTCAGGCAAGGACTTGAAAGAGCTGAAAGCCTCCCTTGAAACCATCCGGGCCACCGCCCATGAGTTGATTACCACCATTGACGGCCACCTTGCCCAGCTTCAGCAACAGCGGCAGGTGTGACCAGAACCGCCCCCAGCCCCTCCTGCTGGGCAGGCCCAGCAGGAACAGCCGCAGGCCGCACCGCTGGAACAGGCCGCCGAGCAACCAGACCCGGACAGTGTATTTTCCAAGCTGTCCCCCAAGCAACAGCAGGAAATGACCGCCAGCGTAAAGGCCATGCTGCAAACCCTCATTGACGCGGATTTGAAATCCACCGGCGAAGTGTCGCAGGGAACCAAGGAGGCGGCGCAGGCGCAGGGCTTTACCATTGCCGGGGATGGAACGCTGGAACAGGCAGAAGCCCAGCAGGAGGCCGCCTACCGTCTGGAAAGCGGCGATTATTTGTATATCCAGACATCGGAAACCGGCTATGATTACACACTGTACGGCCCCGACTACAAAGAACTGGACGGAGGCCAGCTTGACAATCTCGACCTATCCCTTGCGGAAGCCGGAAAAGAAATCCTTGCCATCCATGAGTTACCGGCTGGGACAATGGAACCCCTGACCGGCGACAGGCTGGATGATTTTCTGGAAGCAACCGAACAGGCCAACGCCATTCCCCAGCCGCAGGCGTGGAACGGGATCGACGGCCTTTTGAATGGAAACCCGTTCATGCCGGAGGCGTCCCCGGCGGACCGAGCCGCTGCCCTGATTGCGGTGGCCGAGCAAAACGCCCCGCGTTTGGGCGGCGAGGAACGGCAGTTGATTATGGCCTATGCCGAGGCCGTGGACGATACCGAAAAGGTGATTGGGCTTATCAACCGCCTGTGTGAACAGGGCTATGAAATGCAGCACGGCCACATGGATGATTTTATGAAAAGCCAGATTGAAAGCGAGATTGCCGTTGAAAGGGCAGAACAGACCATCGCCCATGACCCGGCAGCGGAGCCGATTGTCACGATTCTTTGGAGTGAAAGCCCCCATTTAAAAGACGGCCAGCAAATGCCGTTGCACGAGGCCGAGGCCGTTTTCGGGGCGCTGGACAGTTCCAAACGCTTGGAACGGGAACAGCCAGACCACGCGGGGAGCTGGTACGATAAAACCAAGTTCCGCATTGATTTTACGATGCAGGGCCAGCCAGACAACTACGAGGGACGGCAGGATTTTGGCGACGGCGACGGTTCCCTGATCGAGCATATCCAAGGGTATCACGAATACTACGCGCAGGATGAAAGCTGGAAAAACCATGTGCTGCACCACGAGGGGCCGGAGGCATGGGAGGCGGACAAGGCCCAGCGGGAAATGCTTCTCTATGAGTTTGTCCCTTACATGAAGCAGCACTGTACCCTTTCCCGTATGGAACAGGAAGCCCAGCGCCTTTTACAATCCGGCGATTCCCTCACGCCAGAGCAGACCGCCTATTTGACCGCCCTTGTAGACTATGTAACGGAGTGCCGCCCTCTTCTCAATCAAGGCCAGTATCAGTTGCCGGAGCCGCCGCAGCTTTCCGACTTTGATAAGAGCTTGCAAGACTATAAGGTACAGGTACAGGCCGAGGTCGCACAGGAAGCCGAGGATGCCGGATTGACGGTGGAGGAATATCTTGCCTCTGGTTCCGATGCCCCAGCGCAGCCCAACTTTTCCATTTATCAGGTACCGCGCGGCCCGGAAGGGCGCGACTTCCGCTACCGTTCCTATGAGGGCTTGCAGGCGGACGGGCTTTCCGTAGACAGGAAAAATTACCAGCTTGTCTACACAGCCCCGTTGGATCAGAACACCTCTCTGGACGAGATTTACCATCGCTTCAATATGGAACATCCCGCTGATTACACAGGACGTTCCCTTTCTCTGGGGGATATTGTGGTATTCCGGCAGGACGGGAAACAGACTGCCTACTATGTGGATAGCGTCGGTTATCGGGAGGTGCCGGAATTTTTCAAGGAGCAGGGGCAGCCGCTTACCCCTGACAAACTGGAAACGGGTGAAACCATTCAAACGCCAAGGGGGACTTTCTATGTAACCGCCATGAGCCGGGAACAGATGGAGGTTACCGGGTATGGCTTCCACCACCAGTCGGAGGACGGACGGTATCTCATTATGGCAAATGGTACAAGGGCCTTTGCCATCCCGGCCCAACACGACAGCCACATCAAAACCGCTGAAATGTCCACTGAACAGAGCGAAAATATGATCGACGGCATCCTGAACAACGCTCCGTCCATAGGAGAACTGGAAGCCAGAGCAAAAGCCGGAGAACAGGTTTCCCTTTCGGATGTCGCTGCGGCAGTGAAAGCAGAGAGACAAACACAAAAACAGGCCCACAAGAATGCTAAGACCAACCATAGCAAGAAAAAGCCCTCCATCCGGGCGCAGCTTGCGGTGGCTAAGAAGGAACAGAAGAAACAGCCCCCGGCGCGGGAGAAGTCAAAGGATATGGAGGTGGGAGGCCGTGAATAAGTTTGAGAATGTGGATGTTCTGGCCGCGCTGGAACAAATCATGTGCCAGAATACCGCCTTTTATCAGGATGATTTTGAGATTGACAAAGAAATGATCCGTAAGGCCGCCGCCAGTGATAAGGCCGAAGATAAAACCCTGCTGTGGATGTCGCGCCCCTCCGGGACGTACTGTTTCCGGGAACGTGACGTATTCTTGAAGGACACCCGACAATACAACACATGGAAATTTTATGGGGAGCAGACCCGCGACCATGTTCTTGCCTACGCCGTGGAGCTGACCGGCAAAGTGGGCGGGAAAATCCGTGGAAATCTCTATGAGCTGGATTACCAGCAGCATTTCCGGCACGTCATAGCCGAGGCGGTAAAAGCGGACAATCTCATTTTGCACTATGAAAAGGGCGACAAGGAGCAGCCCACCGCGCAGTATTTTGACGGCAGCCCTGACCCCAAGCTGGGAGCGTTCCTACGGTATGAGGCCAAGCCCAACGAGCCGGAAAACCTGCGGGAAGTGCTGCGGCAGGAGCAGAGAAGCCGGGAGCCTCTTGCCCCCGACGACTTCAAAAGCCACGTCGCCGCCCTGCGGGATGGGCTGATTTTGACAGAGGCCCGGCGCATAGTGGCCGAGCTGAACGAACTGTCCGCCCCCAACAGCCCCAACAAGACACATTTCATGGTGGAGTTGTCCCCGTACTTCGTGCAGATCGCGTCCAGCAAGGACACCGACCGCCTCTTTTCCATGCTGCCTTATAAATCCCTGTGCTTTACCGGCATGAGAGATCGGCATGGGCTGTATGCGGTGATACACAAGGACGAAAACCGGGAGCAAGAGGTGCGGAGGCCCCGTGCCTCCATCCGCAGGCAGCTTTCCGAAACGAAACAGGCTAGTGCCCCGAAAAAGGCCCCGCCCCACACCAAGAAAAACGAATTGGAGGTATGAGGAATGTATTTCACCGTAGAAGAAGAAAACATGATTTGTATGTATCATAAGAGTGACCGGCTCAGGACAGCGGGAGCCATCCGGGCCGTTCTGCCAGAGATGAACGAGGATATGGCGGCGCTGGCCCGTCAGTCCCTTGATAAGCTGGAGGCCATGAGCGACGCCGACTTTGAGGCGCAGCGGTTCCATTTCACAGGCGAATAACCCAAGCAGGCAAAAGCGCCGGGCGCGGGGGCTATATAGCCCTTGCGTCCGGCGCTTTTTTTCGCGTGTCATACCAATCCATCCCGTTTTGATACATCAAACGTGACCGTTTGCAGCAGTGCAGGGATTATTCGCTTTGGCTGCTCTTTCGTTTCAACCTTCCCGATATACAGGCTGCGGCAGAATCAGGCAAACAAGGAGAAAGAAGCTACGCTGCCATTTGTAGAAAAAGTAACCTCTGATTCCGGGGGGAATGATAATAACACGCAGATATACTCCCGACTAAGAAAAAATCCCCCATATTTCAGGGCTTTTCCCCGTTGCTTTTTCTACGTATTCCCTGACATTTTAGAACTCAACCAGAAATCCAACTCAATTTGTGAGCAATCGGTAAATGGTAAGAGGAATATACCATACAGCAACCACCAGACGCCAGGTCAGGATGACCCCGCCGATCAGGCCGCCTATTATAAAGTTCACCGCAATAATACCAACCGAACCGCCTAAGTCATATCCATGGGGAACCAGCCAGACAAACATCCTCCGAATCCCAAAGGGAATCCCGCAACAGAGCCAGACATAAAAATATTCCGTTTCGCCGTTTTTGGTAAAAACAGACTTGAAGATCAAAAACAGAAACAGTGCGATTACCAAGGTCAAAACTGTATGTTTCAAAAAATCTTTCCAAATCTCTCCGCGTGTCATCCTATCCCTCCATCATGTGTTGTAAGTACAGTCTCTATAAATCCGTATTTTGAATCGGCACTTCTGTTCACCGTGCTTTCTCCGCCAGGAGACAAATCCAGTGTTGTTTCCGATTTACATGTGCGGCTATCTGGGAAAAGCCTGCATCTTTTAAGTATTGTGTCAACCGCTCCTGCGTAAAAATACGCATTCCATCGATGATACCAGCCCATTTTTCGTCTTTTGTGTTCCTACCATCCGATTCATTCACAATCATAAATGTGCCACCCGGTTTCAGTACCCGCCAGACTTCTTGAAAGCTCTCCACTGGCCCCGGCCAGAAATAGACCGTTTCAAAGGCTGTGATCACATCAAATGTCGCCGCTTCAAAGGGGAGACGAGACACATCCCCCTGCACAACGTTACATCTCCCAGCCTGCACCTCATTCCGATTGAATTGCTTTGTTTTATCGCAAGCGACCTTGGAATAATCCAGGGCTGTCACTCTTGCCGCCGGAAACCGCTTTAAAAGCGCTGCGGTATTGCGTCCTCCACCACATCCGAAATCTGCGACCATAGAATGCGCCGCCACCAGTATATCTGGAAAATAGGAAAGTCCCCAATCGGAAACAGCAGCATGGCCCTGATTCATACTGTTGACCATCATTTTCCCCATCCAGCCATCCGGCTTTCGGGTATTGTTAAAAAACTGTTTGAGAATCCCCATGGAATAACCTCCTTGCTCTCTTACTGAGTTTCCATTCACTAACTGATTTTATTATATAGGAACTCTACCAAAAAATCTATTGATTTTTCAAGGATATATGATTGTTGGAAAATCCATAGGGAAAAACAGCATGAACACGCAGAAATGAGATCGGGACATCGGTATCACTTTGTAGAAAAAGTAAATTCCGTTTCAAGGGGCAGAAGTATTCACACTCGGCTACCCTTCCAACCAAGGGAAAACACCTCGATATTTCAGGGTGTTTTCCCTTTACTTTTTCTACGCATACCCGCTTACACTTCATAGAATAATGTCACGAACTTGTGGACGCACTCTCCCAAAACAGTGATACGCTTTATATTTTCCTGTCGTAATAAATGAACGTGAGAATATCAGAAAACAGAGATAAGGCAAACGCTAACATAAGGCCAGAACCGACAAAAATAAGGCTTTCCAGATTTGCAACTTTTGCAGCAATAAAACATCCCCGGCCAGTATAAGGTTTCCATACTTCGCAAGCTGAAAAGCACGGCTGGAATTTTTCAAAAGTACAAGCTGGTTCCGTTCGTCCATTTCGTTCGTTTTATCCTCTGCGGACATTTGTTTAGAAAAGCTCCGTATGATCAGGCCGCCAGCTATCAATAAATCCACACTGATTAAAACCCAATCTGTCCATTTTCTCCCAAATTGGAACCCTATAAGCAACAAACTTAAGCCGATTAGGGCCAGAAATAATCCAGATAGAAAACTTTTGCGATTATAAATCTTCACGTCTTTCATCCTCCAATGCTTTATTTTCTTTTAAGCAGCATAAGTCCTCAATCGTTACACCAAATGTCTCAGCTATCCGATAGGCCAGCATAAGAGACGGGGCGTACTGTTCTTTTTCGATTGAAATAATCGTGCGGACAGAAACATGCACCTGCACAGCTAATTGTTGTTGCGTCATTTTAGCCTGTGTCCGCAATTCTTTTACCCTTGTTTTCGTTTCATGCACCTCCAAAATATGAAGTTCACTTCATATGAAGTTAGCTTCATGTTATCATGAATGGTTCCATTTGTCAACCAAAAATATGAAAGCCACTTCACATTAAAAAGGTCGTATGCCCTTTTCTAGCATACAACCCTGAGTTATATAAAGAAAACGATTGCGTCAACCATCGTTATGGTCATCATCTTCCTGTGTGCTTATTTTCCTTTTGGCAATGACTGCATAATAAGCACCGACACAGAAGCCAATCAACAAACCGATGGGAATATTCTTTAAAAGCGCACCCCAAATACAACCTAAACTGATTCCTATTCCCAAACATATAGGCGTTTTATTTGGTTGATTCCTGTTATGCTCAAAACCTTTCATGCAACCCACCTCCTCGTTCTTTATCTAAATATTTTTTGATTTAACAAAAGCCATGGAAGTGTTTAACCGATTTATATAGATTCCGTTGTACGCTCATACCATCACTCAAGCCCTGGCTTCTCAAATACCACAAGACCGCATTCATAGGGGTGGTCGTAATAATATGCTTCTATTCCTCGTGATTTGTGAAGCAGTATTTTATAGACGATCAGAAAATCACCGCCACCGGACAGAATCATCAGCTCCGCAAGGGCAAACCAAAATAGACTATGTAACATGCAGGCGACCACCATAAGACCGAATCCTAACACCAGCGTCGGCATCAGTCCCCCAAAAATATACTGCCACCGGCTTAAAGGCTCTGCACAGGTGCAGTAGGGGGTAAGCATTGACCAAATCACACCAAAGTCGATGGATTTAAAACGGTTTTTGGCAAAGCAACCCCAGGTCAGGCCGTGAATCAACTCATGAATCACAATCAAAGCGATAATCATGAGCAGCATTACAACACCATCCCAAGCTGTAAATGTTGCCGCACTATTGGGGACGGTCAGGTGGAACATCCATAGCGCCAGTGCCATAAAAGGAGCCATTACCAGGATAGCCAGGACATTCGCGGCCACAACCCCCACCGTTAAATCATACTTGATATATCCGTTTGCAATCATTGTCTCACAGATCGCATCGAAGTTTTTCTTTCTCTGCTGCTCTTTCCGAGACAGCTTCCGTTCTTTCTTTTGCATTTCTACCGCTCCTTGAATTTATTGCTTTTTTATTCTAGCATAAGTACAGTGATTTGGAAATATACTTGCGGAGCGATTCAGTTAATTAGAATCCTTCCTGTCAATTCCGTCAATTAAATTGCAAGGGACAAGGCCAGATATTCAGGGCCTTGTCCCTTCACTTTTCGACGCATGCTCCCGGTGTTTCCTCGCCCACAGCTTCTTGCTCTGGCGCTTGCGTTTCTCCGCACAGCCTGGACAGTATAGGCAGTTGGGTCATGTTTACGAACACCGATTGTATCGGAACTTGTAAATTGTACCATATAAAAGGTTATAATCTTAAAATAAGTTGCTTTAAAATCACTTCCAGGTTTGAAATATCTTGGAGACCTTCCGCATACACATAGTCCTTCCACTTGTATCCGTTCCCAGAAACTTATATGATATTCCGGATACCTTCACATATCCGCCTTGCAACCAGAGGATTGTTCATCGTATATAAATGAATCCCTTCAACATCGCTGACCAGCAGATCAATGATCTGACTTAATGCATAGGACATTCCCGCATCAAAAAGCGCCTCCTTATTTGATTCATATGCCTGAATGATTTTTTGAAATCGTACCGGAAAGGTTGCACCACACATGGTAATCATTCGCTTTATTTGCGCGGCATTAATCACGGGCATGATGCCTGGAATTACCGGAGCCTGAATGTCGGCAATCCTGCAAGCCTCCTGAAAGCGAAAGAACGCATGATTGTCAAAACATAATTGTGACAGCAGCACCTCCGCGCCTGCGTTTACTTTTGCTTTTAAGTGCTTGATCTCACAGACCTTATCCTCCGATTCAGGATGACACTCCGGGTAACAAGCTCCTAAAAAACAAAAATCCCACTTGTCTTTCATGTACGCAATCAAATCCGATGCATGGAGAAACGATTCTTTTTCCCTCATATTCGGGTTTTTATCCCCACGAAGCGCAAGGACGTTTTGCAGACCGGCGTTGGTAAGAACTCTGGCAAACTCATCGATTTCTGCTTTATCATAGTGCAGACAGGTTAAGTGAACCACCGGCTCCACATGATATTCCTGCTTGATCCGTTTTGCAAGTTCTATGGTGCGGTTGCGGTTGGCACCGCCTCCCGCACCAAATGTTACGCTGATATAATCGGGATTCAATTCGCATAACACAGACAGTGTTTTGTCAATGTTCTTCAATTCACTGTCCTTTTTTGGGGGGAATATTTCAAAGGACAAGGTCTTTTTAGAAGGGGTTTCCTGATTCTGTTTTGTTTGATATAGTTCTGAAATCTTCATCTCGTTATGCGTCTTTCCGGATGACTTTTGCAGCCTCTACCATATGTGTAAGACTTTCCTCTGTTTCCGGTATCCCCCTTGTCTTTAATCCGCAGTCAGGATTGACCCATAGCTTGGTTCGGTCGATTTTGGTGAGCATGGTATGAAGGGCCGCAACAATTTCCTCCACCGAGGGAACCCTTGGGGAATGTATATCATACACTCCTGGCCCCACTTCTGTTTCAAAGTTGTGTTCCTGCAACGAAGTCAGTATTTGTAAATCCGAACGGGATGCTTCAAATGTAATCACATCGGCGTCCATATCGTCAATCGCTGGAATAATGTCTGTGAACTCACTGTAACACATATGTGTATGGATTTGTGTTTCCGGGCGGACACCGCTGTGTGTCAGGCGGAACGCAGGAATGGCAAAATCCAAATATTCCTTTTTCCAGTCTGATTTCCGAAGTGGCAGCTTTTCCCGAAGGGCCGCCTCGTCAATCTGTATGATTTTAATTCCGTTCTTCTCCAAATCCAATACCTCATCCCGGATGGATAGGGCAATTTGGGAAATGGATTCCTTGATAGAAATATCCTCTCGTGGAAATGACCAGTTGAGGATGGTTACCGGGCCGGTGAGCATTCCCTTTATGGCTTTGTTCGTCAAGGACTGCGCATAGACAGACCACTCAATCGTAATGGGTTTTTCACGATAGACATCGCCCCATATAATAGGAGGCTTGACGCATCTCGTACCATAAGACTGTACCCATGCTTTTTCTGTAAATAGAAAGCCGCCTAATGCTTCGCCAAAATACTCTACCATATCGTTTCGTTCATATTCTCCATGAACCAGCACGTCCAGTCCGATTCCTTCCTGCCATCTGACGCACTCCGCAATTTTCTTTTTGGTAAACTCCTTGTATTCTGTTTCCGATACTTCGCCTTTGCGGTAAGAGGATCGCTTTGCTTTTACATCGTTTGTCTGGGGGAAAGAGCCAATGGTTGTAGTTGGAAATTCCGGCAGGGCAAGTTTCTGTTTTTGCAATACCTGCCGCTTGCTGCGACTGGGTTTTCTGATATAATCATCTTCGGTTATCCGAGAAAGCCTTTTATGCACCGCTTCATTCACGCAATCTCTTGCTTGCTCAAACAGCTTTTTGTTTTCCTGATAAGATGACGCTGCATGATAGTCCTCACATTGGGCAAGTTCTTTCAGCTGCGCAAGTTCGTCCAGTTTTTCTTCTGCAAATGCGAAATACGATGTATAGTGTTTGGATAACCTATGTTCATGCTTTAATGTGTAGGGAACATGCAGGAGTGAACAGGAGGTTGATAATACGCATTGGATGTTTTTGGCTTGCAATGTCTTTACCATCCGCAAGGTTGGCTCATAATGGTTCTTCCAAATATTTTTTCCGTTAATTACCCCGGCAAATAACCGCTTATCCTGCGGAAAACCATATTCCTCAATCAAGGAAACGTTCTTTTTTCCCTCAATCAAATCCAAGCCAATCCCGTCAAAGGGCATGGCAAGCAGCTCCTGATAAAAATCCCTGACATCTCCGAAATACGTTTGCAACAGAACATGGCACTTTCTTTTTTCGGAAAGAATCGCATCATACAGTTGCCGGAATAGGGCAATATCTTCCTGAGCCATATCCTGCACAAGAGCCGGTTCGTCAAACTGAATCCATGGGATTCCAATTTCTTCACACGAGCGAAGAAAGGCCTGATAGGCTTTCGCAACGGAACCTGCAATATCCTGCAAGCTTTTTTTGCCTGTATATCGGCATAATTTAAGTAAGGTATAGGCACCGATTATAACAGGTTTTGTTTCAATTCCCAGAGCTTTTGCTTCTTTGTATTCTTCAAACGGCTTGTTCCCGGCAAGCGTGATTTTCATATCATCCTCGATTTCAGGAACAATGTAATGGTAATTGGTATTAAACCATTTTTTCATCGCAAGAGCCTTGACATCTCCATAAGTTCCCTGGTATCCTCGTGCCATTGCAAAATAGGTATCCAAATCCGACAGGTTCAATTCCTTGTAGCGTTTGGGAATGAGGTTGAATAAAACCGCTGTGTCCAGCACCATATCATAATATGAAAAGTCATTACAGGAGATATAGTCAATGCCAGCCTGTCTCTGTGTATTCCAGTGTTTGGCCCGTAGCTCTTTTCCTGTCTGGAGCAATTCCTCTTCGGAAATTTCCTTTTTGAAATATTTCTCAGAAGCGAACTTTAATTCCCGTAATGTTCCGATTCTGGGAAATCCGATTACTGATGTCTGCATCATTTCCTCCTTTGTCCTATCCCTTATCTCGTAGTAGAATCTTCCAACTCAAACGAGAATGGGGAACCTGTGAAATCAAACCGGCTATACGCCAGATATGATCGTTGTTATCAGTATAAATCACAGGACTGGATTTGTATAATAGATATAAACATCGGCTATCCATAGTTTTAAACTATGGATAACCGATGATTAAAACCTGAGGAGGGGAAGAATATGGGTTAAAC
>OBWV01001254.1_pt1 | contig 12364 bp, 16 predicted proteins | sample 1495351 | NCBI WGS metagenome assembly OBWV01 (sample SAMEA2580122, study PRJEB22360) | human gut metagenome | biome: human gut; feature: human-associated habitat; material: faeces | place: Denmark | collected 2008/2010 | reverse complement strand
GGGTTTTGACTTCGTAGCCGATATTTATCAAGTAGTTTTTGCCCGGTTTGTTTTCGGTGATATTTTCGTTCTTTGCCTTGCGTACCTTATCTCTACCTATATATATCGTCAATACAAGCATTACGGAGGATGTGGCCGTGGCCTTTGAAACGAAATTTAACGTAGGCGACGGATTTATGACCATAAAAATACTGGATATTATGCACGCAATAAAGACGGCATAGACGAAAAGCCGTATAGTCTCGTCTTTTGCTATTAAGGACTTTAAATTTTCTCTATCCGGTTTAAAAATCCGTTCTTTAACGAATTCCACTTCAGCTGCCATTGCCGCTCCTTCTTTTTGAAATTTTATTCGTATCGACGCTGGTCTTTTCTTCTGAATTCTTTGAAATTTCCGCCTTGATCTCTTCAACGGCGGAGTAGTCTTCGACGTCATCAAGCTTTTTAGACTCATAAAATTCCCGTACCGCCGGGTTTTTAAAAACCATTTTTTCATTAAGATTTCTATCAGAATAGAATGTTATAATGATTTTGTCGGAAGGGGAACGAGGCGGTTGTGCCCTCCCTTCCGACGCTTTATCTATTACGCATCTAAATCCTATATTCTCCTTGTTTCTCCATTCGTAAATACTTGCTATAGGGTGTTTTGAATCTTTGTCTATAAAAGGTTCGTTGAAATTTTTCAAATACTCCCTTAAGGAATTGCCCAAATTTAGAAGTTCATCGACTGTTATATATCCTTCGGATTCTTCTTCCAAATGTATTCTTATATGCTTCGCGCCCAAGCCAATATCTCTTCTTTTTAAATGATACCCTTTGACATACATTACGACGGTATCTATGACCGCATTCTCAACTAAGTCGATATCCGGGTTAAGAGTTACGGGTGTAGCACTTTTATCGTTAAAAGTAACGTTATAAATTCCCAACTTTTCTTTGTCTTTCATTATAGATCCTCGTCCTCATTTGACATCGAATCATCTTTTGTTTCGTTTGCTTGAGCTTTTGTATATATGATATGCAGGTGCGGCTCGTCTTGATTAAAGTGATAACCGCAAATAATCGCATCAAGCTCCAACGCGCCTATACAGAAATCAGCAAATTCCTTAAACGCTTTAAAAATTTCCTTTTTTGTATCGATGCCCTCTAGCATGCAAAGTTCTAAGATATTGTGGTATACGGTTATATTTTCCACTCTATCGAAACCGCTGCTCTGGATCTCATCTAAAATTTGCGCATTGAGCTTGCGCTCCACAACCTCGCCTTGTAGCAATATCTCTTCGCCCGGCCTATAATAGGCGTTAATTTTAGTTCGATCGTTTATATGCTTTTGGATCGTATTAAAAAAATAGCCCAAAAAGTTCTTCGCGTGCAGATCACTGCTAAAAACGGCATGAGGCGTTACCGCGAATTTAAGCCTTTTGGCTTTAATTAGTTTTCCGAATTCAAAGCTCATCTGTGGCCTCTTTGTTTAGAATTTTTTCGTAAAAAGCAATGGATTCTTCGATGCTTTCCGCGCTCGGAGATTCCTTATTTTCTCTGCTTAAAAGAAGCTGCTTAAGCTCTTTTTGTTCCTTAGTTTTTAAAAGTTCGGCCGCGTGCTTCTCCTCATCCAGCACCTCTTGCGGTATGAGATTTTTAAATAACGCATACTTAAAATATAAACCCGCGCCGTGCCTTTTTACGGAATTTAGATCCGCATTATCCAAGGCGCCGATCAATTCGCTTTGTGTGAAATTTTTTGCCAAAACTATCAAATTTGCGGTGCCTATATTGAAAGGCTTCGTAAATCTACACCATAGATCTATCAAAAAGTATTCCGCAATATTGTCGTTTTCCTTTAAAATTCCTTCATAATCTATCGACATCTCGATAGAGTCGTTAAATTCTTTGATTTTTTCATAAATTTTATTGTATAAGTTTATCTTACTTATCTCGGCCAAATTTGAAAGCCTAGTAAGCTCTAAATCCCTCATCTCGTGAAAAATATTACTCGTAAGGTATTTTTCATCATTGCCGTAAATTCTATAAAATTCCTTTGACGGCTTATTAAGATGCGTTTCCACTCTATCGCTTTTGATCTCTCTTCGGTAGTTGAAAAAGTCGATGATCTTTTGAGAGGGTATATCCCAATAGCTCTCCTTCTTGGCTTTGATAAAATTTGACGCCAAAGTCTCTTTCATAGAAATGCTACTTTGATTTTTTTTGACCACCTTGCGAACGTAGGAATAGAAATAGCCCGCCACGGCTATAAAAATAATGTAAACCCAAGGGCTTAAATATTTTTCATCATTTAGCAGATAAGTTATCCAAATAATAATGATGCCTCCAAGCGCTATGGCTTTTGTAATTTTTGCCTCGTCTTTTGCGGCTGAATTCCCGCTACCGAGCCAAAAAATCAAGCATACAATCGTAGCAAATATCGCAAGCCCCATTATTTTTCTCCCAAAAAGTCTGCATTATTGGTTTTTTGAATATTGTTCTCGCGGATCGATATACCCTTTTGTAACAAAAAATTTATCCTTTTTTCGCTCATCAATCCGTCGAATTTGAGCTTTTGAATCTTCTCAAGTAGCTCATTTTGCTCGGCCAAAGCGGCGTTATATTCAATATACTTTCGCTCTAACTTTTGTTGAGCTTGCATATTTCTTGCGTAACTACGCTCTATATCCGCAATGGCCTGAGTTTTATTTAGGAAAATTATGGGCTGGCACGGAACTTTATAACATTTTGCATCCAGAATAGAAACCAGCAAAAGGCTCAAAAATATTAGAATTTTCATAATATCCCTCCGTTAAAATAAGAAGCGTCTTAGAAGGCGCTTCTTATAGTTATTTCGCGCTTAATGCCGACTTCCAGTATTCCCATACTACTTGAAGTCCTTTCATACTATCGCCCATTAGCAATCTACCCAAAACAGCATCGGCTAAAATACCGACGAAAGCGCCCAATACGCTGGCTACAACGCACGTAATGACAATTTTATAGGTATCACCCTGCTGCTCGCTTTCCTTTTTGGATTGTCTAAAAGCTATGCCTAAACCCGTGAAAAATAAAAGCACCGGAGCCCAAGCCATGGCAGCTCTCACACCGCTTCCAGATGTTGTTGAGACGGATGAGTCAAGGTTTTTAACTACATTGTCTACTCCGTCAAATTCCCCGGCAGCGTAAGCTACGCCTACTCCAAAAAGTAATAACGCAAAAAATATAATGCGTTTTTTCATTATAGATCCTTATCTTCCGGGCGCGGCGCGAATGTAATTCGCGTAAAAAACTCCGTATTTTCCAAATCAAGCTCCAGCGTATCGCCTTTGGCATTCTTTAGCGTCTCTCCTTCGACAAGCTTTTTAATATCGTTTGCATTAAGCGTTCTACCAAAAGCTTTCTGATTATACGGGATATGAAATTCGCACTCACCGGTATTGAACCAATCTTTACCTTCTTTCTTCGGTTTATAGCCGTCGCAATAAACCATTTTATCGCCTTTTTTCAATGTTCCTTTTTTGCAAAGCGGACATACAGTTGCCATTTTCTACTCCTTAAAAATTTATTTTAATAATTGCGATTGCCAATATTGGTGAATCGCAAAAAATAGGTTTTTACCATCCGGCAAAAACAACGCCAAGCTAGCTATATACGCCCAAGCTACATATATCGTGCTTACGGCTATGAAGCTAACCATACTGAATACGATGACTCCGAGATAATCCTGCTTATAATTGTCCTTGTTGGCTTGGTAAACGCCGTAGCTAATCCCCAAGACGATCACCAAAATAGGCATATTATAAAGCACGATTCTTCCGATAGTCTGAACGAGCAAAAGAATTGAATACGCTCCTAGCGCGTCATTTGTTGCACCTCCTCCGGTTAGGGCAAATACGGCACTTCTGTCGCCAGCCCAAAAAATTCTAAAAATTTTATTCGTAATGTAATGATCCTCCTCTAAAATTGAAGTATAGGCAATATCAAGTATCTTGACGATTGCCATAAACAGAACGCAGGCCATAAAATGCACCGCAAAAGCAAGCATTACCGACCCCAAAATACTAAAGCCGCTCGTAGTGCTTTCCCTCGCCTTCAAAAAAGCTCGTATTAGCACGATTCCAAAAGGAAAAATGGCAAAAGCGAGCGCAGCGGCGCCGAATACCGTAGCGGTAGAGATAAGGTGCGAACCTGCGCTAAAGCTATCGTTCATTCTTCCGCCTTTGCAACTTTCGTAGGATCGGTATTGAAAAGTTTTTCTTCAAATTTGCTTACTGGCAGCTTCAAATTAAAGACTCCTCTTGAATACCATACGCAAAGCTCATATTCATCGGTATTTTCAAGCCTATCTATGACATTCTGTCCGGGATTGAGAATTTTTTTGACTTCATCAATAAATTCACGCTTTTTATCGGGAGCTAAAAGAAAAATTCTAGTATCTATGTTTCCGATTATACGCTCCGGAATATGCACCAATTTTTGGGCGATCGAGATGAAATGAACCCCGTATTTTCTAGCTTCAAGTGCCAATTTATCAAACATTATTTCAAAATACGGTACTCTAAAGTAATTTGCGATCTCTTCTACGACATAAACTTTTTTTGAAACGCTTAACCCCTGATACATTCTCATAACCGCATAGGATCTATCCTTGAGGTATGTTTTTTGAAAGGTACTAACAAAAATAGGCACAAATAGGCTGTTTTCCTTGAAATTATTGAGCTCCATACTCAAGAAATTCGCATTTACCGTATCCTCTGTATCAAAATTTGAAAAGAGATTAAGCTTGTCGACATCGACAAGCTTTTTATGCAGGCCCTGAAAATTTTCCCTAATATCGTCCGGGATCTGTTGATTTTCGGATTGAATTTTTGCGTACTTAATAACATCAATTAAAAGAGGCTTTTTAAGAAATTCGAATTCATCTCCCAAATTTTTCAGATATTCATTTGCAGAAAAACCTCTTTTTAAAATTTTATCTTTTAAGTTTTGATTTTTTATATCTCGGACTCGATAATCCTGATACTCTGCCTTCCCCTCATAAATCAAACGTAAAATATCTTGGTAAAGGCTCATCTCGCCAATAGTCATGGTTTCTGCGTTAGTGGATTGAGATGAAAGTATCAAATTTATAAGATCCGCCGAAAAAATCAAGTCGGCTTCATACGTTTCCTTGCTGCTATCATCTAAATTTACGATGTTGTAACTAAAATTTGATAGATCGCTTTCCACGCGAGCTATGCTGTTTTCCCCATTTTCTTTCAAAAAATCGATCAGTCTTCTACTCGAAAATCCTATATCGTAGTATCTCACTATGACTTTATCTTTATTTAAATTTCTTGCCTTGCGGGTCTTATAATCAATGTCCAGCATCGACGATATGATCTTTTGGAGGGTAAAGCTCTTTCCTGCGCCGGGATCGGCCACTATGACTGCGTGAGGGTTGTGATTTTCGGCTGCAAAAGAATAGTTTATGAAGCCTCCATTTTTATCATACCCCCAAAAATCGGCATTCTTTACATTTTTTTTGTGCACGCAGGCGATAAAGTTGCTAAGAAATTCCGCTGATGCCAAAAAGTCAAACTCGCTATCTCTAAACTTCAAAGGAGTTTTTTGCAGACTTTTGGTCTTAAAAATATTTTTCTTTATAAAATCCATCTTCAAAGATGTACCAAAATCTCCTATGATACTTTCATCAATACTTTTAAAGCAAGCTACGCTATTAACTATTACCAGCTGCTGATCTCCTAGATCATAAGCCTCTTTAAGAGCCGTAAAATGGGATTTATTTCCCGTCCAGCGGGCAAAGTTTATTAGCCGTGAAATGTGATTTTCCACGCTCTTGCGACTAAGATTAAAATACGTCCAAATCGAGCCGTTAAAATTCATTCTAAAAATGTTTTGAATATTTGTCTTTTGTGCCCCTTCAAGAGCTTTATAGGATTGATATAAATCCGTATGACATAGATTTTGATAGATATTTTCCCTCGCTAGCTTTGCGAAGGTTTGATAGTTGCTCTCTAATCTAGAGTTAAAATTTAGCGATACGGTTCTATGAATATCTTTGTCCTTAACAAAATATTGATTTTGCAAAAAAAGATCTAGAACTGCGTTTGCCAATTCGGCGCCGCTTAAAAAGGTCAATTTATACTTATTCGCTATCGATTTTAGTAAATTTTGATTGTAACCAAAGAGATACTGGCCGTGATAGTATCCGTTTTTTAAAATGACATACCAAAAAAAGGCATCTTTTGTGTTTTGATAGGTTCGAAAGATCTCTTTTACGCCGATTTCATCAAAATATATCGGCGTATTGCCGTTGCCTTCGAGTTTTATTCCGTATAAATTCTTATATGGAGTGTTGATCAGAATATGGTCGTTTAAAATATCATCGATTACCAACCCTTTGTTGGAGTAAAATTCATTAAAAAGCCCTTTTAGTGGCGCTAATACCTTTCCAAAAAGCGTTTTTTCGACCTCTTTTTGTGCCTTTTCATTTTTGTAGCCGGCATAAAGCCCCATACCGGCTAAGATGATCAAAAATAGCAACGCGGGATTCATTTGCCTTCTCCAAAAAAGCTATCGAAATAATTCATAAATCTAGCGTAATAATCATAGTTCTTTTTGGCCGCGAAACCTTTGTTATAACACTCGATAGCGTCTTTTGCCGAGCTATACCTACCGGCGCAAAGAGCTAAAATTTCTTTTGATTTGGAAACATTGTATTGCGGATCAAAGATGAACTCAAGCTCATCCTTTTTTAAATTTTGCTTCGAAATTTGCATAAGGCCGAAATCTACATTGAAGTCAAAATCCCAAAAGAATTTTGCAAGCTCCAGCATCGCTTCTTTGCTATTGCTGGATATACTCACGGCATATTTTGAGCTATTATATTTTGCGCTTCTAAAGTGGTATATACTGCCTTTAAAGCCTGCTTTAAGTTTTTTGATGAGATCCGTATCGCTGGTTAAAAAGCTGATAATATATGGCTGAAAATTACTCTCCGTCTTTGCAATCGTATATAGCACCCTTACGTCTATATTGCTGCTTGTAGCGGCAGCCCATAAACTATCTGCTATATCCTGTCTTACGTCGGCATTTGACGTACATGCGCAAAGCAAAAACGCTAAAAGAGCTCTTTTCATAGCTTATCGCCTTTCGTTACCATCTCTATTTCAAAGCTATCTATCCTCATACCGTAAGGATTCACATCAGAGCTGCGCTCTAAATCGAAATCGCCCGTAGCCTTGATCCTGACTTGCCCACGTTCGTTTTGGTATTTTCCTTGCGATAGGATCCACGAATTTGTAGCCACTTTGATATATATGTCGATACTATACTTATTTCCATTGTATTCAAAGGAATTTACGGTGTAATCGACAATATTGATGTATTCAGGGAGTTTATCGCGCGCAACCGCGTTGATCAGCCATTGGATATAGCTGATGAATTGACCTACGCTTCTTTTGCTCTCTTCGCTCTGCGACTTTGTGTCAAGAAAATGCAAATATATATTGCCTAGGCTCTTCGATGCTTCCAAAACGTCTTTATACGTCGTGATATTCGCCCTACTAAAGCCCTCCGTGAGTTCCGATCTCGAAACGATGAAATTGTTAACGAATACGCTTATGGCGTATTGCTTGAGATACTCGGCCTTGAGCGGAGTTTTGACAACTTTTATAGCCCTACCGTCGGTAGTCGTTAATACTACTTTGCCGTTATTATCGTAAATAGAGGTCTTTAACTCCTCCATCTGCACAGTAATACTATGAAGCTCCCACGCTATTACGGCAATAGCTACTATCATCCCCCAAAATAGATATTTCCAATTTTTTCCAAAGAACATTTCACATTTGAAGGATAGCTTTTCCTCTTCCATTATAAGTATCCTTCTTGCTTTAGTTGCTCTTTTCTTCTAACAAGCCTTCGGATGTCCTCGTCAATCGTTTTTGCCTCAAGCTGTTTTTTATACATGCTTATGAGCCTATCGGATGAAGCCACTAGATCTTCAAGGATTTGTATTTTTTCGCGTAAATTTGAAATCTCCGTAGTCAACCTCTTTATCTCTTTACAAAAATTTTCAAACTCTCTTCGCGCCGCACGCTCAAACTGAATGAAATATTGCCTGATCTCCTTGCCCTTTGCATTCTTTTCAAGCATTGAAAATTCTTTTGCAAGATCTAGGGTAATAATATATTCCACTAGCGTAGTAGCTCCAACTTCTCGTCTCTCATTTTTATGAAATGACGTATAGTCAATATTTTCTAAGGCTTGAGTATCCTTTAGCCTTCGTTTTATCCAATCAGTGAATTGCTGTTTACTTTCTAAAATTTTATGTAGCTCTCTAGCATTTACGGAGTTGATCTCCTCGTCCCCGATTTTGTATTGAAAAATTTTAACTATTTCTTGCATCTCCGGCTCCTTAATCGCAAATTTGAAACTGATCGCAGAAATTCTGCTTTTCTGTTCTATTGAAGAACATTACTTTTAGCCTATTTTTCTCTTTATCTACGCTATACACAAGATTCGCTTTTTTCAAAATTTCCTCATTCTCACCGCTCTTCTCAATGCTAATAGTAATGATGTTTTGATTACTATCGGCTGATGCCGGCATAAACGTAGAAGCGTCTCTATTTGCCACATATACGCTATTTCTGGCCTCCAAAGGATCTCCCTTGATCCTTTCCGGATAAGGATTAGTAGGAAGCGTATTAAATTTCGTGAAAATTTCCGAAATATTAAGCTGCTTTTCGATCTTGCTCGGTTGGATCTCAATCTTTACGTTTCCGTCGCTATCTACCCTTTGCCAAACCTTAGGATACGTGATATAGCCCTTTTGCATGAAGTATTTTCCTACTTCATAGGCTCTGATTTCGTTTTTATATTTGGCAAGAATCTTTTTTGCTTCTTCAAACGCATCCTTTACTCCCTGCTCATAGCCTTGAGCATAACCGGCGTCTAAACCTCTTTGATAAAAAAACTCCTCGGCTTCATTGCTTGCAAAGCAGCTGCATGCAGCTAACGCCACTAAAATAATCTTTCTCATTGTAATTTTTCTCCTTTTTTGTCAATGACTAAATCAATATAAATTCTACTTCCGCCAACTATCTCATATAGATACGGTAGATCCTTTTTAAAAATTTCCGCTGTATTTTTCACGATTCCAGCGGTAATATCAATTGCCGCCTTCGTCACATAATCCATTGCATTCGGTTTTTCTGTGTTTTGATTTTGGATAGGAGCGATATAGGAATTTGCACCATTTCCAACTGTTACGTATTCGGTGGTATTACGTCTTCTGCTCTCCTTGAGCTCCGATAGATAGTCGCTTGATTGCGTCTTTATTACATCTGCGCTATTGCTGGTAGCCGTCAGAGCAATCTCCGCGAGCTTTCGATCATTGACGTATGTGGCGATATTATAGGTTGTCTTGGCCTCATTAAGCACCCGGCTTCTTATTACTCTGTATCTCCAATTTTTAAATTCGATATACGCCGGATCATAAATTAGAGTTGAAGTCTCATTTACCGGGGTTAAATTTCCAAAAATTTCGAGCTGACCGATATTCGTATTGCATATAAATTTTCCAGCACCCGGTTGTTTGCCTACGAGTATGTCATCTCTAATCAAGCAATAGCCGGCTACGGTTAGATTGTTATCCATTCTTACAATCGACGGTGTACCACCAGCGCTTAAATTTTGGTCTACTACGTCAATTAAAGACGCCTTCGCAGCCGTATATTCTGCGTTATTTTGAGCATTATTGTGAATAATAAAATTTAGGATAGCTTCCCTTCTAAAATGCTCTTTTGATTGATATTCACCTATGCCATTATTAGGGCTTTCAGTTACTACTTTTTCGCCATAAGCGCTACCTTCTACAATATTATCGCTCTCTCTTGCCGCAAAAGCCGAAACTGCCATTAATAGCAGAGCTAAAATTATCTTATTCATTTTTCGACCTTTGAATTTTGTTCCGCAATGTTTCTACCTCTCTCCCAAATATTCATCGATTTAGGACTTTGCTTAGGAACGACCGTTTTCTGATAATTTTGCTCGACCTTAATATTTTCGTCGAGTATCTCTATGCTGTTTTCATCCGAATTCGGATTACTAAGCATCAATCTTGCGTAACGGTCGTATTCATCTATCACAGATCTTTGAATGCCTACTTTTTTAGCCTTTGCATAGCGAGAGGGTATTACAACTTCGCTTTGCTTTGGTAGCGGATTTGTCTGCACTCGTCCAGTGCATCCGGCAAAAAATATCACAAGAATAAAAACTAAATTTAGCCGTTTCATTGTCGCTACCTCGTAAATCTCACGTCTTCCATTCTGAAATATCTATTTGAACCGCTAACCTTAACATATTGTATGCCATCGGTATCTAGGATCGTTCTTTCATATTTTAGCTTTTGAGTATCGCTACTTTGCCCTATTCTCATCATTACCCCGTCCGATACGTTAAAAACGTCGACTCCGCTTTTCGGTATGAAAAACTGATATGAGGCGTTTGGCTTTGCTACTTGCTGTCGTTGCGCTTGATAATAGGTGTATTCGCTTCTTTTGATTGCTCCTTCCACTACATTACGCTTCGCAATATAGAAGGATCGATCGAGTATAGGCGTTACGACTCTAGCCCTGCCGCCGTTACTCTCTTTCTCAATTCTGTAGCCCAGTAAATTTTCAAGCTTCCGTTTTGCCACATCTCTATCGGCATCGCGAATATAGCTACCAAAATATAATCTCTCGCCGCTAAAGCCGAGATCGGTAAAACCGTTTGAAAACGCGATAAACTGCGATAGCAGTATCTCATTCGTGCTAAGATGAGAGGTATTGAGATAGAGCAGCTTATCGCCCGTATAATTAAGCGTTCGATTTAAGTTTGAGCCGTTAATGAGCTCAAGCTTGACCGCTTCGACGGCCGTCTCAAAACCTTTTTTAAAATCTGCATCGTTTGCAAACGTTAAATTTGCAACTACCAAAGATATCAAAGCCAATTTTTTCATTTTTTACTCCTAAAATTTAGATTGATAATTTCGCCGTCGTTTTCTTGCAAAACGACGTTTTCTTTCGTAATTTCCTTAATCTTATAGCCCAAAATGGTATCTCCCTCATAAAAGTTCTCTCCATTTAAGCTAAAAAAATTTTTTTTCATCCTGATCTCATTTTTAAGCTTCTCTAGCTTACTTTCGTTTTGGCTTTGAATTTCTGATCGATCTTGTTGATCTTGAGAGCTTAACGGATCTTGCTCTTCTGGGGTATTAATTTGCTTTGTCTCTTTTTCTTCGGGCACACTCGCATCCGGTCTCTCTATTGCCGCCTTAATCGCCTGATCATCAAAAAGAGAGCTTAAATTTTCATCTTTTTTAGTAGTCTCCGCATCTCTCGTATTCGCAGAAGCGCTTGGAGCGGTCTGCATCGATACGATCTCGGAAGAAAGAGGTGGTGGAGCTAAAACTTGAGTGTTTTCTTTAGTCAAGTTTTTATCACTCGCCGCCGCACTTAAATTTGCATCTGAATTTTGTGCGCTGCCGTCTCCCGAAAAAATCCATAACACTATTAAAAGCGCTGCTATTGTAGCGGCAAATATCGCGATCAAACGCTTTGATGAGCTACCTTTAGGTGTAGCCTCATTGCCCTTTTTATTCTCATTTTCGTTTGGGACGAAATCAAAATTTAGCTGTGCCATGGTTCAAAACTTATTTCCGGTATCGACTCTATAGGTTTGTTCACCTATATGAAGTCCGCCGAATTTTGGATCTCTAATAATTCTATACGTTATGCCGTCAATATCTACATAGTTGTATTTCCTTTGTGGATACTTACCGTATAGCAAAACATAAGTATTAATGACTTCAAAATCATCCCTCTTGACTACATTATGGTAATTTAGCACTAAATTGAGCTTTTCATCGGTGTTTTCTCGTTGATAACGCTCGATTAGGAAATTCCCTACGTAATTTTTCTTTTCAAGCGTATATATCACCGTCATATTAGCGATTCTGAAGTCTTTTTTTACCCTAAGCAGGATAGTGTTTTGTTCGAATTTGAGCGTTATAGGCTCTACACTTATATCGACACTACTTATTACGCTTCCTTGAGGCAGTAGAATCGTTGTCGTAAAATATGGATGAGTAGTAATCTTATCGACTGTACTGATCGGTTTTTGCACGGGCTTATAATTAACGATAGTCTCGTCAAATTCGTCAAAAACCTCCTGTAAATTTTGATCCTTTTTCTGAACGTCCTTGATTTCTTCATTTCCCAGTCCAAGGTAAAAATGATTTACCTTTAAATCGTCATTGCCGCCTTGCAAAGCCTCTTGATCGTTTTGCGACCGAAAATTTTGCGGGCTTAGCGGATTATTACCTGCGGTATCG
>OBWV01001253.1_pt1 | contig 12364 bp, 10 predicted proteins | sample 1495351 | NCBI WGS metagenome assembly OBWV01 (sample SAMEA2580122, study PRJEB22360) | human gut metagenome | biome: human gut; feature: human-associated habitat; material: faeces | place: Denmark | collected 2008/2010 | reverse complement strand
GTGGGCGATACAAGATTCGAACTTGTGACCCCTTCCGTGTCAGGGAAGTGCGCTACCTCTGCGCCAACCGCCCGAAGCGAGTGCTAACTTACGTGGATTTTCGGCGGAATGCAAATCGTCGGCGTGTCGCAGTGGTGTTGCGAGAAAACGACACGCCGTCAATTAGCGATTGAAACCACTGGAATTTCCATGGTTTTTGCGTCTGAATCGGACTCGACGAACGTTTCTTCAGAAGGAGATTGCGCCAACGTCAAGCGCATCTGACGCCACACCACATTGCCGTGCGTCGAAGCGGACGTGCCTTCGTCCACGAATCCCAGACGGGCGTAAAAGCCGACAAGACGTTCCTTGCATGTCAGCACAATGCCTTTGCGCCCGGCAATCGTCGAATCAAGAATCACGCGACGCAGCAGATAGCTGGCGCAACCGCGATGCTGGTAGACGGGAGCCACGTCCACGCCGAAAATCATCTGCCAAGCGCCATGCTCGTCGTGCAGAGAAACATCCTCATACATGACGTCGGCCAAGTCCTTTTCGTTGGTCGTCATACCGTTGACGAAACCAACCAATGTGCCGTCTTCCACAGAAGCTGGGAAGCAGGCATCGTCATCGGCATCAGTGTTGATCAAAAGCCAGAAATGTTCCGGATATGTGGCGACGCGTGCAGTCAGGCTCTCGTTCGTTGCGGCCTCCGCAGGTGGGAAACAGGCAGCCTCCACAGCCTCAATCGCGTCCAAATCCTCCATCGTTGCATGTCGAATGAGCATGTGCATACTCTCTCGCAAGGTATACCCAATCTTCACATTTCAATATGGGCGAACAGTGGAAACGCCAGCGTGCAATACTGTGAAAGGATCACCGGACGTATTGTCGGAAGCTGATAAACGCTTATATGAAAAACCGATAACGACGTGGCCTGTTCCGCGATTGTTGCGCGGTACGATGGGGCGCATCCACGGCGAAAGCCTGGAAAAGCCTGAAAAGGTTCCGAGGGATCCGTAGAGCATTCGAAAACCTAAAGAGAAAGATGGGAGGCGCGTGTGTTCGATTGGACATTTGTGACGCACTACGCGCCGTTCTTCGTCAGCGGCGCGGAGATGACGCTGTTCATCTCCGTGTTCGGCATCGTGCTTTCGATCGTGGTCGGACTTATCTGCGCAAGCATTGAAATCGCGCGCATTCCAGTGCTGAAGCAGATCGTGCGCGTCTACATCGAACTCAGCCGTAACACGCCGTTGTTGGTGCAACTGTATTTCCTGTATTTCGGTCTGCCGAAACTTGGCGTCGTCTGGTCCGCGGAACAATGCGCGATCGTGGGACTCGGATTCCTTGGCGGTTCGTATATGGCCGAAGCGATGCGCGGCGGCCTCGAAACCATTCCGACCGTGCAGCGCGAATCCGCGTATGTGCTGGGCCTAAGCCAATGGCAGACGTTGAGCCGCGTGGTGATACCGCAGGCCATCAGCACGTCCATTCCGGGCATTGTGGCCAACGTGATCTTCCTGATCAAGGAATCGTCCGTTGTGTCGGCCATCGCGCTCGCCGACGTGATGTACATGGCCAAGGATCTGATCGGCATGTATTACAACACGTATGAATCGTTGTTGATGCTGGTTGTCGCATATCTGGTGATTCTGCTGCCGATCTCATTGTTCGGCACTTGGCTGGAACGGAGGTTCGACTATGAGCGGCGCTGAGATTCTGCTCGAGCCGGGCGTGTTTCCGCGCCTGTTACAGGGCCTGTGGGTTACGGTGTGGATCGCCGGTGTGTCGGTGGGTCTTTCCGTGCCGGTTGGATTGGTTGTCGGCTGGCTGATGACGATGAAAAATCCTGTCATTCGTGTGTTGACCAGGATTTATTTGGATTTCATTCGCATCATGCCGCAATTGGCGTTGCTGTTCATCGCGTTTTACGGTTTCGCCCGTGCGTGGAATTGGAATTTGGATGCGACCGGCGCATGCGTGTTCGTGTTCGTGCTGTGGGGCGGCGCGGAATTGGGCGATTTGGTGCGTGGCGCGCTTGAGTCGATTCCGAAAGCCCAGTATGAGTCCGCGTATGTGCTTGGGTTGAGTGGCTGGCAGACGTTCGTCACAGTGATTCTGCCGCAAGCGTTGCGTAGGCTTCTGCCGGCTTCGGTGAATCTGGCGACACGAATCGTGAAAACGACGTCGTTGGCCGTGCTTCTCGGCGTGGTCGAGGTCATCAAAGTGGGTCAACAGATCATCGACGCGAACCGTTTCCAATACCCGACCGGAACCTTGTGGATCTACGGGGTGATTTTCTTCATGTACTTCATCGTGTGCTGGCCGCTGTCCATCGTGGCCCGCCGACTGGAAAAGAGGTGGTCGCATGACTGACGCAGCGGGCAAGCAGGACCAGGCAGGCCAAGCAAGTCTTGGGATTGCGCATCTGGTCAAGCAGTACGCCAATGCCGACAGGCCGGTGCTGAACGATATTTCGTTCGACGTACCGCATGGCAAGGTGTTTGTGATCATTGGGCCTTCCGGTTCCGGCAAATCGACGTTGTTGCGTACCATCGCAGGCCTTGAGCCGATTCAGGGCGGCACCATTTCACTCAACGGTGAAGTGATCGAAACGGGCAAGCCGGGCACTGAGTCCGCTGGGCGCAGCAAGCGCAGCAGCGAACTGCGTACCCGTGTTGGCATGGTGTTCCAAAGCTACGACCTGTTTCCTAATAAAACCGTGCTTGGCAACATCACACTGGCGCCGACCTTGGTGCAGAAGCGAGATAAGATCGAAGTCGAGCAGGAGGCGATTAAGCTTCTGGAACGCGTCGGCCTTGCCGACCGCAAGGATTCCTGGCCGTACGAGCTTTCCGGCGGCCAACGTCAACGCGTGGCCATCTGCCGTGCGCTGATCCTGCATCCGGAAGTGCTGCTGTTCGACGAGGTCACCGCCGCGCTCGACCCGGAAATGGTGCGTGAAGTGCTCGACGTGATGCTCGAACTCGCTGATTCCGGCCAGACCATGCTCATCGTGACGCACGAAATGCAATTCGCGCGAGCCATCGCCGATCAGGTGATCCTGCTTGAAGACGGCGGCATTGTGGAACAATCCGACAATGCCGAACAATTCTTCACGAATCCGACCACCGAACGAGCCAAGCAGTTCCTGCGCACGTTTGAATTCGACCGGCACCGCAAGTCCGCCAATCAATCCGAATAAGCAAGACAAATGGCGAGAATCGGCGAAATCCAAGATTTTGATAGCAGTCATCTTTACAAGAGAGGAGAAACCATGACCGCATCAATCATCAACAAAACATTCAAGAGCATCGTGGCCGCATCGGCCGCGTTGATCATGGCAGCCTCGGTGGCTGCTTGCGGTCCGTCCACAGCCACTCCGAGCGATGAAAACTCCACTGGCAGCGATTCCAGCTCCAGCAGCAACGTCACCGCCCGCACGCTGGACGAGATCAAGAAATCCGGCGAACTTAAGGTTGCCGTTTTCTCCGACAAGGCTCCGTTCGGCTACATTGACAAGGAAGGCAAGAACGCCGGCTACGACGTTTACTTTGCCGAGCGCCTCGGTAAGGATTTGGGCGTGAAGGTCAAGTACACTTCCGTCGACCCGGCTGCCCGCGTGGACGTGCTCACCGCCAACAAGGTGGACATCACGCTGGCCAACTTCACCGTCACCGACGAGCGTAAGGAGAAGGTCGATTTCGCCAAGCCGTACATGAAGGTGGCACTCGGCGTGGTCTCCCCGGAAAATGCCGAAATCACTGACGTGAGCCAGCTTAAGGGCAAGACGTTGATCATCGCCAAGGGCACCACCGCCGAAAGCTACTTCGAGAAGAACGAGCCCGACGTCAAGCTGCAGAAGTACGACCAGTACGCCGACGCCTACAATGCGCTGCTCGACGGCCGTGGCGACGCTTTCTCCACCGACAACACCGAAGTACTGGCTTGGGCCAAGTCCAACAAGGGTTTCAAGGTGGGCATCACCAAACTTGGCGATGAGGACACCATCGCTCCGGCTGTGCAGAAGGGCAACAAGGAGCTGCTCAACTGGCTGAACGACGAAATCGTGAAGTTGGGTAAGGAGAACTTCTTCCACAAGGATTACGAGCAGACCCTGAAGCCGGTGTACGGTTCCGATGTCGATCCCAATGACATCGTGGTCGAAGGCGGCGAGCTCTGATTTTCGACAGAGCTGCCTGAAGCTGTCTGAATCGTAGGCAGACCCATCCGATGGCAAGGCCCGTCCATTGCGGACGGGCCTTTTCGTATTGGATGGGCTGATGCAGCGAGGGGAAGAGCGGTGCGCGCGGAACGGGTTTTGCATGGATCGATTTGTTTATGGTCATGCTGAGATTGCTTCGAAAGAAATGTTTCCGGTTAGCTGGTTTAAACGCTTGCGTCTTGTTGTGTTCGCATACCTTATATGTGTACGCATAAACGGTTTCAGCATATGATCCTCCTCCTTCCAAGGAATATGCTGAAACCGCGGATCAGCAACTGTAATGGAGATAATGATGTCCCAAACCCTCACATGGAATGCGGGCCCGGTGTCCATGGCGTTCGAATACGCGGATGGCCAGCCTGTTGTTATGCGCGCTCTTGAAATTAATGGTGTCAGTGTGCAATTCCCCGAAAGCACTCCGATTGCGGAGGTCATGACCACCGACACAGGTCACATGATTTCCTGTAACAAACTTACGCATACCGTTATCGGGCGAGAACTGCGCTATAGCAGCCATCAGACCAACACCACTGGGTATCGCAGCGAGTTGAAGATCGTGCTGGAAGATGAAGATCGCAATCTCGAAGTGGCTGTCCGCTACAGCGTTGACGAGCGCTCGCCGATGGTGCAGACCGATGTGACCGTCACCAATATGGGGCTTGAGCCGGTGCTGCTCGATTCTGTTACCAGCTGGAGCAGCACATTTGGCATTCCGGCAAATGCCGATGAAGGCACCGAATCCGGTTTGGAACATTGGGACTTGCTCGAAGGGCGTTTCGATTGGCTCGCCGAGGGACGGTGGAGCCGTAAGAGTCTGCGCGAACTGCTGCCGGCCATCGGCCAGGAACTTACCAATGTCGATCCAAGGCAAAGCCATCAGGTCGTATCCACCGGCACCTGGTCCACCGGCACCAATGTGCCCCTGGCCATTCTCGAATCCAAAGCAATGAAGCTGGCATGGCTGTTCCAGATAGAGCACAACGGTGCTTGGCGCTGGGACGTGCAGGACAACACCGCGGACGGCTGCGTGGCACTGTCCGGCCCGACCAACGAGAACCATGCATGGTTCAAAGAACTGCATTTGGGGGAATCGTTCACCACTGTTCCGGCATCCTTCACCATCGCCCACGAATTCGACGGCGTAATCGCCAACGTTACCGACTATCGCCGCGAAGTGCGCTCGCCGCACGTCGACAACGTCGAACCGAGCGTGGTGTTCAACGACTACATGAACACCATCTATGGCGATCCGACCACCGAGAAGGAGCTGCCGCTGATCGAAGCCGCAGGTAAGGCGGGCATCGAGATCTTCGTCATCGACTGTGGTTGGTACGACGATACCGGCAATTGGTGGCCGTCTGTCGGCGAGTGGATGCCGTCCAAGACCCGCTTCCCTGGTGAGAAGGGCATTGTCGAAGTCATCGACGCCATCAAGGACGCCGGCATGATTCCGGGCATCTGGATCGAGCCGGAGGTCATCGGCGTGAAGTCACCCATGGCGCAGAAGCTGCCGGATTCCGCGTTCTTCCAGCGGCATGGAAAACGCGTGGTGGAGCAGGAACGCTATCTGCTTGACTTGCGCGATCCAGCGGCGCGTAGGCATCTCGATTCGGTAATCGACCGTTTGGTCGGCGAATACGGCATTGGTTACTTCAAGTTTGATTACAATGTCTCTCCAGGTGCTGGCACCGATTATGACGCCGACGCCCCCGGTGCCGGTCTGCTCGGTCATAACCGTGCTTACAGCGATTGGATTGATGGTTTGCGGGAGCGCTACCCAGATGTGATTCTGGAGAACTGCTCGTCCGGCGGCATGCGTGAGGATTTCGCGCAGACATCCCGCTTTCAGGTGCAATCCACATCCGATCAGCAGGATTTCCGTCTGTACCCGGTCATCGCTGCGGCCTCGCCGATGATGGTATTGCCTGAACAAGCCGCCAGCTGGGCGTACCCGCAATCCGATATGGGGGCCGAAGAAACCGCATTCAACATCAACACCACATTCTTAGGGCGGTTCTTCCTGTCTGGGTACCTGAACCGCATGAACGAGCGGCAACTCGCCTGGGTACAGGAAGGCGTGAACGCCTACAAGAAGCATGTACAGCCGGTGATCGGTGAATCCAAGCCGTTCTGGCCGATGGGACTGCCTGGCTGGAACGATAAGGTGCTTGCGCTTGGCCTGGATGCCGGCGATCGTGCGCTGGCCACGGTGTGGAGTCGTGACAGTGAGGGTGGCGACGTGCGTCTGCATCTTGATCGTTGGACTGGGCGTGCCGGTGAGGTTTCCGCAGTGTATCCGGTTGATGGGTATGCGCAGTGGCCAGTCCACTGGGATGCCGCATCCGGAGAGCTTGTGGTTACCGTTCCGTCCGATGGCGGCTATGTGTCTCGAACATTCGAGGTGAATTTCAACTGATACTTTCCTTTCCCTTCCTTCCCCGATGAGGCGTCTGCAATGCACGGTCATGGCATTGCAGACGCCTCTTTTGCGAATGAGAAATTATGCCGTTGTTGATTTTCTTACTATCAACGAGCAGCCGATATATGTCGTGCCATGGTGAGGATTGCCATTGATGGCGTCCAGCAGATGCCGGGCGGCGCGTCTGCCGATTTCCTGCAGATTGTTGTCGAACGAGGTGATCGGCACGCGGCATTCGGTGGCGGTGACCTGCCAATTGTCATGACCGATAACCGCGATATCCTCTGGCACACGTATACCTTGGGCGAGCAGTGTCTCGATGACTCCGCGTGCAAGCATGTCGTTGAGGCAGTAGATGCCGTCGATGCGAACGCCTTTGCTAAGCAACAACTGTGCGGCTGTGCGTCCCCATGACTCATGCCAGTTGCCGTAGCAGACTGGTGCCGCCAGTTGAAGGCCGCTTTGTTTTAGTGCCTTACGGGCTCCGGCAAGCCGATCTTTGGTGGCTGTATAGTGCTCCGGTCCTGAGACAATGGCGATATGCCGTCGACCACGTAACAGTAAATGATCAATGGCCATTGCGCCGGCTGCGACATTGTCACATGTCACCGAGCAGTCTTCGGGATTGTTGGATGGGGCGTAAGCGTATACGATTGGGATTCCCAATGCGGTATTTGGCTTCAACGGCGGTCTGCTATCTGTTTCCCCACCAAGCATGAGCAGCCCGTCAACTCGTCTTGCCGCCAATTGATCGATATGCGCCCGTTCGAGTTTTGGATCGCCTCTGGAATTGGTAAGCAGCACGGCGTGATTGGTGCTGCCCAGGGTGTTTTCCGCGCCGATAAGCGCTGGATTGGAGAATCTGCCTTCAAGGTCAGAGGTCACCAGACCGATGAGTCCGGTTTTGCAACGTGGTGTCTGAACATTGGCTGTTTTGACATACCCAAGCTCATCGGCTGTTTCGAGAATAAGTCTTCGTGTATGTGCGGAGAGCTGACCTGTGTCGTTCAAAGCCTTGGAAACAGTGGCCTTCGATACGTGTGCGGCGGCTGCGATGTCGTCTAGTGTGATGCGTTTAGTCATGGGGCAATTCTAGGAAACGTTTCCGTGTCGTGCAAATACCGCACATGGAAGCATGTGCGTTTTTTATTGTTGAAGTCAACAGCAACAAGCCACTTCCTCAAAGTTGAGTTTCAAAGATGAGAGTGGTACTGGAAGAAAGGAAATATCAATGAACACGAATGCCAAGCGTACTGTTATGCGTCTTGTGGCCGGTGTTGCGGCTGTTGCGACGCTGATGGGCACCGCAGCCTGCGGTTCTTCGAACAGCTCTTCGAGTGATGACAACACGTTAACTGTTTCCTACTGGGACGACGAGATGCAGCCCATCAAGGATTTCATCAAGGCTAATCCGGATATCAAAGTCAAGCAGATTCGCGTTCCTGGAGACGACTACAACACCAAACTCAATCAGATGATTGTTGGCGGTACCGCTCCGGACGTCATGCTGACCCAGGAAGCGGATTACGTTCGCTTCGCTAAGAACGGTGTGACCATGAAGCTTGATGACAAGCTGAAGGATCTGGGCATCGACAAGAGCGATTTCCAGCCGGCCGTCACTGATATCACCAACCAAGTGGACGGTTACTACGGATTCCCGCAAGGCTTCGCCACCGAAATCATGTACTACAACAAAGATATGTTCGATGCCGCTGGCGTCGCGTATCCGACCGATGACTGGACCTGGGACGACTACACCGCCGCAGCTGAGAAGCTGACCAAGGCCGATGGATCCCAGTACGGTTCCGACTCCCCAACCTTCAACGGCGTATGGTACTCCCTGATCGGCGCCGCCGGTGACAAGGTGGTCGACAATGGCAAGCTCTCTTTCGGTAATGGTTTGAAGAAGACCCTCGAATTCCAGAAGAATCTTGTGGACAACAAGTGGCAGCCGCAGCCGGCTTCCGGTTCTAAGGTTTCTGATATGTTCGCGGCCGGTAAAGCAGCAATGACCTTGGGTGGGACCTGGCTGGTTAGCACCTACAAGGATGTTGACTTCAAGTGGGATATCGCCACGATTCCAACCGCTCCTGGCGCCAAGAAGTACAACTCACTGCACACCTCTTTCTGGGCCATCAACGCCAAGACCAAGCATTCTGCAGCTGCAGAGAAGCTGGTCAAGTTCCTGATGAGCAAGGAAGGCCAGAAGTCGATGTCCCAGAGCCTGGGCAATACTCCTTCCTTCCAGTCCATGATGGCTGACGGCTACTACAAGGTGCAGGGTAAGAACGGCCCGAGCAACTGGAGTAGCCTGGAAGCCTCTGCTAAGGAAGCAAAGCTTGGATACACGCTGGTGGCCTCAACTCCAACATTCAACCTGTATGACCAGTTCAATGCATATGTTCTTGGCCAGACTTCGTTGAGTGAAGTGACTGGGACACAAGTGGCCAAGGCCAATAAGGAAATTACCGACGCGCAATAAGGAGGCAAGCCTATAGAGCAATATCAATCTACTTTTTTGTTTCTTGATTGGCGGCTCTCATGACTTCCAGTAATGGGAGCCGCCAATCAATCTCCAAGCAGTATACGTATCGTAACCAACCATTTCCCAATCGCAGAGGGGCATTCAAATGTCAATCTCCAAGAAAACCGCGAAGTCTTCGGGCAAGATGCGCTCGGATGCGGGAGCAGCATGGGGTTTCCTCAGCCCCTGGATCATCGGATTCCTCATTTTCAGCGCTTTTCCGTTGGCTTTCAGCTTTTATCTGAGTCTTACCAAGTGGAATCTGATGGGAGACCCGCAATTTGTGGGCCTGCAGAATTACAAGGACATGCTTTCGGGCAACGGCGAGCTCGGGCAGACCTTGTTGGCAACAGCGATCTTCACCGTTATCAACGTGTCGGTGTCTATCCTCTTTTCCCTGCTGCTCGCTATTCTGCTTAATTTCAAGGTACGTTTCAGGGGACTGTTCCAGTTCTTCTACTACGTACCGACCATCATGCCGTCCGTGGTCATGGCGGGATGCTTGGTTCTGATGTTCAACCCGCAGCTGGGCATCATCAATTATGTACTGAAATCGATGGGTGTGCAGAACCCTCCGAACTGGTCCGGTAGCCAGACTTTTGTGTGGGTGCTTGTAGCCGTTGCCTCGGTATTCACCTTCCAGACCGGCCAGCAGATGCTTGTCTTTTCCGCAGCGCTCAAAGATGTGCCGCAGGAACTGTATGAGGCCGCAGCGCTTGACGGCGCAGGCGCATGGAAGCGCTTCGTCAATGTCACCATCCCGGGCATTGCTCCAATGATGCTGTTCAATGTCGTTTCTTGCACGGTCAATTCGTTCAACAGCGCGTTCTCGCTGCTGTACCCGTTGACTGGCGGCGGTCCAGGCAACGCCACCAAGGTCATCGGCCTGTTGATCTACGACAAGGCATTCAAGAGCTTCAATATGGGTCAGGCTTCGGCTCTTGCGGTGATTCTGTTCATCATCGTCGGCGTGATCAGCGCTCTGCAGTTCAAGCTTATGGATCGTCAGTAAAAGGAGACACGAAAATGGAACTGCATACTCCGAAATATGTGAAAGTCCTACAGTATGTCGTGATGATCATCATGGCACTGTTCATGTTCTTCCCGATTTATTGGATTTTCGTTAACTCTTTGAAAACCATTACCGGCATTTCGGCATGGCCTCCGGAGTTCTTCCCGAAGGATCCGCAATGGGGTAACTATGTCAAGGTGCTAGAAAATCCCAATACTATTCTGTACTTGCGCAACACTTTGATTCTTGTAGTGCTGAACACTGTCGGTACACTGCTGACCAGCTCCATCGTTGCCTATCCGCTGGCTCGTATGAACTTCAAGGGGCGTGGTGTTGTATTCGCCATCATCTTGGCGACCATGATGGTGCCGTCCGCAGCACTGGTCATTCCGCAGTACCTCCTGTTCCGCAACTTCGGTATGTTGGACTCCTTCTGGCCGCTGATCCTCCCGAGCTTCTTCGCTCAGCCGTACAACGTCTTCCTTTTCCGGCAGTTCTTCGTTTCGATACCTGATTCAATCGATGAAGCCGCAATGCTGGATGGATGCAGCCGTTGGCAGGCATTCTGGAAAGTCATCGTGCCGCTCGGTAAACCGATTTTCATTACCGTCGGCATCATGTCTGCCAGCTTCTGGTGGAACGAACTGTTCTCTCCGCTGGTATACATCAACTCCGAAGACCTCAAGCCGCTGACTTTGGGTGTTCTCACATCCTTTGTCGAGACCTCGGCAGGTGCTTCTAAGACTATGTGGAACCTGCAGATGGCGTTCTCCATGCTGATGATCATTCCTCCCGCGCTGCTGTACATCTGCTGCTCGAAGTACATCACCGAAGGCATCAAGACCAGCGGCATGAAGGACTGACATTTCTTCGCACCAAGTTTTCTAACCAACAACAAAGGAATCGAAATGACTAACCAAGCCCAGGCTCTGAATGTGAATATCACGTCACGTTTCTGGACTCGATACCTCAATATGACCGTCGAAAACGCGCTGCCATACCAGTGGCGTGCGCTGAACGACGAAGTGCCCGTCGATGTGCCGGAAGGCGCGGCATGGGGCGAGAACGGCAGTCAGTTCAGCCACTCGCTTCGTAATCTACGTATCGCCGCAGGCCGCGAGGAAGGCGTGTTCTCCGGCCAGCCGTTCCAGGACACCGACGTATCGAAGTGGCTTGAGGCCGCCAGCTATGCGCTGCGCCGCAAGAACGCCGGTCTGAACGTCGACGAGCTCGAAGCCCACGTGAACGAGGCCATCGAACTGTTCGAAGGCGCTCAGGACGAAGATGGGTACCTCGACACCAAGTTCGAGCTGGATCTACCTGCCGAGAAGCGCTTCAAAGGCTTGCGCTGGAGCCATGAGCTCTACACCATGGGCCATTTCATCGAAGCCGCCGTGGCCCATTACGAGGTCACCGGCTCCAAGCGTGCCCTGGACATCGCCGAACGCGTGGCGAATTGCATCGGCCATAACTTCGGTGATGGCGAAGGCCAGGTGCACGGCCCGGACGGGCACCCGGAAATTGAGCTTGCCCTGGCTCGCCTGTACGAGGCGACCGGCGAACGCCGCTGGCTCGATCTGGCCGCATGGTTCATCCGCGTGCGCGGCACCGACCCGGAGTTCTTCGACGAGCAGGACGCCGCCGGCGGTCCGCAGTTCTACACCGACCTGCACATGCCGCTCAAGTACTTCGTGCAGGACGAGCCGATCCTCGACAAGCAGCATGCCGAAGGCCACGCCGTGCGCCTGCTGTACTTGGCCGCCGCCGTCTCCAAGGTTGGCCGTCTGCTGAACGACCAGAAGATGCTCGACACCGCCGAGCGTCTGTGGACCAACATCGTCAAGCACCGCATGTACATCACCGGCGCCGTTGGCTCCTGCCAGGTCGGCGAATCCTTTAGCTTTGACGATGATCTGCCGAACGACTTGGTGTATGGAGAGACCTGCGCATCCGTCGCCATGCTGTTCTACGGCAAGTCCCTGATGGAGACCAAGCCGCGCGGCTCCGTGGCCGACGTGATGGAGAAGGAACTGTTCAACGGCGTGCTTTCCGGTGTACAGCTGGACGGCACCCGCTACTTCTACGTCAACCCGCTGGAAGCCGATCCCGCAGCGTCGAAGGGCAACCCAACCAAGGCGCATATTCTTACCCGCCGCGCCGGCTGGGTCCGCTGCGCCCGCTGCCCGCGCCACTATAGTCCTT
>OBWV01001250.1_pt1 | contig 12386 bp, 13 predicted proteins | sample 1495351 | NCBI WGS metagenome assembly OBWV01 (sample SAMEA2580122, study PRJEB22360) | human gut metagenome | biome: human gut; feature: human-associated habitat; material: faeces | place: Denmark | collected 2008/2010 | reverse complement strand
TGTAAACTTTTCAGCTGCTTTTACCAAAACCGCCTGCAAACGGCTCAAAGATTCTGCTTGAACGGGTCGGCTTTATCTGGAAGCGCATGAGCTTTACGCATAAAGTGACGGCGCGAAACATTTTCCGGTATAAGAAGCGCATGTTTATGACGATCTTCGGGGTTGCCGGATCAGTGACCTTGCTGTTTTCCGGTTTAGCGGTTCAGCACAGCATCGGCGGGGTTAATGATCGGCAGTTCAACGACATTATCAAATACGATATGATCGTGGCACAAAAAGACAATATCACCAAGAATCAACAAACAAGTCTGGATAAGCTTTTTAACGAAAAAGCGGTTAAGAAGACGAAATCTGTTCACTACGAAACCGTCACCAAAAACGCTGGCGCCAATCATGATCGGCAAGATATCACCATGATTGTGCCGCAGTCAACGAAGAATTTTGACAGCTACATTCATTTAGCAACGCGCAAAGGCCAAAACAAACTGACCCTTCAAGATAATGGCGGCATTATTTCCGAGCGGCTGGCGAAACTGTTAAATGTCGATGTCGGGGATACGATCACCGTTGAAGAAGCAGATGGTACCCGTCGCAAAGTCAAGATAACCGGCATTACCGAAATGTATATGGGCCACTTCTTATTCATGAACAAAACGGCTTACCAAAAGGCTTTTAATACCAACTACAAGGTCAATGGGCATTTGGTTACCTTAAATGATCGGTCTATCAGTAATACTCGGGCCCATGCCGCGCAGTTCATGAAAGAAGATGGCGTTAAAGGTGTGGTTCAGAATTCTTCTTTGCGGAATCAAATTACGACAGTTGTGAAATCGTTGAACAAGATTATGGGCGTTTTGATTGTGTTGGCAGCTGTTCTCGGCGTCGTGATCTTGTATAACCTGACGAACATTAACGTTGCTGAGCGGATGCGGGAACTTTCAACTATCAAGGTTCTAGGGTTTTATGATAAGGAAGTCACGCTTTATATTTACCGTGAAACGATCCTGCTTTCGATTATTGGGATTTTTGTTGGCTGGGGCTTTGGGGAACTCTTGCATGAGTATATTATCACCGTCGTTCCGCCAAATAACGTCATGTTCAATCCCGCCCTTTCAGCGCCGACTTTCATTATCCCAACCATCGTGATTACCATCATCACCGTTGCACTTGGGTTCTTCGTCAATTACTCGTTGAAGAAAGTGAATATGTTAGAAGCACTGCAATCAGTTGATTGATGTGGCTTGAGGTCTTTCCCCAAGCGTTCTAAAAAGAAACAGGTGGCTTAAGTTGGAAAAAGATCATTGATTTCGCTATCGCATCAGGAACGGTGTCGAGCAATTTCTTCGCAGTGCCTGCGTTGAGCTTGCTCGATTTTCGTGATGGTAAGTGAAAAAAGAACAGATAAATAAAGGGGTTTTGAATAACATGGATGGCACAATTGATTTTCACACACACTTTTTACCGAAAAAATACGCGCAGGCACTTAAAAAGCACATTCCCGGTGATCCGGACGGCTGGCCGACGCCGGGATGGGATGAACACCTGACACTTGGGTTCATGCGCAAGAATCATATTAGTTACTCAATTCTGTCGTTGTCTTCCCCGCATTTCAACTTTGGTGATAAGGACGAAACGGTTGAGATTGCCAGGGATGCTAACGAGACCGGTTCGCAAGTCACACAACGGCACCGCGATAAATTAGGTTACTTTGCCTCTTTGCCATTGCCATATCTCAATGAAACGCTTGAGGAGATTGACTTTGCCTTAGACCATGATGCGCTGGGCTTCACCGTGCCAACCAATACGCGGGGTCTTTATTTCGGCACGCCGATTTTTGACCCAATTTATACACGCCTTAATCAAAAGAAGGCGATTGTCCTCATGCACCCGAACCGGCCATCGCAAGGACCGTTGAACGTCAACATTGACATGCCGACACCGCTGATGGGTTTCTTCATGGATACCACCATGACCTTTATGAACCTTATCCGGTACCACTTCTTTGATCGCTATCCGGATATTAAACTGATCGTACCGCATGCAGGTGCTTTTCTCAGTATTTTGGCTGATCGTGATGCTGCCTTTGTGAAGCAGCAATACAACGCCGATATGTATGCGATTTTGCACCATGTTTATTTCGACACTGCTGGCGCGGTTTTCCCACGTCAGTTACCGATGTTGCTGACACTGGCGGATGAGTCCCATGTGCTATATGGCAGTGATATTCCGTACACAGCTCCGATGATCGCCGCACAAATGTTGAAACTGTTTGAGCCTGAGACATACCGCGCCAAAATGGCAAACCGGATCACCAAATTAAAACACTTTGATCCGGTTATGACGCATTTTAAAAAGTTCCGTGCACTACCAACCGTGCTGAACATGTCGAGTAAAATGCTGACAGGTGCGGAAATTTTGTCACCGGAAATGGCGCAGGATATTTTGGTCAATAACGGGCAACGGCTGCTCGGTAAAGTTTGACCGGATTAAAGCGTTAAGCGCCTGATGTCGAGACGGGATCATTCGTTTCGAGCCGCTGAATTTAAAAATATAAATAATTTCGTTCGGATTTTTCGCGAATAGTGGTTTTATCCATTATTAAAGTTCGTATTTTGCTTGTCATCACCTTGCGATCCTGTTAGACTACCAATTGGCGGGCAAAATCCCGCACTAATTCGTGAGGAGCGATTAATTAATGGGAACTGTAGTTATTGTCGGCACACAATGGGGCGACGAAGGTAAAGGAAAGATTACTGATTTCTTGAGCCAAGGCGCCAAGGTGGTTAGCCGTTATCAAGGCGGTGACAATGCAGGCCATACCATTCATGCCAATGGTCAAGTCTATAAATTACGCTTGATTCCGTCTGGTGTTCTTTATCCGCATCAGTTATCCGTCATCGGTAATGGCGTTGTGGTCAACCCTAAGAGCTTAGTCGGTGAACTGGCTCGGCTTGCCGAACAAGGGGTAACTGGTGAAAATCTACGAATCTCAGATCGCGCCCACGTTATTTTGCCTTACCACATTAAACTCGATAAATTACAAGAAGAAGCAAAAGGTGCCGATAAGATCGGGACGACGAATCGCGGCATCGGTCCGGCCTATATGGACAAAGCTGCCCGGGTCGGCATTCGAATGGCAGACCTTTTGGATAAGGATATTTTCGCAGAGCGGCTGAAGGCAAACCTGAAAGCTAAGAACGAAGAATTCGTCAAGGTCTATAACAGCACGCCAATGACGTTTGATGAGATTTTTGAAGAATATTACAACTACGGCCAGCAGTTGAAACAATATGTCTGCGATACCTCGATTGTGCTAAATGACGCGATTGATCAAGGTGAGCATGTGTTGTTTGAAGGCGCTCAAGGGATCATGCTGGACATTGATCAAGGAACGTATCCGTTTGTGACTTCATCCAACCCAGCTGGCGGCGTCACGGTCGGTGCTGGCGTTGGGGCCTCCAAGATTGATCGCGTGGTCGGCGTTGCCAAGGCATACACGTCGCGTGTTGGCGATGGCCCATTCCCGACAGAATTGCTTGATAAAACTGGCGACTTCATCCGGAATGCTGGGCATGAATTTGGGACCGTTACCGGCCGGCCGCGGCGAATCGGTTGGTTTGACGCGGTGGTTGTGCGCCATTCACGCCGCGTTGCCGGGATTACCGACTTGTGTCTCAACTCAATTGATGTGCTAACCGGTTTGGACACCGTTAAGATCTGCGTCGCTTATGAGCGTGACGGTGAACGGATTGAAAATTATCCGGCATCGTTGAAGTTCCTGAGTGAATGCAAACCGGTTTACGAAGAATTGCCAGGCTGGAAGGAAGACATTACCCATGCCAAGACACTAGCCGATTTGCCAGAAAACGCACGGCATTATGTTGAGCGCATCACCGAGCTGCTCGGAGTGGATCTTTTGACCTTCTCTGTTGGCCCGGATCGTGATCAAACCAACGTGATTGCGAACGTGTGGGATAAAGTGAAGTAACCGATTTAATTAACTAAAATTTTAAAGAAGCTGTCAGGTGAGTTTTCTCGCGCTGGCAGCTTTTTTGCTCCGCGGTTAGAAGTCGGAGTGTAAGCGGCCTTGGGCGTGATGGCCGGGCTTTGGCCATTGCGCCTGAGGTCCTTACACGCAGGCTTCTGCGACGGGGAGCGCGTTATGATGTGAGCGTGACCTGGCGCGGTTAGGGACCGGAGTGTAAGTGGCCTTGGGCGTGATGGCCGGACTTTGGCCATTGCGACCAAGGTCCTTACATGCAGGTCCCTGCGCCAAGGAGCGCGTTATCGAAAGTGAGCGGAAATGCTTTGCCACATTTAAAAAAGCATTTTTAATTGACTTCCCAACCCAAACCCGGTATATTCAAGTTGTTATATGAACACATGCTCATATGAACATTAAATATAAGGGCGGGATTATTGATGATAACAAACAAACCAATTGGCTTTTATTTGTTAGGTGTGGCTGCTTTTATCGGCGGCTTATTCATCACCCAACCGTTGGCACGCGCAGGGCTCTTGATTGCTGCTGCAGTCGCTGCCGGCTATCACGTGATTGCAGAAGGCGTGACTGAAACGATTCAGGATTCCAAAAAGCAACATCGATTTGCACCGAACATTCATATTCTCATGGCATTGGCAGCAGTCGGGGCGATTGCGATTGGCAGTTATGAAGAAGCAGCCATGTTGATTTTAATCTTTGCTGGCGCGGACTTTCTTGAAGACTATGTCGAGAATAAGAGTCGCAAAGAGATTACCGCACTTTTGGCAATGGCACCACTTGAGGCCCGACGCTATGGGCATGATGGCGAGTTTGAAGTTGTGCCAGTTGCCGCATTGAAGATCGGCGACCGCCTGCAGATTCTCAATGGTGCTCAGGTGCCGACAGATGGCGTGATTATTGCCGGGACTGCCAGCCTTGACGAGTCGGCGATCAGCGGGGAGAGTATCCCACGGGAAAAGCAAGTCGGCGATGAAGTTTTCGGTGGGACGCTTAACGGCCAGTCAACCTTTGATATGCGGGTGACCAAGGCCAGTGACGAAACGGTTTTTGCCAAGATCATTCAAATGGTTCAAACAGCACAAGCGACATCGACTAAAATGGCCAGTGTGATTCAGCGCTTTGAACCACTTTACGTTAAAGTCGTCTTGGCAGCATTACCTCTGGTGTTTCTGGCAGGACCGTTATTGCTCCATTGGTCGTGGATGACGAGCGTGTATCGCACCATCGTTTTTCTGGTGGCGGTTTCGCCTTGTGCCTTGGCAGCCAGTGCCGTACCTGCAACCTTGGCGGGGATTTCGAATCTGGCGCGGCATGGCGTGCTTTTCAAAGGCGGACGGTACTTGGCAAACCTGACGCAATTAAAGGCGATTGCGTTTGATAAAACCGGCACCCTGACAAAGGGGACGCCAACTGTGACCGATAGTGAATTTGCTGCCGATGTTGATCAAGCAGCGGTGATGGCAGTTGTCACGGCGATGGAAAAGCAAAGTAACCATCCATTAGCCAATGCGATCGTGGCTCATTATCCGGCGACTGATGTGGTGATCGACACCGTTCACAACGAAATCGGCAAAGGGTTAACTGCCGATTATCAAGGCCATACCTACACAGTGGGTAAACCGCAACGTTTTACGCATGCGCCTGCGCTTTTCCGGCAGCGCGCCATGGCGTTGGGGCAGCAAGGGAAAACCGTGATTTTTGTTGCAGTCGATCAAACGGTGGTGGGCTTAATCGCGTTGATGGACGAAGCCAAAAGTAGTGCGAAAGCGGCCATTGCTTATTTGAAACATCATGATATTCAACCGGTTATGATCACTGGCGATGCAAAACAAACCGGTGAGGCCGTTGCTGCCGATTTAGGCATCAAACAGGTTGTGACCAACGTGCTGCCAGATCAAAAAGTAGCGGTGGTTAAGCAATTGCAGGAAACAATGCGGCCAATAGCGATGGTGGGTGATGGCGTGAATGATGCGCCGGCTTTGGCAAACGCAGAAGTCGGCATTGCAATGGGTTCAGGAACCGATGTCGCCATTGACGTTGCCGATGTGGTGTTGATCAAAAACGATCTCTCCCGACTTGCATTTGCCCATCAGGTTTCAACCAAAATGAACCGTATTGTCGTTGAAAATCTTGTCTTTTCGATGGCGGTGGTGTTGCTCTTAGTCACGCTAAATGTACTGCAGTTAACCAACATTGCCTGGGGCGTCTTTCTTCATGAAGGCAGCACGCTCATGGTGATTCTCAACGGTTTGCGGCTTTTACTAACGGAAGAAGGAACACATTCACAAACACCGCATGTGCAACCGCAGCTAGGGTAACGGGTTCGGCTCGGTGAATCGTTGCATAACAAACTGCGCTTTTAATACCAAAGTCTGCTAAAATGAGGCTTAAGTATCATAAGGAGCGCATTGCGATGACAACGAATGATGTTCATGCGGCAGCTGCCAATAACAGTGAAATTCCGGATGACGCCGATTTACGAGATGTTCTTGATGTATTCAAAACCATGAGCGATCCCACGCGAATGCGAATTATTCTCGCTATTGCACAAGGACCCATTACCGTTAACGATCTTGCAGCCATGCTGGATCTTGGCCAGTCGACAGTTTCGCATCAGTTACGGTTATTAAAGCAGGCTCGATTAGTCGCCGGTGAGCGATCCGGCAAGCAGATTTATTATCATTTAGTCGATGACCATGTGTTGGAGATTTATGCGTTGACCAAGGCGCATATTGAAGAAAAGCAGCATGGGCAGTGATGAGGTACAATAACAGGCGGCGCCAACATGCAGCCTGACATTATCTTTTGTAACGGCAAGTGTTTTCCGGCTATCAGGAAGGCACTTGTCTTTTTGCGTTTATTGCCGTTTATCTTAGCAGAAGAAGAGGCTGCGTCTAAAAGCTGATATTTACATTATTAGAAGCAAATGATACCATCATTAAATCCCTGCGCTCAGGCAGTTTGCTAAATGGTAGCACTCATGACGGCTAATACGTCCGACTTAAGCATTGGCGAGCCAGCGTCTCTTTTCATTTGTAGACTAAGGATTTGACCGAGCGAAATTTAAAATGAAAGCGTTCGAAACTTAAAGGTGTTATGGAGGTATTATATGTTTGGGCGGCCCATAAGTAATAGATATAAGTACTATTGGTATACAGTCTTCACGCAACTTAGATTTACCAGAATCATCAATATCATCTTTGTTGTCCAATTTCTAAAATTCAATTTAGTACAATTTGGACTTTTGCAATCGGTATTTTTGTTATCGCAGTTTGCATCGGAATTGCCAAGTGGTGTTTTAGGCGATCTTTTTCGAAAAAAAGCGGTTATTATTTGGGGCTTGGTTTTACTGACGATTTCGCCTATGGTCATGATTTCGGCCAGTTTGGTAGGCAATAACTTTATGTTTACGACCTTGTTAGGTGCTTTTTTATTGGAAGGCGTGGGTAACGCTTTGCTTAGTGGGGCGGATGAGGCGCTTTTCTTTGAAGCAATTCGCAGAGACGGTCTGGCCAAACAGTATGCAAAGATTCGTGGTGAGGCACAGTTTATCGGGGCCATTGTTGTAGGCGCGGCAACTTTTTTAGGCGGCGTTTTATATGCAATCAATCGCGTGCTACCGTATTTTTTTCAGTCGTTCATGGTGGCAATTGCGGGTCTGGTTATCTTTTCTGTGCGGGAGGATAAACGCATCACTGCAACAATTGAAAAAGTTAAGGAACCTAGTCAAGTTAAGAATATCCTCACCGTTTTTGCGGAAATTAAAGCATCGACCAATGTTCTGTTCTTATTTATCTTTACGGCTTTGATGTCTGCAATGGTAAATGCCATTTTTGCGATGTTGCCGGCGTATTTTTCCAAACTCGGCTTTTCTTCTTCTGCAAATGGATTGATATTTATGCTCTTTAGTTTTGTGGGCGGATTGGTGGCAGCTCAGGCTTATCGGCTTACCAAGGTCAGTTCTAAAACATTAGCGCTTGTCGTAGCCGGTATTTTAGGGCTGGGGGTGATCCTGCAGATGCAAGCAAGTATTTATTTCTTCTCTGCAGGTGTTTGCTTGTTGTACATAACAGTGGATATTCTAGATCCGATTGTTCTGGAAATGTTGAATCTGTGGGTGAAAGACTCTGCGCGGGCAACTTTAATCTCGGGCCTTTCATTTGCTACTAGTTTGGTGACGATGCTGCTCAATCCGTTAATCGGTATGTTGATTCAAGTATATGGAACCATTCCGATGTTAGTGATGGTTTCGATGTTCGCGATTGTCATGATCCTTTTTTTCGTTCATTTTAGTCTAAAATCAAAACCGCAAGAAAGCGAATAAAATGTTGTGGACGGTTCACCCTTTGTCGCGCCAGGAAATGAGTAAATGACTTTGTATATATGCGTTACATTAACGCTTATATACAAAGTCATTTTTGCGCATAAACAAGATATTGAGAATCATTGTATCGCAGCAGTTGATTTTGATACCCGTAAGTTTACTCAAGCTCGATATACATAACCCAATGCGACCATTACAATTATTATAGAAACAGAAAAGAGGAAGCCGAATGGAAATTAATGTCGGTGCTGTCATCAGTGCCTTTCGGAAGCAAAAGGGCGTGACACAAGAGGCGTTGGCTGATTTTGTCGGGGTCTCCAAAGCCTCGGTATCAAAGTGGGAGACTGGCCAAAGTTACCCTGACATTACGCTGCTGCCAATTCTTGCTGCTTATTTTGATGTTAGCATCGATCAATTGATGGCATATGATGCTCAATTGCAGCCAAGTGAAATCAGGCGTATTTATACGTCACTGAAGCAGGCATTTGAAAATCAGCCGCCTGCTCGGGTGTTGACGTCCATTCGTAATTTAATTCGTCGTTATTATTCGTGTTATCCGTTCCTTTTGCAAATGGGGCTGCTGCTGTTGAATAACTATGACTTGTTACCTGGTGAATCACAAACAGCCAAAATGAAAACTTATGTGACTGAAGCACAGCAATTATTCGTCCGTGTGCACCAAAACAGTGGCGATCTGCGGTTGACTGCTAAAGCCGTTGAGTTGGAAGGTTATAGCCTGCTATTACTCAAACGGCCTGATGAGGTATTGGCGTTGTTGGGCGAATATGTCCCTGAACAATTGCCGGCAGATAGTTTAATTGCCGGAGCGTTTCAACAAAAAGGCGATTTGAAACGGGCCATTGCGACGAGTCAGAGTGGTTTGATGCAGGACTTGAGTATCATGATGAGTCAGCTGACGAATTATATGACGTTGCTTGGTGACGATCCCCAAAGGTTGAAAAAAACGTATCAGCGCGGCCAAGCCATTGCCGCGGTGTTTGATTTGGTGCACCTGAATACGGCGGTTTGGGCGAACTTTCAGCTGGCTGCGTTAACGAGCTTTGCCCAGCAAGTGCAAGCAGACGATGCCGAAGCAGTGTTACGCCGCTTTGTGCGTGCTCTGATGACAGGCGAGTTAACCTGGACACTGCATGGGGATGCGTATTTTGATGCTATTGACCCCTGGCTGAATCAGTTGGACTTAGGCCCGCAAATGCCGCGAGCTACGAGTCATGCTAAGCAACAAGTGATTACTTTTATCTTGGAAAGTCCAACATTGGCAGCTTTACGGCAGCGGCCTGGGGTTCGACCTTTGTTACGGGAATTAGAACAACTTAAGACACAAAAATAGCGCGTTTATCGAAGCCACTTTCGGCGGACACGACATGGAGGATTCAGAATGAAGACAAATTGGGCGTTTTTTGGTACGTATTGGCCGTTTTTAGTCCCGTTAATCATTTTGGAGTTTGGCTTAATGATTGCGGCCGTGGTTCATGTGTTGCGGCATCCGCATTATCGGATCGGCAACCGTGCACTATGGCTGGTGATTGTGATCTTCATTCAGATCATTGGCCCCATTGCTTATTTTGTCTTTGGACGGGAGGATCAGTCGTGACCATTTTGACATTGCAGCATGTTAGCAAGCGTTTCGGAAGCAAACAGGTGCTTAAGGATCTTAATCTAACCTTACCGACTGGGTCTATTTACGGCTTTGTCGGTGAAAATGGTGCAGGCAAAACGACCACGATGAAGCTCATTTTAGGCTTGGTGCGCGCGGATCAGGGGAAGATTGAAGTCGCAGGCAAACCAGTTCGTTTTGGTGACACGACAACCAATAGCGTCACTGGTTATTTACCGGATGTGCCCGCATTTTATCCTTATATGACGGCGCCGGAGTATTTACGCTTATGCGGTGAACTGACCGGGTTGCGCGGGGCGGTGTTAACTAAGCGTGTGTCTTCGATGTTGGATCGGGTAGGTTTGGCGGGTGTTAAGCAGCGGGTTGGCGGTTTTTCACGGGGGATGCGGCAGCGGCTGGGTATTGCGCAGGCGCTGCTCAATACACCACAGTTGCTGATTTGTGATGAGCCGACTAGCGCCCTTGATCCGCAAGGGCGCACGGAATTTCTAGCGCTACTGGCAAGTTTGCGCGGACAGACAACGATCTTATTTTCCACGCATATTTTAAGCGATGTGGAACGTATTTGTGATCACGTCGGCATTTTGCATCAAGGGCGGCTACAAGTGAGTGCCTCGCTGGCCGACTTAAAAAAACAATACGCCAAACCTCAATTGCAGTTAACGTTTGAAACGCCATCGCGAGCACAACAAGCAGCGGCTTTGTTAGCATCGCAGCAACATGACGGTTACGTAAAACAGGTGAGGACAAGTGGATCTGAGGTAACAGCTGCTTACTCGGAAAGTTACGCTGCAACGGCTGATCGGGTTTTGACGGCGTTATTGACCGCGCAACTAGTACCCAGCAGCTTTAGACGGCGGGAAGCGAATCTTGAGCAGGTTTTCATGGAGGTGACCAAATGACTGCCGCGATGGTTTTTACCAAGAAGGAACTGATCGAAAGTTGGCGCATGCACCGCTTTTTGATTTTGACGGTTGTCTTTCTGATTTTCGGCATTCTAAGCCCGTTGATGGCAAAATTGTTGCCGGAGTTATTAAAAAGTGGACTAGGTGGCGTGAAGGTGACCGTACCGACGCCGACTTCCTTAGATTCCTGGACCCAGTATTATAAGAACCTCACGCAGATGGGCATTTATGTCTTTGCACTGATGCTGGGCGGCTGTGTCAGTCAGGAGATTCAACAAGGGACGCTTATCAATCTGGTGACAAAAGGATTGCCCCGCTGGTCGGTGATTGTTGCCAAATCCGTGGTTGGCCTATTGCAGTGGCTTTGGTGTATCGGCCTTGCATTTGCGGTGACCTGGGCTTATACCGCTTATTATTTCCCAGATACACACAGCCCCCATGTGTTATTAGCAGTACTGCCACTGGTAATCTTCGGGTTTTTCTTTTTGAGTCTCATTGTGTTTGGTTCGACGCTGGCAACAAATCAGTACGGTGGCCTGTTGTTCACGGTGATCATCGTGGCGTTGCTGTACGTGGCCCAGATGATTAAAAAAGGACACAATCTGAATCCGATCAGTTTGATCAGCGACAACATGAAAATTCTGGTAAATGCAGCTGATTTTGCCAAACTCTGGCCTGCGATGGTGGTAGCGTTGGTGATCGGTAGCGGCTTATTTTTCGCCGCAATCAAGGTCTTGAATCTAAAACGACTTTAAAACGGACAAGCTGCTTAGTGAGAAAGTATTTTCTCAGCAAGCAGCTATTTTTATGGCTAAGGAATGAATGGCTAACATGCGCGGAGGTTATAACTCGCTGCTAAAATGGTGTTATTTTAAAAACAAATCGCAAACAATCAAATGATGTAAAACCACTATATAGTGTATGCTTATTTTAACAAACCACAAAATTTAGTGGATATTCCGTTACTTTTGCTTCTGAATCTTGTATACTAAATACATTGTTACAAGTTTTGCAAGTAAGGGTACGGGAGGACTAGCCATGATCGAATTTTATACACAAATCAAGAAACGGGATGGGCGGATCGTTGATTTTGATGCGACCAAGATCAGCACCGCGATAACCAAAGCGGCAGAAAGTGTGGCGAAACTGTCACCGCGCGATGTGTTAACCATTGACCACTTGACGGATACGGTTACGGCTAAGATTCGCGATCGGTATCATGATGATGTTGAGATTGCCGAAATTCAAACGGTTGTCGAGCAGACACTCATTGCCGCCGAAAAGTACGACTGGGCAGAAGCCTACACGCAATATCGGCTGAAGCGTGATTTAGCGCGCAAACAGAAGCAAGACGTTAATTACAATGTTGCGCGGCTGGTCAATCGCGATAAAAGTGTCGTCAACGAGAATGCCAACAAGGATAGTCGGGTGTTCTCGACCCAACGAGATTTAACAGCCGGTGCGGTGGCCAAAGCGATTGGCTTGAAAAAATTTACGCCACACCAGCGCTAGCAC
>OBWV01001249.1_pt1 | contig 12412 bp, 6 predicted proteins | sample 1495351 | NCBI WGS metagenome assembly OBWV01 (sample SAMEA2580122, study PRJEB22360) | human gut metagenome | biome: human gut; feature: human-associated habitat; material: faeces | place: Denmark | collected 2008/2010 | reverse complement strand
TATCGTGATTGCTCCGTCGCAGACACTGAGCAATACGGATTATCATAAACTGCGCGAACTGGCTATCCGCATCATCCGCCACATCGGCATTGTGGGCGAGTGCAACGTGCAGTATGCCTACGACCCCGAAAGCGAGGACTACCGCGTTATCGAGGTAAACGCCCGCTTGAGCCGTTCGTCCGCACTTGCCTCTAAGGCAACGGGTTATCCGCTGGCATTCGTTGCCGCCAAATTAGGACTGGGCTACGGCCTGTTCGAATTGAAGAACTCCGTAACCAAGACCACCGGCGCATTCTTCGAGCCGGCACTGGACTATGTGGTCTGCAAGATTCCCCGTTGGGATTTGGGCAAGTTTCATGGCGTAGATAAGGAACTGGGTTCGAGCATGAAGTCCGTGGGCGAGGTCATGGCTATCGGACGTACTTTTGAGGAAGCCATTCAGAAGGGGTTGCGCATGATAGGACAGGGGATGCACGGCTTCGTGGAGAACAGGGAGCTTGTTATCCCCGACATAGACAAGGCGCTGCGCGAGCCTACCGACAAGCGTATCTTCGTTATCTCCAAGGCCTTCCGTGCCGGATATACCGTAGACCAGGTGCACGCGCTGACAAAAATAGACCGCTGGTTTCTTGAAAAGCTGATGAATATAATGGACACCAGCAGGGCGCTGCACGAATATCAGGAAAAGGTGCAGGTCGAACCGGAAGCTGCACAGGGTGAAGGTACGTCGAAAGCCGCACAAGGTGAAAGGATGCTACACTCCCTCCTGAATGACAAAGCCGCGCGGGAATTGTTGCACAGGGCCAAGATACAGGGTTTCTCCGATTTCCAGATAGCCCGCGCTTTCGGCCTGGAACGGTATATGGACGGTGAGGACGCCATCCTTGCCATACGTGCCCTGCGCAAGCGTGCAGGTATTCTGCCCGTAGTGAAACAAATAGACACCCTTGCGGCTTTCGATCCCGCCCGTACCAACTATCTGTACCTGACGTACAGCGGCATCGCTCACGATGTGCATTACCTGGGCGACCGTAAATCCATCGTCGTACTCGGTTCGGGTGCATACCGCATCGGTTCCTCGGTGGAGTTCGACTGGTGCGGCGTGCAGGCGTTGAACACCATCCGCAAGGAAGGCTACCGCAGCGTCATGATCAACTACAACCCCGAAACCGTGTCTACGGATTATGACATGTGCGACCGCCTTTATTTCGATGAGCTTACCTTCGAGCGCGTCATGGATATCCTCGAACTGGAGAATCCGCACGGCGTCATCGTATCCACCGGCGGCCAGATACCCAACAACCTCGCCTTGCGTCTCGATGCGCAGCGCGTGCCCATTCTCGGTACGAGCGCCAGGAGCATCGACAACGCCGAAGACCGCGACAAGTTCTCCGCCATGCTGGACCGTATCGGCGTAGACCAGCCCGAATGGCGTGCGCTTACCTCGCTGGAAGACATCAATGCCTTTGTCGATAAGGTAGGCTTCCCGGTGCTGGTTCGTCCCAGCTACGTGCTTTCGGGCGCGGCAATGAACGTCTGCTCCAACCGGGAAGAGCTGGAACGCTTCCTGCAACTGGCGGCAAACGTCTCGAAGAAACATCCGGTGGTGGTGAGCCAGTTCATAGAGCATGCCAAGGAAGTGGAAATGGATGCCGTGGCGCAGAACGGGGAAATCGTTGCCTACGCCATCAGCGAACACATTGAGTTTGCAGGTGTGCACTCCGGCGATGCCACTATCCAGTTCCCGCCGCAGAAACTGTATGTGGAGACGGTGCGCCGCATCAAGCGCATCAGCCGTGAGATAGCCCGCGAGCTGAATATCTCTGGCCCGTTCAATATCCAGTATCTCGCCAAGGACAACGACATCAAGGTAATCGAATGTAATCTGCGTGCGTCGCGTTCATTCCCCTTTGTAAGCAAGGTGCTCAAGATAAACTTTATCGAACTGGCTACGAAAGTGATGCTCGGTATCCCCGTGCAGAAGCCGGACAAGAACCTGTTCGACCTCGATTATGTAGGAATCAAGGCCTCTCAGTTCTCCTTCAACCGCCTGCAAAAGGCAGACCCCGTATTGGGCGTGGATATGGCGTCTACGGGCGAGGTGGGGTGTATAGGCAGCGATACTTCCTGCGCTATTCTCAAAGCGATGCTTTCGGTGGGTTACCGTATTCCGCAGAAGAATATCCTGCTCTCCACCGGTACGCCGAAGCAGAAGGTAGACATGCTTTCCGCAGCCCGCATGCTTCAAAAGAAAGGGTATAAACTGTTTGCTACCGGCGGTTCGAGCAAGTTCCTTACCGAGAACGGGGTGGAGAATACCCGTGTCTACTGGCCGAGCGAGCCCGACATGCACCCGCAGGCGCTCGAAATGCTGCACAGAAAAGAGATAGATATGGTGGTGAACATTCCGAAGAACCTCACTGCGGGCGAGTTGGACAACGGTTACAGAATACGCCGCGCCGCTATTGACCTCAATATTCCGCTGATAACGAATGCACGTCTGGCAAGTGCGTTTATCAATGCCTTCTGCACCATGACACCAGACGATTTGGCTATCAGGGCTTGGGACGAATATAAGTAAAAGTGCTTGGGCAACCGTTCCGAACTCCGGTCCGGAGCATCCGGTTTGCCGGTGTTTTTCTACGGTATCTCCGCGATATAAAGCAGAGATACCGTAGGTAAAACCCGGTTATGGAGTATTGTTTTCTTCGTCCCGTAACTGCGGGCTGTACAGCCCGCAGATGGAAACCGCAGAGCCCGCAATTGCCCCCCGTGCGGCCCGCAACTGCAAAACGGGGTTTTCCTATAAGCATTCCGTAGTTTTATCGATGGCTTTTCGATATTAATCAATGGATAAAGTATGAAAAAGCAGGCGGATAAAGAGCGCATTTCTCCGGTTTTTTTTCTTTTTAGGCACGGAATTACACGGATTTCACGGAAAAAGGATAAAATAAATCCGTATCTATCCGTGTAATTCCATGTTTAAAAGGAAATTATCAAGTATATTTTGACAAAACCTCTTGTCATAACAATGGTCGTCACCGCTCAATGCCCCATAAACAAAGGGATAGAAAGCGAAAGTGACGAGTGATGAGAAAAAACGTGTTTTATCTAATGCTCCAACGCTTTGTTTTAGTCAGAATGCAAAGAAGGGATAAATTAGGTAGCCGGCACTTTTATTATACCCTTTGATGCCGATTCTGTCCCAATCATCGAGAAATCCCCAGATGATAATCCAGCTGAACTGTCGGTTGAATTCGGTGCTGGTCTGGTATATACGTCTTTTATCAGCCGACAACTTTCTTGCCGACCTGCCTGCTTTGCCCAATTGTGCGTTCAGCTTGTCCAGCGTTTCGGTTCCGTATTTGTAGAACTCTTCGAAAGCGATACTTGTACGGCTAAATGTCATCGGGTCTTTTCCACATATATTTTTCAGCATGTCACACCATTGTCCGATGCTTGGAATGAACCATGGGCTGCGTGAGTTGTTGGGGATATTGTCCTTTTGGCGATATTTTACGAGGATGGAGAGAGCTGTGTAGACAGTTGTGAAGTTCTCTTTGTCGGCATGATGCTCCAGCATTGTTTCCGTTTCGGAATAACCGTTCATGTTCAGGTCTACCCGGACCTCTGTGTTGAAGTTATCTATGGCTTCATCAACGTTGTCATCTCCCCACCTGCCTGTTCCAATGCTGTCGAGTGCCATTACGTAGGCATGGTTCCAGTTGTTTTCATTGCATTTAGGGTCTGTCAGTTTGTCGGCTGTACAGGTAATCACCATTCCGATGGCTTGTTGGTACTCCGGAATTTTTCCGTCTGTCAGCAGGCCGTCTCCGGGATATACTTCGATGCCATCCGTTCCTTGAAAAACGAAATCGCCGGGGGCAAGCGGGCGGATAAGGCTGCCCGGACCTGGAATCAGGCTGTTTATTTTGAGTGTGTGGCATTCGCCTGCATTAAAAGCTGTTGTACTGCCGGTGGCAGTGACTGTTTTCTCCTCATTGAGTATTACATTGTCTGTGGAATAGCTGCATTGTATCTGTCCTTTTTCTTGGGGGGCGATGATGGCACGGAAAGTCCCGTTATCCATTTTGCAGGCTTTTACGCCGTTCATGGTTACCTGCCGCGCTTTTGTGTCCGGAGCCCAGGTGGTGGACTGGTTGCGGTAGGTGAAGCCGGCATCGGCGGGTTCTACACAGGTGACGTGTATCTGCGGTTCCAGTATCAGCAGGGTGAACTGATGGGCGAAAGACAGATTGAGTGTCTTACGGCCGGTACTTTCGTTGCCGGTGTCCGGGCTGCCGGTGGCAATCATCAGGTCGGATGCGGCATATTTCCCGGCATCGGACTGGTCGGCAGCGGGTGGCATGGCGGCGGCCAGCGCCCCGATAATCATTTCTTCTGTTTGAGTGGGGTCGATAGTGATGTCTTTTTTGTATGGATAATAGGCTATGTAGCTTGTTCCTTCGTACCAGTAAAGGTCTCCGTTGGCAGTTTTCCATTCGTCCGTTTCGGGGGTGTATGTCAACCGGATGTTATTTGCACCGTCTGCAATCGCTTTATCTTTGATAGCAAACAACCCGATGGCATCGCCGGCGGTAAACCGGGTGACGAGTCCGTCTTCCTGTGGGATGCGTGTGGTTGTTTCTGGAGATACCGGTAAAGGAGCAAACCCGGCTGCCGTGGCGCGGACGGTAAGAGGCATCCGTTTGTCGTAGCCATTGTTGTATGGTTCGTGGCTGTTGTCACATCCGTTGCAGATGAGAAGGCTGCAAAGCAGTATATTGGCAGATAGGTGTTTCATGTCGTTTCGTTTTTAGTTTATCACAACCGTTTCGCTTACCGTTTCAGTACTTCCTGTGTTCCATGTCGGAAGGCTGCCTGCTGTTACGGTGACTTTCTTCCGGGAGATGCCGAGGGTATAACTTATGGAAGCTCCTTCCGTCCACATTTCGGTCGATGGCAGTGTCTGGTTGCTCAGGACGATAGTCTGGGTGATGTCCGTATTATCGGAATTATAGGCTTGGTAGGTGTAGGTGAGGTTGAAGACACTCTCTGTTCCGTAAGGCAGCAGATAGAAGGTTGCGAGCAGTTCCTTGGGGGCTGCGGTGTTATCCGGAATATCGAAACGGGTAGCGGTGGCGGTGAATGTTTCCGTTTCGGCGGGGGCGGGATAACTCCAGCCGAATCCTTTGTCTTTACTGTCTTCCGGGATATGGCAGGTGAGGATACCGTTTTTCATTCCGCGGATGGAGAATGCCGTGATTTGCTTTCCGGTCGTGTTATCGTCGCTTTTTACGTAGATGGCAATCCGGGTCAGGGTATGGTGGAAGCGAAACTTCACCAGGCTGTTGTCCGAAGCGGAAGTCTGGTTCATCAGCGGGACGGCGGCAAGAAGGTCGGTCTGTGCGCTTTCGGACCGGGACGGGGTATATTCGATGACGGGCGGTCCGCTTTGTGCACTGCCGGATACGCTGAAACTGCCCGTGTTGTATGGTCCGTAAGCGAAGAAACTCAATTTGTCCGCCGGGTTGTTGGGCCAGTATTTCAAGGGAGAGTACGTCCAGGTGGAGCTGCCTTCGGTGCGTGTCACCTTCTGATTGCACATGAAGTTCGGGGTGTCCGTTTTCTGCATGTTTCTGCTGCCCGTATAGTAAGCATATACGCCTATGGCGGAGAGATTGTCTGCGGTCAGTCCGTCGTTTCGGGTTTGCCGCGTCTCTGCCGGCGCAGTGGAGAATCCTATGAGGAGTTCTTCCGCTTGCAGGACTTCGGACGTTCCGTTGCCTGCATTGCAGGCAGTAAGCAACAGGCATGCGATAAAGACCGGCAGGTGTCTTGTGCCAGATATACTTTGGGTCTTGTTCATTGGTCAATGTTCTTGGTGGCCGGGAAGAGACATCCAACTCCGCCCGGCCTGTGTGGTGAGGTTTATTCTATTGTTACGTCATTCGTTATGTCAGACCAGTTTTCTACTTTGGCTTCTTCTATCTTGATTTCGTGCAGGTTGATTTGCAGCGTGTAGAGATAGGATTCGTTTCGCTTCATATGGCCTTTGGGCAATGAGATTACGGATTCGGCATGGCTGGCAATGTACTTGCTGGAACCGGAACTGGTATTGTCCTTTGTAACGATGTCATAATGGAACCCTATCTTGATATCTCCTTCGGCACAACCGGAGTTTTTGGTTACATCAGCGTCATTGTCTCCGACTGGAATCAGGTATAAGTATTGTTTTTCCGGAAACAGGCTGACGGGCGTCTTTTGCGATTCGGCAGTCAGTTTTATTCCCTTGACGCTACCTTCGTGCCCGGTGGTGGCATCGGTTTCAATGATTCCTTCTTTCTCCAGCGCCAGGATATTATCGAGGCTGAAGTCCTTATCAGGAATGACAGCGTTTTCATAGTTCCAGTGCAGCTGTGACCATTTGGCGCTTGTATAGAACTTGGAACCGGGGTTGGATGCCGCTGAAAGGTTGGTCAGTGAAAGGTTACCGCTTTCTGCTGTCGTGCCGTGGTCTTTGCCCACAATCCACATATGCGTGATGTATACGAAGCTGTTATTGCCGTCCATTCCGGTAAAGTCACCGCTTCCCAGCTTTGCCTTGAACGAGATGCGGGAAAGCGTGTGTTTGAAGTTGAAACTTACTTTTCCGCCATTGGCTTGAGTGTATTGCTGGTCGAGTGCATCAGCTACTACAAGGTCTACCATTTTAGTCAGTTCGTTCTCTTTTTTGAGGCTGAAATTAATGTAAGGAATTCCTGCTTCGGTAGCAGCGGAAATAGTTATTCCCGTTTTGGTGCCGCTTTGCCCGTTGCTTTCGTAAGGTGCGTAAGCGAAGAAGGAAATCTTGTCGCCGTCGCGGTTGGGCCAGTACTTTACGGGGCTATATGTCCATGCGCTGGTTTTCGAGTCATACTCCACCGCCTGATTGTACATATATCCTGCAGTGACTGTGTTTTTTACATTCTCGAACGTCTCCTGTCCCGTAAAATATCCCATAATGCCGAAGCCACCGTATTTCTCTGCATCCGAGGGAGAGTCTTTCATACTTTCCGTGGTCATGTCCACGCCACGGGTTGCCAGTCCGGTGTATACACCGAATCCTACTGCCGGATGGGAGTCCGGGTTTACATCTGTTACTTCATTCTGCGAGCAGCCTGCTAATAGCAATACTGTCAGCAATTGCGTGATTGCGCTGGTTCTTTTCATCTTTCTTTTCAATTGATAGTTGTTTGTTTACTTAGATTATATATGTATATATTGATGGTATGATGGCTTATATAATAGGTATGTCGGTATTGATATCGTTTTCCCATCCGTTTACGTCTACGTCAAAGCTCGAACCTGAACCGGTTTCAGGTTCCACATCCGGTATCTTTCCCGTGTTCACTTCTATCCGGAGTGTGGTTGTTCCTTGTCCGTCGTCCGTTTCTGTCACTTCCACCTTGTCGTAGCTTTCTGTAAAGTGGGTTTTGCCGTCTGTAAGTAATGCGTCGATGTATATCCTGTGTTCGCTTCCGGTATGGAGGCCGAATATTTCGAACGTGCCGCTAATCGTTCCGTCGGCTGGTGATTCGGGAGTGAATTGGTAAGTGGAAGGCACAAATTCCTGTATCACGGTATTGGCCGACGGCTTGCCGGTGGCGAGAAATACGGATTCAGACACACCGTTCAAACGGCAGGTGAGTGAGCGGACATTGTTCAGCCCCTTTATGTGGAATGTGGCTATAATCTTACGGGTCATCTTTTGCGGTGTGAGGTGAATATGACAAGGGTCATCGCCGGTTGCGGTAATCTCCGGATGTACGGTGGGTTGCTTGTATGGAGTGCTGCCGTAGTTGCCCAGCATCTTTTCCGTAACCTCGAATCCTTCCATTGTGGCTACGGCAAGTTCTTCGGGAGAGGATACAAGGGTGCGTATTCCTTCATCCGGACGTGTGATTATTTTGCCGGCACAGGCTTCCAGTGTTTCATAACACTCTTTTCCACGGAATGTAATGTTGCTGAAGTCGTTGAAGGAACGATTAAAGAGAAGGACATGGTATATGCCTTCCGGCAAACGTATCTTGTCTCCCGAACGGTCGCCCAAAAGGAATACTTTCGGTTCGCCGCCTGTTTGCGGATAAAACAGGGCGGTAGCACCGAAATCCGCTTCTTTACTGTCCAGTCCGGATAAACTCCAGTCGGCACTGAGGCTGATTTCGGCTACTTCATAGTAGGTCAGTTCGCGGCGTTCGCAGGCAAGGAATGTGATGTGCAGGAATACGATGCACAGTAATGGAAAGGTAGCGGGGTATTTGTGTTTCATTTTATGCCTCCTTCCTGTGTTTTCTGCTTGCGGGCAAGCAGCCATATGAGCGAGACTTTGGCTTTGGTAGGGCCAAACCATGTATAACGGCCGTTCTCTTGCCATTGCAGGGTTTGGTAATTGTTGCGTGCATGGTAATGACGGTAGTCTGTGCGCAGCAACCCTATACCTATATTGAATTCCAAATGCAGGTGGCGCGAAAGTTTGTGGGCATAACCGTAGCTGAATCCTGCTGCTATGAAAAATTCGCCCTGATAGCCATTGGTTTTCCATTGCAGGTCGTATTTGCCGCCTCCGGCATACAGACCGACGAAATGTCCTGTCAGTATGTCTTGTCGCTTCCGTTGTCTGTATAACTGCGGCCAATAGCGTACTTCGAGTCCGCCCGCCATGATTTCAAGGCAGTATTTATCACCGTCAAGCAGCCACCAGGGAAACATGTATTCTCCGTTTACCGACCAATGTCTGCCTATAGGTATTTCAATCTCGAAGTTGGGAATCAGCGCAACGTCGAATAGCAGGTTGGTCTTCAGGGCGAACAACGGGTGTGTGGCGGGATGTCCGGAACCGGAAGCAGGCAGAAACCTGTCGGGAATTTCCATACTGGCTGGTAGCGGATACTCTACATTCTGAAAGAGATTCGGGACGGTATCTTGAAGGCAAAGGTATCCGGGGTATGCCGGCAGACGTACTGTTTTTTCCCAAGCTATCTGCAGGATGGCCGAACGCAGGCTACGTAATATCCGGGCACGGATATACGGGTGGATGGAGTCACTCTCCAGCAACTTTAGGGCTTTTTTACGTTGGATGCCGGTATTGCTGTTGTCGATGATGTACAGTATCTGCCCACGGTGGGGGAGATGGCGTCTTTCGTCGACAAGACGCCGCAGTCCTTGCCAGTTTTCTCCTTGCGGACAAGTGTGTATGCGGCAGGTATCGATATGGGGAAATTTACGTATCAGATAGTTCTTGATGTTTGTCGCTCTGCGTTCTGCCAATTGCTCGTTGTAGGCGGTATTGCCATCGGGAGAAGCAAAAGCGAGGATATGTATGGAACTTATCTTTTGTGGAACGGTATCATGGCTGGAAAACAGGCTGTCCAGAGCATTGAAGACATGTATATTGTCCATGTATCCGCTGTCGGGCAACGTCCGGTCGAAACGAAAATGAAGTTCCATCGGTTGGGCGGGAACATACGTTCTTCTTTCTTGCTGGGCGTGGCAATATGGAATGATTATAAAAGGTATCACCCAGCCAATAATAATGCTTTTCGCACTTTTATTAAGAACATTCATAAGACGAATGGTTTGGCCGCTGTCGAAAAGATTGTTACATTTTTCCGATAAACATTGCTGTGTGGAGCGGCTGTATATATTTGTTTGTTTGCTTTGCTTGTCCGTATTATCTCTGAATACGACGCTTATAGCAACAAATATATATTATTTTTCTATAGATGGTTTTATTTTTACCAAAAGATTTTAAAAAAATGCGCTTTTTCGTAGAAAGGATGTCTGGGAGGACGGTATAACGGGGCTTACCGGCAGCAAAACAGGGAAAATGCTTCTGATAAAACATTTTCCCTGTTGAGTATAAGGTGTGTCGCTTGGGAGGCGAATAAATAATTTTACATTTTGTTGGTAGGGTGCAAGAATATCCGTTATTTTATTCTTTGCCGGCCTCCTTATATATTTTCTAATTGTCTGTAATCTGATATATGTACGTTTTCATTTCAGCAGCGTTCCCGTTGCCTTTAAATAAGTGATGTAGTTCAGGTACAGCCGGAAACGTGCATCGACTTTGGTTTCGTACGCCTGCTGCCACAGAGCTTGCGCTTCCAGGTGGTCGGACAGGGTTTCCAGTCCTACGTCGTATTGGCTGCGGCTCACTCTCATGTTCTCTTCCGCCTGTTGCAGGGAGCGTTCGGCAATGGTGCTTTCCAGCCGGGCTTCGTCGAGGTTGTTGACGGATTGTGCCAGCTCAAGCAGCATTTGTTCATTCATGTTCTCCTGTTCGAGGCGTGCCTGTTCCAGTTTGGCTTTGGCTGCACGTACTTTATTGCTGTTTGTACCGAAGTGGAAGAGCGGTACGCTTACGTTCAGAAGCACAGAGAAGCTGCCGCCGTCGAACAGGTCCTGGTCGCTGATTTCCAGGCCGTGGATGTAGTCGTACGAACCTTTCACACCGATTTTGGGCAGGAGTTCGCTGCGGTTCAGTTTCACTTGCTGCTTGGCGATGGCCACTTGCTGGTTCAGTATGGCATATTCGGGGCGGGCGGAGATGTCGGCTGTTTGCAGCCGGATGTCCTGTGCTACTTCGGGAAAAGTATTGGCGGTGCGTATATCTGCCGTCAGCGGTTTGCCGATGTAGTGGCAGAGGTTCATGGTGGCCAGGCGCAGCGCATTGTCGGCCTTGCGGATGTTGAGTTCGCTTTCGTTCAGCTTTACCTGTACTTTCAGCACGTCGTTCTGGGGCTTGAGGCCGTGTTTATGGGCGCTTTCCACGTTCTTCATCAGTTCCGTGAGCACGGCATTGTATTTGTCGGCCACTTTCTTCATCTCTTTGGCTTTGATGACTTGTGCGTATGCCTGCTCTGTCTTTACAATGACTTCCGAGGCTGTAAGCGTCTCGCTCAACTGTGCCATTTCCTTACCCAGCAGGGACATTTTGTATGCCGCACGGATTTTACCGCCCATGTAGAGCGGCTGTTCCACTTGTATGCCGCCCATATATACCATGCCTATCTTGTAGTTCAGGTCTATTCCGGGAAAGTAGGCGAACCCCTTGTTGGGAAGGAATTGCCCCGTGGCATCGGGCAGGAAAGTAGGCAGGTTGCCGCCGGCTATGCCGAGACTGCCGTCTGATGTACTGTAGATACCCGTACCGCTGAGGCTGAAGTTGGGGAAGAAGTTGCCCTTATAGCTCTTTGCGGTGTAGCGTGCACTTTCCGTTTGTCTGGCGGCGCCTGCCATTTCTTTATTGTATTTCAGTGCCATTTCCCTGCATTGTTCCAGTGTCAGCGTCTCTTGGGCGGAGATGCAGGCAGCGGAGAGCAGGGCAGCGAGGATGAATGTTGTCTTTTTCATTATTGTTCGTTTTTTATATGAAAGAATAATGCGTATAGTACAGGGATAAACAGGAGTGTTATCAGCGTTCCGAATGTGAGGCCGCCCATGATGGAAGCCGCCAGCGAACCGAACATCGCGTCGGGCAGCAGCGGTATCATACCCAGAATGGTGGTCAGCGCAGCCATGGTCACAGGACGGAGACGGCTTTGGGCGCTGTCCACCAGTGCCGTAATGGGTTCTACCCCTTGGTTGAGCTGAAGGGTGATTTCATCCATCAGCACGATGCCGTTCTTGATGAGCATGCCTATCAGTCCCAGCGTACCCACGATTGCCACGAAGTTGAACGTCTTGTCTGTAAGCAGCATCACAGCCACCACTCCCACAAGCAGCATGGGCAGACTGCAGAAGATGATAATCGGCTTGCGGTAGTCCTTGAACAGCATGATAAGAATGGCAATCATCAGGATGATGGCAAGCGGGAAGTTCTTGAACAGATACTCCATGGACTCGTCGCTGGCGCTCTTCTCGCCCTGCCAATGCAGGGTATAGCCTTGCGGAAGCTCTATCTGTTCTATCCGGCGGGCGATAATCTGCCTTGCCTTTTCGGTCTCTATGCCGGGAGCGGGAGAGCATTGCACGCGCTGGCTGCGCTGTCCGTTATAGCGTGGAACGACGGGGTCTTCCCAGCGGATGTCGATGCGCTTGCTGATTTGTTTCAGCGGGGTGCTTCCCATGAGGCTTTCCACCAGTTCTTCCTTGCTCAGTGTACCTGCCTTCAGTTTCACCATGGTTTCCTCGTTCAGCAGTCCGTTCAGCGAGGGCAGGGCGGAGAATACCTGCGTATTGCCGAGGTCTTCTATCGGCTTTCCTTCCTCGTCCAGACATTTCAGGTAAATGTTGTCGCGGTGGATGCCTTCGTAGAAGAACCCGATGGGTATGCCGCCGTTGGCGGAAAGCAGGGACATGCTTACGTCGTTGCGGCTGAGACCCAGCGCACGGGCGGCTGCCTGGTCGTACTCGATGGAGAGTACGGGTA
>OBWV01001228.1_pt1 | contig 12736 bp, 11 predicted proteins | sample 1495351 | NCBI WGS metagenome assembly OBWV01 (sample SAMEA2580122, study PRJEB22360) | human gut metagenome | biome: human gut; feature: human-associated habitat; material: faeces | place: Denmark | collected 2008/2010 | reverse complement strand
TTTCCAGACGATAGGGCTGGATGGCGTCCATGGGACGCAGGACACCATACATACCGGACAGTATTCGTATACAGTCCTGTGCATAGGCGGCATCCTCCTGTGAAAAATTCTTCACCCCCATATGCTTGAACTGCAGTCCGTTATATGTATACAGCGCGGGTGAGCCTGCAAGAGAAAACGTCATGTTTTGATACCGCTGTACATTCTCCACAGCTATTTTCTCATTTATTTTCATCAGGGTACGCAGCTCATCAGCGGGGAGCTGCTTCAGCCTTTCACATATAACTTCACTGTCGTTGATGAAGTGTGGAAGCTGCAGCGGCTCTCTGTTCACCGGCTTCATCTGCTTGGTTGGTGATAACATTATTTTCATACTATCTTCCTCATTTCTCCTGTCTATTATAGCAGAGAGAGCTGCTTTGCGGCATTGATTTGCATGTTCATATCCGATTTCATTCCTAATGATTTTATAGCCGCTCTTTGAAGAATGATATCCCTGAAAGAAGAATCAAAAGCATACAGCTACCGAAAGGTTTCTTTACCATACAATATGAAGTTGATAAAGCCGTAAAAACCGAAAAAAAGAAATAAAGTTCCTGCATGCGAAGGAAATCTATTTCTTCATGGTTTATTATGTACACCGGTATTTCAAAGTATGTTAGAATCAGCTTTACAGCACCGCTTCTAGATCATGTCCTCGCTTTGTTCTGGCAGGTCCTCACTCACCGGTAGTTCCACGCTGCTGTTTTCCCTTTTCAAGCGTACTCTGCGATTCATTTCCTCACGCAGCAGAGAATAGATAACAGAGAAGGTTGGCAGTCCCAGCAGCATACCCGCAAAGCCAAACAAGCCGCCGCCAACTGTGATCGCAAACAATACCCAAAGGCCGGAAAGCCCCACACTTGTTCCAACGACACGCGGATAGATCAGATTGGATTCAAACTGCTGCAGACAGATGCCGAATATGACAAAGAACACCCCTTGCAGAGGATTGACGAATGCGACCAGCAGGGCACACAGAACAACACCGAAGATCGCTCCGAAAATCGGTATGATGTTGGTACAGCCGATAATCACACCCAGGATCGGTGCATATGGGAAGCCTAACACCAGGCAGCCGATATAGCACAAAACACCGATAATCACCGCTTCCACCAGCTGCCCGGTGATAAAGGCGGAAAAGGTTGTGTTGGTAAGATGAGCGACCCGCAGCACAAACGCATTCGCTCTGTTGGATGTAAAGGCATAGAGAAAGCGATGAGACTGTTCCAGCAGCTTATCCTTAGATACCGTCAGATAAACCGCAATAACCAGTGCCATAAATACATTGGCCAGACTGCTCGCAAAGCCGCTTGCCATGGTAAGCAGATGCGGTATTCCGTTTTTCAGAAGACTCACCAGAGTGTCCTGCAGCTGTGCGGAATAGGTGTCCACCTGCTTGAGAACATCCTGTGGTATCTGCTGTTTCTCGATCATACTGGTAATCGTTTTCTGTGCATCCTCAATATATCCCGGCAGTGAATTCGCCAGTGAGGCAATGCTTTCAATCACCTGCGGCATCACAATGCGTACAATAAAAGCGAGAATACCGAAAATAATTAACATGGAGCATACAGCGGCGAGCGCCTTTTTCCACCTTCCCAGATTGTCCGGAAGCTTTTTCAGGAAAAATTTCATAGGGATGTTGAAAACAAACGCCATCATGATGCCATAGATAAACGGACGCAGCATACCGATGATCATAGACACCGTATCAAACACCTCATTCAGATGCAGCATGATCCAGATTAACGCTATCGTATAGGTAATCAGAAACAATACGTGCTTCAGCGTCAGCCGGTTGATTTTCTTATTTTTTTCAGTGAACATAGAAGACCCCTTTCTTTATGAGTTCCTCAGCTCCAGCAGGATATCGCGAAGCTCTGCCGCACGTTCGAAGTCCAGCACCTTTGCGGCCTCCCGCATTTCCTTTTCCAGATTTGCCAGCAGCTTTTCCTTATCCTTCTTGCTGACCTTGGCTTTCTTCCCAATATATTTCGCCGTCATTTCCTGGGTTTCCTTACTGCGGACAACCTCATGGATCGGCTTGATGATCGTTTTTGGCGTAATGCCGTGCTTCTCATTATAGGCAATCTGTATTTCACGGCGACGTGCGGTTTCATCCAGCGCCTTCTGCATGGAATCCGTTATTTTATCCGCATACATAATGACCTGTCCATGGGCATTACGGGCAGCGCGACCGATAATCTGAATCAAAGAGCGCTCACTTCGCAGGAAGCCCTCTTTATCGGCATCCAGAATGGTAATCAGAGAAACCTCCGGTATGTCCAGACCTTCACGAAGCAGGTTGATACCGATCAGCACATCGTATTTTCCTTTCCGCAGGTCCCGTATGATTTCCGTTCGTTCAATCGTTTTAACCTCATGATGCAGCCACGCCACCTTGAAATCCATTCCCTTCAGATAGCTGGTCAGATCTTCCGCCATGCGAACGGTCAGCGTTGTAATCAGAGTACGTTCATTCTTTTCAATGCGCGTACGGATTTCATCCACAAGATCGTCGATTTGTCCCTGCGTCGGACGTACGGTTACCACCGGATCCAGAAGGCCTGTCGGACGAATGATCTGTTCTATGATTTCACCCTTTGTCTGTTCCAGCTCATAGTTACCCGGTGTTGCGGAGACAAAGATTGCCTGATTGATCATTTTCTCAAATTCTTCAAAACGCATCGGACGGTTATCAAGTGCGGAAGGAAGACGGAAGCCATAGTTTACCAGTGTTTCCTTACGGGCACGGTCCCCATTGTACATGCCGCGAATCTGCGGCAGGGATACATGGGATTCATCCACTACGAGCAGAAAATCGTCAGGGAAATAATCAAATAAGGTATACGGGCGTTCTCCCGGCTTACGACCATCAATATGACGCGAATAGTTTTCTATACCCGGGCAGACACCGAATTCACGCAGAGCTTCTATATCATAACGCGCACGCTGTTCCAGCCGCTGCTTCTCCAGCAGCTTGCCCTCATTTTCCAGCACCTGCAGACGGTCAGCCAGCTCCTCTTCGATCGTATTCGCTGCCCGATTGATAATTTCCTGCTTTGTCGCATAACCGCTGGCCGGATAAACCACGTAAACGGTATAGGCATTCAGAACCTTGCCGGTTAGGGGATCCACTTCACAGATTCGTTCGATTTCATCATCAAACATTTCGATTCGCAGGATAAAGGAGTCCGTATGTCCCGGTGCAACCTCAATTACATCTCCGCGGACACGAAAGGTTCCCCTCAGCAAATCCATGTCATTTCTCGTATACTGTCTTGCGACCAGCTTTCCCATCAGCTCCTTGCGATCAATGATATCACCCACACGGATTGAGAAAAACATCTCCCGATACTGTTCCGGATTGCTGGCACCGTAAATACATGCGACTGAAGCTATGATAATCGTATCCCTTCGTTCCAGAATGGAGTTGACAGCTGCCATTCGCAGCATATCCAGCTCCATGTTGGTTGTCGCATTCTTGTCAATATAGGTGTCGGAGCTTGGAATATAGGCCTCCGGCTGATAATAATCAAAGTTGGATACAAAGTATTCCACCCGGTTGTTCGGAAAAAATTCCTTAAATTCAGAATAGAGCTGTCCTGCCAGTGTCTTGTTATGTGCGAATACCAGTGTGGGTTTATTGACCTTCGCAATCACATTGGATATGGTGAAGGTCTTACCGGTACCGGTCGCCCCCAGCAGAACCTGCTGTTTCTTTCCTTTTTGAATGCCGTCCACCAGCTCCTGAATTGCCTTTGGCTGATCTCCCTGCGGCTGATAATCCGATACAAGATCAAATAATTTAGTTTCCATTTGTCAGTTCCACCGCTTTCTTCATCTGCGTATCCAGAACTGCCTCCTCACTATGCCATTTTAACGCACAGCTGGAAAGCAGAGAGGTCAGGGTATCCGCATCAATGTTTCCAGTGACCTTCATTCCCTTATCCTTCTGATACTGCTTCAGGGCTTCACCGGACGCATAAGAGAAATATTCATCCGTCCGATCCACTGCATAACCGAGGAATTTCAGATAAATCTGTGCACTCTTCGCTGCTGCGGAAACCGTGTCCGGCTTGTATACTTCCTTTTTCAGAACCGGTGCACTCGTATAGAACGCTTCATCCAGCTTTACCTGAACATCCGGTGTAATGCCCTTCCCGTTTATTTTTTCCCCCTTTGGCGTAATCCATTCCGCTGTTGTGTATTTAAACATGGTTCCGTCCTTAAAGGTGAGCGGCACCTGCACCGTTCCCTTGCCATATGTTTTTTCTCCGACAACGGTTGCGCCCAGATGTTCGCGCAGTGCTGCAGTCAGCACTTCTGCCGCACTGGCAGTATCCCCGTTGACAAGTACAACAATTTTCTTATATTTGTATTGCTCATAACCGCTGATGGTTTTGTAATCCTCCTTCGTGCCGTCCTTTGTTTCCTCACGGAAGATAACGGTATTGTCCGGAAGCAGATAGCTGGCAATTTCCTGTGCGGATTTCAAATAACCGCCGGTATTGTCCCGCAAATCCAGAATCAGGTTCTCACAGCCATCCTTCTTCAGACTTTCCAAATGACTTTTAACCTCTTCCCCGCTTGTTTCCGCAAAGGTGTCAAGCTCCAGTATTCCGGTTTTCCCGTTGACACTGCTGTATACGGAATCCTGCACAGTTGCTTTCTTCACCTTGATTTTCTTATGCCTGTTTTCCCGTATGATTTCCAATGTGATTTCATCACTCTTGGAATTGGTGATCAGCGCTTTAACATCGCTTGTTGTCATATTCCTGCATACAGTTCCATCAATGGCATAAATCTGATCTCCCATCAGAAAGCCTGCTCCCTCTGCCGGTGAATTTTTCAGCACCTCATCAATGATAAACGTCGAATCATCCACGCCGTAAAACTGAATGCCGATACCGACAAAGCTTCCTTCCATGGAGCCCGTAAAGCTTTCTGTCTGTTCATTATCCAGATAGCTGGTATGGATATCGCCGCCGGCATCCACCAACCCGCTGATCGCACCGTCAATCAGCTTCTGATTCAGATTTTTCTGATTCTTTCCGAAGTAGAATTTGTCACTCATGATGGAATAGATTTCCTCCAGCTTCTGAAATTCATCTCTGGAGGCTGCCGCAGTCTGATGCAGCGTGGAGTTTAAAAAGAAGCCTCCGAAAAAGCATACGATACATGTGGCAACAATGCACATTCGTCTCTGTCTGCGTTTTTTCTCTGCCTGTATTTCATCCGGCCATTTATGTCTGACCAGTTTATATCTCACAACTTTTTTCTCTGCCATACAAAACACCTCATTGTCCTTTACAGATTTACGTTTATAATCATATCACATTTTATGAACGATGATAACTATTTCGATGAAAGAACATGACAGTTCGTGAAATCTCATTCGCTCATTTTCATAAAGGCGCTCATTTTCATAGACTTTCCTTCAAAGTGAAAACAAGGAAAAGGACTGCCTGAGCAGTACATCCTTCCCGGATTTACATAGAACGCTCCCTTTGGAAAGCTCTGTGTAATCACGGAATGCACACCCGGCAGTCCTTTTTTACGATTATTCTGATAAAGCGGCACTTTCATTGTGTGCCGGTGTCCATATCAGCGCTTCCAGCGCAGATACTTCGTAGTTGAGAAAAAGCTTCCCACAAGTCCGACCAGCATACCGCCCAATAGCAGAATACCGCAAATCTGAAGTGTAAACGGCATAATCGGCTGTAGTGTAAACAGACTGGTTATAATCTGACCGTTCAGCATGTCAAAGAAATACTGATAGCCGAAATAGGTAAAGATACACGGCAGTACAGCGCCCATTAAACCTATGAGCATTCCTTCAATCATAAATGGAACTTTTATGTACCAGTTTGCCGCACCGACGTTTCGCATGATGGATATTTCGGCATTTCTCGCATAGATTGTCAGCTTAATGGAATTGGATATCAGGAAGAGTGCCAGCAGTGTCAGCAATCCGACAAAGACGAGTCCTCCGGAGCGAATGGTATTCAATACGGAAATCATTTTGGATACACTGTTTCCTCCGTAAACAGACTGCTTCACAAAGGGCAGCTGTTCAATCTGTGCATTGATGGCTTTGATCTGATTGGCATCCTTCACGGACACAAAGAAGGCATTGCACAGCGGGTTATCCTTACCGCGGTACATTTCAAATTCCTTCCCCTTTTCCTTAATCATCAGCTCCAGCTCATTATCCTTATCGGAAAAGGTCACCCTGCGTACACCGCTAATTTTTTCCAGACCGTCTTTTGCCTCATCAATTTTCTTCTGTGTTTTTACATCCGCCTTTAAAACCACATGAATCTGCAGATCATCCTCGATGGAATTGGTAAACAGAGATACATTTCCTGCAATCATCAGAAATGCGGAAAACAGAATCAGTGTGATGGTAACTGCACTGGATGCCGATAAGGACATGGCGATGTGACGAAAGATACTCAAAAAGGCCGTCTTTATGAATTTCGGGAACGCCTTGAAAAATCTAATCATGCTTCAGGTAGCCCCCCTTCATGATATCCGCAACCACATAGCCCTCCTCCAGACAGATGGTGCGTTTCTTAAAGCGGTCTACGATCGTTGAATCATGGGTAACCATGACAACCGTTGTTTTTTCAACCTCGTTGATTTTCTCCAGCAGCTCCATGATTTCCGCAGATTTATCCGGATCAAGATTTCCTGTCGGCTCATCCGCTATCAGCACCTTGGGATGATTGGCAATTGCACGGCCGATTGTCGCCCTTTGCTGCTGTCCTCCGGAAAGCTCATTCGGAAAGGACTTCGCCTTGTCTTCGAGCGATACCAGCTCCAGCACCTCCCGCACACGGCGGCGGATATCCACCTTTTTCATACCGATCACTTCAAGAGCGAATGCTATGTTTTCAAAGATTGTAAGTCTGGGAAGCAGACGGTAATCCTGAAATACGACCCCGATATTTCTGCGGTAAACCGGCACACGGGAATGCTTCAGCTTTCCCACATTGATATTTTCCACCATAACCGTACCACTGTTGGGAATTTCTTCCCCATCCAGCAGCTTGATCAGTGTAGACTTTCCAGATCCGGTCGGTCCGATAATATATACAAATTCTCCATCATCAATGGCAAGATTGATATCCCGCAGAGCATGTACACCATTCTTATATTCCTTCGATACGTTTTCCATTACGATCATAACATCACTCCTGACTTTTCATAATTACGCTTGAAACGGGCAGCGTTCCCTATAGGTAAGCTTACCCGAAGATATTTTCCGGTTTTTCACGACAAGGGGCACCGCTTACGCCACAGGTTCTGCTTAATGCTCCATTACCCCAGCCGCAGCCCCATGCAAAGTCAGCAGAGGAACGGAATTGTGAGATTGCAGAGGATATACTCATTTTTCCCAGATTGACGACCTCAATATGACAGTGCGGTCCGGAGGTATTCCCGCTGTTTCCGGTCAGTCCCAGCAGCTGTCCCTTTTTCACCTGCGTTCCGGCAGATACTGCAAAGCCTTCCTGTGACATATGGAAGAAGCTGATGGCATACGTGGTTCCACCGGCCTGTGTCAGCATATGGATACTGTTACCACCGCCTACCGGATAACCGCTCCAGTTGCCCAGATAACCGCCGTTCGTCGCTACCGGATTATTGGCATACAGAATAATTCCATCTGCCGGCGCCACGATCTGTGTGCCGATGGGAGCAGCCATATCGAGCCCGAGATGAACACCGCCGCCCGGATAATACCAGGTACCGGCAGACACGCTGCCTCCGCGAACCGGCATCATAAGCGCACCATTTCCACTGAAATCCAGCTTTCCTGCGACAGAGGTATTGATATTGATCATATTGTTCTGAATGCTTGCAATATCCACCTGCACCGAACGCATTTTCTCATTCAATTCAGCTTCCTGCTTACGGTATTCCTCCAGAAGCTTCTTTTTCTGCTTCTGTACCTTTTCTGTTTCTTTCTTATTTTTCTCGTTCTCCGCTTTTTTCGCTTCCACATCGGCCTTCAGCCGGTTTTTCTCGCTTTTCTGATGATCCAACTCAGCTTTATCCTCCTGCAGCTTTTTAATTTCCACCTGATCACTGTCTGTGATTCTCTGCAGACCATCCACCTTACGAATCATATCAACAAGATCCTTGGAGCCCATAATGACCTCCACATCCATATTGGTGCCGATCACCGCCTGTTCATCAAGCATGCGATCGGTGATGATCTTATTCCGCTGATCGATATCCTTCTGCTTCTTTTTGATTTCCACATTCAGCTTGGAAATCTGACCTTCAATGGTACGAATATTGGCTTTATTGATTTCGATATTCTTATCCAGTTTATCAATCACGGATTGCAGCTGCTTCATAACGGAGGTTATTTCCTCAATATTGTTTTTGATTGCGGATATTTTCTTATCCAGAGAGGATACCTCTCCCTCCAGAGAGCTGCTCAGCCCCGCATAGTATTCCTTAAAGGCCGCACACTGCTGCGCTGCCGCTTCACTTTCCTGAGCAACACTGCATTTGTTCAGCCATGCTTCTTCATTTCCTTCAAAATCTGCCGCATACAGCCAGCTGTTTTTCTGTGACGGTACCAGAAACAGCATTGCCGCTACACAGCCTGTAATCATAAGTTTCTTCATTTTCATCGACGCCACCTCAAATATTTCGTTGCTGCCAGAAAGCTGCCAATAATGCCCACAACAGCTCCACTCAGGAATAGCACCCCTGCAATCTGCAAGGTGAAGGGATATGGCTTCTGCATAACGAACATGCTGCTCATGAATTGTCCGCCAAAGAAATCATAGAGAAAGCCATAACCGAATATCGTCAGAATCACAGGAATCAATGCACCGATGATTCCAATCAGCATCCCTTCGAACATGAACGGTGTTTTGATATACCAGTTACCTGCCCCTACATTCCGCATAATGGAAATTTCTGTCTGTCTTGTATAGATTGTCATTTTGATTGTATTGGTAATCAGGAATATTGCAAGTACACCCAGTGCCAGTATAAAGGCGGCACCTCCATAGCGTATTGCTTCAAAGGTGTCGATCATATCCTGAATGCTCTCTCCGCCGTACTGAGCCTTTTCAATACCTTCCATATTGTTTAATGTCTTTGTTATCTGAGGAATATCGGTTGCCTTCTCCACCTCCACAATGAATACATTCGGCATCGGGTTGCGTTCCTTATAGCGTTCAAACACCGAACCGCTTTCCTCAATCAGGATGTTCAGCTCATCCTCTTTGCTGGAGAATTCCACTGCTTTTACACCGGAGATTCCCGTAATCAGCTTTTCCATGTGTTCAATTTCATCCCGCTTCTGCAGGGAATCGATGGATGCATGAATTTTCAGATTTGTTTCCACATGATCCGCAAAGCTGTTCATGTTGGCCGCAAGCACGAGAAACAGAGTCATCAGTGTCAGCGTTACTGCCACCGCAGAGGCACTGGACAATGTCATCGCCATATGACGGCCCAGATTGCGGAGCGCCGTCATGAAATGCTTGGGAAGACTTTGTATAAAACTAATCATGATGTATATATCCGCCTTTCGCGATATCCGCAACGATAAAACCGTCCTCCAGCGCTATCGTGCGTTTTTTGTATGTATTAACAAGTGTGGAGTCATGTGTAACCATTACAATGGTCGTCCCCTCCACCTTGTTGATTTTATCCAGCAGCTCGATGATTTCCATCGATTTCTCAGGATCAAGGTTTCCTGTCGGCTCATCCGCAATCAGCACCTTGGGATGATTGGCAATTGCCCGGGCGATGGTAGCGCGCTGCTGCTGTCCTCCGGATAACTGATCCGGGAAGGATTTTGCCTTATCCTGCAGTGATACCAGCTCCAGAATTTCACGTACACGCCGTCGTATGGTTACCTTATCCAGTGCCAGCACCTCCAGTGCAAATGCAATATTTTCGAAGACTGTCATCTTCGGAAGCAGCCGGAAATCCTGAAACACCACACCGATATTGCGGCGGTAGAAGGGTACGCGGGAGTGACGCAGCTTCCCCACGTTGGTTTCCGCTACATACACCTCTCCCTGATCCGGAAGCTCTTCTCCGTCCAGCAGCTTGATCAGGGTGGATTTTCCACATCCTGTCGGACCGATGATATAAACAAATTCGCCTTCCTCTATTTCAAGATTGATATCACGCAGTGCGTGAACCCCATTCCTATATGATTTGGATACATTTTTTAAGAGGATCATTTCATCACTCCTTTGGCTAACATTATAACATAAATCGACACCGTTGACAGTGCCTGTCGTATGTAAAATTCTTACAATTTCAAAATGCAGACACAAAAGTTATGATAGATAGAAAACATTACCTGTCAGCTATGCGAAGTTTACAATGGTTTCTTCATCCGGATGCAAGTTTTTTCCTGCACAAAGCTGATGTATATCGTATTATCTGAAAGCTTTGCATTTCGTGCTGTGTTCCTGATAAAGCAAATAAAAAAGAAGAATTCCTGCCATCACATTAGCGACGGGAACTCCTCGTTTAAACAGATATTTTGATTGCGGAAACAGGCAGAACCGTTTGATGCTAGAGCTGTTCCTGATAGGTGAAGCCTTCTCCCTGCACCTCATTCACATCACTGACAATGACGAATGCTTCCGGGTCTACCTCTGCAATGATATGATTCAGTTCAGAGAACTGTTTTTTCACAACCACCATCATGATAACCGGCTTGCTGGTTCGGGTGTAGCCGCCCTCGGCATGCAGAATTGTTGCTCCGCGGTTGATATTCTGATAAATCACCTGCATCATCTCTTCGAATTTATCCGATATGATCATGACGTTTTTGGCCTCATGAGAGCCCATGGTAATCACCTTGTCTATCAGCTGTCCGCATACCCAAACGGAAACAAGTCCGATCATGGCAGCCTCCACACCATATACACTCGCACCTAAAAGAACCGTAGCCCCGTCGATGCACATCACCAGCGTCGGCAGTGCAATCTTCGTATATTTGTTGATGATCAGCGGTGGAATGTCCATACCTCCGGTACTGCCGCCGACACGGTAAACCAGTCCTATTCCGATTCCTGTACATACCCCTGCATAAATGGATGCCAGGAGTGGATTGCCGGTAACCTGAACATCGGGCCAAAGCATACCAAGCACAGAGATAAAGAGCGGGTATACGATTGTGGAAACAATGGTTTTTAACGCAAAGCGTTTCCCCAGCAGCACCGCTCCCAGTAAATACAGTCCGATGGTCAGTCCATTGATGACCAGACGCGGAGAAAGATTAAAAATCGGCTGCAGCGCAACAGCGATTCCCGCAACACCTCCGGAAAGAATATCCAGTGGAAGAATGAAGAAGGTAACCCCTGCTGCTATGATGAGATTTCCCATAATGATGCTGATAATTTCGATAATCTGATCCTTTTTATTATGATTCTGCATATCCCATGCCTCGCTTTCCTGCTTTCCTATATATGATAGACGACTACTCCCATACAGTATCTGTAGCATTATCCGCTTATATTCCTGTTGCGAGCTTTTCGTATGTTCGCTAAACGAAATTATAACATATGTAAAAAATGAAATCGCAAGAAAATTCACGGATTGTTTTCACGTTTCTGAAACAGGAATGCATTTTCTATTATCCTTCTTTGTACAAGCCGCCAGAGATTCCTTTCAGAATTTATTGCCTCATAGATATATCCTGCCGGCGTCAACCCCTGCACGCTTTAAGGTGGCATTTCCACAGCAAAAAGAGATCAATTTCATCATTCTAAAATAATGAAATCAACCTCTTTTGTTCCTGCAAAACTGCGCTTACCCGTACGCATTTTAAATGCTTTCGATATTTGATTTAATATCCGCCCTTGCCTGTCGTTCCTTCTTCCACCTGCCCATATGTCTTGAAGCTTTCGATCACGACATCAATTTCTTCTTTACTCAGGACCGCCGGTTTTCCGACACACATGGTACGCCATTGAATTTCCGCAACCCACTCTACGTTTTCCGCTACGTTGAAGGCTTTCGATAAAGATGGTCCATAGGCCACCATGCCATGATTTGCCAGCAGCATCGCCAGACCTTCCCTCGTTGCCTCACTCACCTTTTCCGCCAGCTCCTCTGTGCCATAGGTTGCATAATCGGCACAGGGAACACGAAATGTCTGAGCTCCTGCAAGAAGATAATGCACAGCTTCAATCGGCTGCTTCAGACATGCAAAGGTTGTACAGTAGGTTGAGTGTGCATGCACCACACCTCGCGCATCCGGATGAAGCTTATAAATAGTCGCATGCAGCGCATGTTCACTGGATGGCTTCCGGCTTCCCTCTATAAGGTTTCCATCCAAATCCAGAATGACAATATCCTCAGCAGCGGTTTCAAAATAATCCAATCCGGATGGTGAAATCGCCATATAGCCACACACAGGATCATAGGCGCTGATATTGCCTGATGTTCCTTTCGACAAACCGGCAGAGCTCATTTTCTTCCCGTAATCTACAATTTCCTGTCGTTCTTTTTCCATTAACATACTTCGTTTTCCTCCTTATACCGTCGTATTCACTCTATCTCGATTTGTTTTCCATATTTCATAATACTCCTGTATGAGCGATCCCTTTTGCGGTTTATAGATTTTGTACGCTCGCTCATTTGTGTCTGTATGAATATTCCAATAAGAATTGCATACAGCTACAACGCCCATAAT
>OBWV01001225.1_pt1 | contig 12757 bp, 9 predicted proteins | sample 1495351 | NCBI WGS metagenome assembly OBWV01 (sample SAMEA2580122, study PRJEB22360) | human gut metagenome | biome: human gut; feature: human-associated habitat; material: faeces | place: Denmark | collected 2008/2010 | reverse complement strand
TCGTAGGCTGTCAGCATGAGAAAAACCTTCTTTCCGCCCGCCATAAGTGTGGCATTGCGGAACACGCGGACACTGTTGTAGGAATCGGTAATCTGCTTTTCATAGCTGACGAAGTCGATGGTCTGATTGCCGAAGGCATCAGCTGCATCCTTGTTCAGTTGCCGCAGGTTCTGTACAAAAGGTTCTTTCAAACGGACATGTACCGTCCCCGTGAAATGTTGATTATAGCGGGCGACGAAAGGCATCTTGGCTTCCGTGAAATCCCCTATCTGGAAATCTTTCAGCACCCCCGCCACTTTCATCTGTACAGCATTGTCTACATCAACGGTACGCCCCACGGCATCGTTTCCCCAATGCATCATATCCGCAAATGTTTCATTTACGATTATCTCATCTTTCGTACGTGCCATACGCCCCGCCTTGAACGCCATGCCCATCATTGCCGGATAGTCCTCCCGCATATAGTAACAGGCACGTGTGGAAAAAAGCACATTGCCCGATGCGTCACGAATCATAGAGCCGCTATATCCGCTGACAGGCGTATTGTTGGCGCTGGTCACCGCCTCTACATAAGGAAGCCCTTTAAAGAACCGGAGAGCGGCATCACTCTCTTTATCCTCGTTCCAATAGGCATTGGCAAACGCCATCCGCTGCGGATTATACCCCATATCCTTGTTCAGCACATATTGATACTGCACCATCACCACGCACATAAGTCCGCAAATGAATGCCACCCCTGCAAACTGGATGAAAAGCAGCGGACGCTTCCAGCCTTTCTTCCCTTCGGTATAGCGGCGGAACACTTGGGATACGGGAATACGGGCAAACAAACGTCCCGGCAATACTCCGCCCACCATAAACAGTATGCCGACCACCGTCAGCGGAACCCAGATACGTTCCGGAGCAAGCAGCAAAGAAAGTTTCGCCGCAGCGGTATCTTCAAAGAACTCCCGGAAATTCAGCAGCACCAAAGTCATCAGGAGCAATGCCGCCGCAATGATAATCCCCGTTTCCAAAAGGAACATGCCGAATATCTTGCCACCGCTTGCCCCATTGCATTTATGCACGCCTACCGCTTTGGCACGGTATGTAAGTGAGGAAATGGAAATCAGCACGTAGTTCAGCGCCGCAATGAAAAGAATGGCAAGGCCGAGGACGGTCATGATATTACGCATCCGCTCTACGCTTTCATAATTGCGGTAGGTGTCACGGATAGGCTTTACAAACGCCGTATAGCCATACTTCTTTTTGTCCTCTTCCGGGCGATATTTCTCTATCATAGCGTCTATACGCGCATTCACTACCGACTTGTCCGCACCGGGGCGGAAACGGATGTATTCGGGATAACTGTCTCCCCCGCGCCATGAGTAGTTGCCGACTCCGTCGTTCCACAAGGTGGGCATAGAGATAACGGCTTCAGGATGGACGGTTGCGTTTTCGGGCAATGCCTCATAAGTACCTTTCACTATAAAGTCTTTCTCGTGATTGTAGTTGACGGTCTTTCCCACCGGATTCTCTCCGCCGAATATTCTCCCGGCAAAGCGGTCGCTTAGGAAAATCACATTGGGCTGCTGAAGGTCTTTCACCGGATTACCGCTCAGCACTTCGATACCCATTGTTTTGAAAAAGAGTGAATCCGCCACTATCTTTCTTTCGTCAAAACGGGCGTTTTCATTATATAACGGGGCATTCATCCAATGGCAGGTGCTGGTAGCAGCTTCCACCTGTTCGGGAAAATTCTCCAATATGGGAAAGACTAGGAAAATCTCATCAACGGGGCCCCCCGCGACAGGGCCGCAATTCTGCTCCTGCGGCGGGTACTTCTCGCCCTTAACGGTAAATACCGACCAGATTTGGTAGAGATTGTCGTAGTCTTTGTAGCAGGTGTCGAAACTCTGCTCGTACGCCACGCGGGAGAACAGCAGGATACTCATCGTCAGGCTTAATCCCAAGGAGATTATCTTGATGATATTCGAGGCGCGTCCCCGAAGCAGGGTTTGAATTACATAATAGATTTGTTTCATCGTATACTAATTTATAATTCGTAAACCTACAGTATCGGAAATACATGGCTTGCCGCCATGTTTTCCTGCCTATAATAATGCAGAAAGCGTGCCAAAGAAGTTATAGTTTTGATTATCAGGTAATCCCGCATAAATAATCCATATACAGGTGTCTAAAAATTAGACACCACCCGTCCAATAATTAGACACAGCCTGCCGAATAATCAAATACTATCTGCTTAATGCCTGCCTACAAATCAGATAAACAGACATTTATTCTTTGCAACCCCTGGCCTGATTAGCCAAATCATCACTTACAGAACAGAAAAACGGAAAATAGGACAACTTTTCTATCGAATGAAAACTTTACCTTTGCCCTCAGTTTCCATAGATATATACTGACAGATTATTCAACTTTCATAGATATAGACTGTATAGAGTTGTTATGATAAAGCCATATAAACCTTTGCTCCTGTCATTCCTCTGCCTGCTTATGGGCAGTTGCGACATGATAGACTATCATCCGTATGATGTACGCATCAACGGTGAGACCGATGTAAACGCCCATAATATTGCGGAGATAGAGCAGAAATGCAAGGACAAAACAACGATTAAGTTCGTGACCATGGGCGACTCGCAACGCTGGTACGACGAAACGCTGGACTTCGTGGGAGAGATAAACAAGCGCGATGACATCGACTTCGTTATCCACGGCGGTGACATGAGCGACTTCGGCGTGACGGACGAGTTTCTGTGGCAGCGCGACATCATGAATAAGCTCCATGTGCCCTACGTAGCCCTGATAGGCAACCACGACTGCCTCGGCACGGGAGAAGAAACATACCGTGCCGTATTCGGCGACCCTAACTTCTCATTCATTGCCGGACGGGTGAAGTTTGTATGCCTCAACACCAACGCTATGGAGTTTGACTACTCCCGCCCCATTCCCGACTTCACGTTCCTCGAAAAAGAGCTTACCGACCGCAAGGACGAATTCGACAAAACCGTTGTGTCCATGCACGTACGTCCCTATGCCGACCAGTTCAACAATAACGTGGCACGCGTCTTTCACCGCTACGTAACCGAATTTCCCGGCATACAATTCTGCACTGCCGCCCACGAGCACCACGTCTTCGAGGAAAACCTCTTTGAGGACGGCATCATGTACTACATGAGCGACTGCATGAAGAACCGCAACTACTATGTATTCACCATAACACCCGAAGGATATGAGCGCGAAGTGGTCTATTTCTAATCTGCCGGCACTCGCCGCCATCTGCCTGCTGATGCTGTGGTGCGGCCCGCTTTCCGCACAGGAACGGGATACGGTGATTATCGTAAAGCACGATACGGTTTACTTGCAGCACAAACCCGACACCGTTGTCACCGGCCGTGTGCGCCACAGCCGTTACGACCGGCGCGTGCACCGCTACCGCAAACGGTGGGAAGCCTTGATTCCGACACACACCAAGATACAGTTTGCCGGCAATATGGGACTCCTCTCACTGGGTACGGGCTGGGATTACGGCAAGCGCAACCAATGGGAAACGGATGTTTTTCTGGGTGTCCTGCCTAAGTATCAGTCCGACTGCACTAAGCTGACATTTACCTTGAAGCAGAACTACATCCCCTGGAGCCTGCAAATCAAAGAAAGCCGGTTCTCGGCAGAACCCCTTACCTGCGGTATGTACTTCAACACCGTGTTCGGCGATGAATTCTGGGTGAACGAACCGGATCGTTATCCGAAAGGCTACTACGGTTTCTCATCCAAAATACGCATCCATGCTTTTCTCGGACAACGCATCACGTACGACATCGACCCGCGCCGCAGATTTACGGCAAAAGCCATTACGCTGTTCTACGAAATCAGCACCTGCGACCTGTACATCGTAAGCGCATTCACCAACAAGTACCTGAAGCCGAAGGATTACCTGAGCTTGTCCTTCGGAGTGAAGCTACAGTTGCTGTAAGACATGTCTTTCAAGTGAAATTACAGTTACCGCAAGGTTACCGGCTGTATCTTGCAGTGGTACGAGATGTATCCCACGGTGGTACAAGAAGTACCTCGCTATGGTACGGCATGTACCCTGCGGTGGTACAGCACCTACCATGCCGTGGTACAACGTATACCACACCGTGGTATGACACCTACCTTGTCGTGGTACGGCATGTACCCTGAGGCGGAACGTAGCGCAGCCCCTCTTCTGCTACTGCTTTGGTTACTTCCGCTCCTTATAAAAAAAACGTCCATGTGTCTTGCCGGGCAGCAAAGCCCAATGAAAAAGTCCCCGAATTATTCCTCTCCTTTCCCTTCTTTCTCGGGAAAATAGAATATATTTGCCCTCACAAATATAACAAGACATCGTTCTGCCATGAAGAAATCCGGAAACATTCTTATCGTTGATGACAATCGCGGCGTACTCACCGCATTGCAACTGCTGTTGAAACCTTATTTTGATAAGATAGCCGTTCTTTCTTCACCGGTCACCCTTCCCGCCACCTTGCGCGAAGACACCTGGCAGGCAGTGCTTCTCGATATGAATTTCACATCCGGCATCAATACCGGAAACGAGGGGCTTTACTGGCTGCACGAAATAAAGAAACAATATCCGGCGCTCCCCGTAGTGCTGTTCACCGCTTATGCCGACATAGACCTTGCCGTACGGGGGATAAAGGAAGGAGCAACGGATTTTATCGTCAAGCCCTGGGATAACGGGAAATTAGTGGAAACTCTGCTGAATGCCGCACAAAACGCCCCTGCATCCGGGAAGAAAACGGCAACCACGTCTGCAAGCACCGCTTCTTCCATGTACTGGGGAGAAAGCCCCGTCATGCAGCAGCTTCGCATGCTGGTAGAAAAGGTAGCGGCCACCGATGCCAACATCCTCATCACCGGCGAGAACGGCACGGGTAAAGAGATGCTTGCCCGCGAGATACATGCCCTCTCCGCACGCCACCGCAAGGAAATGATAAGCGTGGACATGGGCGCCATTACCGAAAGCCTTTTTGAAAGCGAGCTTTTCGGCCATGTGAAGGGGGCGTTCACCGATGCCCATGCCGACCGTCCCGGAAAGTTCGAGGTTGCCGACCACAGCACGCTCTTCCTCGATGAAATAGGCAATCTCCCCTATCACCTGCAAGCCAAACTGCTGACCGCCATCCAGCACCGCAGCATCGTGCGAGTGGGCAGCAATACGCCTGTTCCCGTAGATATCCGCCTTATCTGCGCCACCAACCGCAACCTGTCCGAAATGGTGGACAAAGGAGAATTCCGTGAAGACCTGCTCTACCGCATCAACACCATCCATCTTGAAATTCCCGCGCTGCGTGAACGGCAGGAAGATATAATCCCGCTGGCAGAGCGTTTCATCACACGTTTCTGCAAACAATACGGGAAGCCGGCCTTGCGTCTGGACAATGCGGCGCGGGAGAAGCTGATGCTGCACCCCTGGTCCGGCAACATCCGCGAACTGGAACATGCCATTGAGAAGGCCGTTATCATCTGCGACGGTGCATACCTCTCTGCCGGATTGTTCCAGTTACAACGCAGGAACGAAGCCCCGGAAATGCCCGCCGCATCCACTCTTGAAGACATGGAAAAGCAAATGATACGCCGCACGCTGGACAAGTGCGGCGGCAATCTCTCGGCGGTGGCCTCGCAACTGGGAATTACCCGGCAGACGCTTTACAATAAAATGAAGAAGTATGGGCTTTGAGAAACCTAAGAATATCAGCCAATATTACGTTTTCCGGACTGTCGTCAGCCTGCTCACAGCCGCGGCCGCCGGAATAATGTGGACGCTGTTCTTTCTGAAGCCGCCGGGCGCGCATGGTTGGGGCGACCCTCTGCTCTGGGCTGTCCTGTTCACCGTGCTTCTTTCTTTGACAGTATACTGGCAGCAACGGTTGTACCGCCGCCACACCCGTAAAGTTCTTTTCATGCTCGACGCCATTGAGAACAGCGATACTTCCGTTCACTTCTCCGAAACGGATGAAACCGAAGACAACCGCCTCGTAAACCGTTCGCTGAACCGCGTAGCCCGTATCCTGCATAATGTAAAGAGTGAAACCGCCCAACGGGAGAAGTACTACGAGCTTATCCTCGACTGTGTAAACACCGGTATCATCGTGCTGAACGACAACGGAGCCGTCTATCAAAAGAACAACGAAGCCCTGCGCCTGCTCGGACTGGAAGTATTTACGCATGTCCGCCAACTGTCGCGTGTGGACGCTCATCTGACGGATACGCTCACCGCCTGTCGTCCCGGCGACAAGTTCCAGGCGGCATTCGGCAACGAACGTGGAACCGTAAACCTATCTGTCCGCGTCAGCGACATCACCGTACGCCAAGAGCACCTGCGTATCCTCGCCCTGAACGACATCAACAACGAACTGGACGAAAAGGAAATAGACTCCTGGATACGCCTTACACGCGTGCTGACCCATGAAATCATGAACGCCGTAACCCCCATCACCTCCCTGAGCGATACCCTGCTGAAACTGACCGAAGCCCGAATATCGAAAGAAGAGATGCGGCACGGTCTGCAAACAATCAGTACCACAGGCAAAGGGTTGCTCGCTTTTGTAGAATCCTACCGCAGGTTTACGCGCATCCCCACTCCCGAACCGTCCCTATTCTACCTCAAAGGCTTCATCAACCGTATGGCGGAACTGGCGCGGCATCAATATCCCGACATCCCGGTTACGTTCAATGTTTCCATCGTTCCCGACGATTTAATACTCTATGCCGACGAAAACCTCATTTCGCAAGTCATCATAAACTTACTGAAAAATGCCATACAGGCTTTTGAAACGGGTGCTACGGCAGCAACGGGGACAAATGCGGAAACGACAGCGGAAACAAGCGCAGCGACTACGGAAAAACACATCAACATACGCGCCTACTGCAACGAAGCCGAAGCCGTACTGATAGAAATATCCAACAACGGCCCTGCCATCCCCCCGGACATTGCCGGGCATATTTTCATTCCTTTCTTCACCACCAAAGAGAACGGAAGCGGCATCGGACTGAGCATCTCCCGGCAAATCATGCGCCTATCCGGCGGAAGCCTCTCTCTGATAGCCGGGAAGGAGACAACTTTTGTATTGAAATTTAATTGAACCAATTAAGTTTTGGTTTTGTTGTCAAGAATGAATATCTTTGTACACAAAGGTACGAAAAGCATTTTCCAATAAAACTCATAACACACTATTTATGCTATTTACAGCCGAAAACATTTTACTTGTAGGTTCTATTTTACTTTTTGTCAGCATCATCGTAGGCAAAACCGGTTACCGTTTCGGAGTTCCCGCCTTGTTACTTTTTCTTGTGGTGGGCATGCTTTTCGGCAGCGACGGACTCGGACTGCAATTCCATAACGCCAAAGAAGCGCAGTTCATCGGTATGGTGGCCTTGAGCATTATCCTGTTTTCGGGCGGAATGGATACCAAGTTCACCGAAATCAGGCCTATCCTCTCCCCCGGTATCGTACTGTCCACTTTCGGTGTGCTGCTGACGGCGCTGTTTACCGGACTGTTTATATGGTGGTTGTCGGGCATGAGCTGGACCAATATCCACCTGCCGCTCATCACCTCCCTGCTGCTGGCTTCCACCATGTCGTCTACGGACTCGGCATCGGTATTCGCCATCCTGCGCTCGCAGAAGATGAACCTGAAGCACAACCTGCGTCCCATGCTGGAATTGGAAAGCGGAAGCAACGACCCGATGGCTTATATGCTGACTGTCGTACTTATCCAGCTCATCCAGTCCTCGGGTATGGGTGCTTCGCAGATAGCCTTCTCTTTCGTGATACAATTTGTGGTAGGTGCTTCCGCCGGTTATCTGCTGGGCAAGCTGGCCATCCTTATGCTCAACAGGCTGAATATAGACAACCAGTCGCTCTACCCCATTCTGCTGTTGTCGTTCGTATTCTTTACCTTCTCCATTACCGACCTGATGAAAGGCAACGGCTACCTCGCCGTCTACATTGCCGGCATGATGGTGGGTAACAACAAAATCATGCACCGCAAGGAGATTTACACGTTTATGGATGGACTGACATGGCTTTTCCAGATTATCATGTTCCTCTGTCTCGGTCTGCTGGTGAACCCGCACGAAATGCTGGAAGTGGCAGGCGTGGCATTGCTCATCGGCGTATTCATGATTGTCATAGGACGTCCGCTCAGCGTGTTCCTCTGCCTGCTCCCGTTCGGGAAACGTATCAATATGAAGTCCAGGCTGTTTGTGTCCTGGGTAGGGTTGCGAGGTGCGGTTCCCATTATCTTCGCTACCTATCCGGTAGTGGCAGGTGTGCCGGGAGCGGATGTAATCTTCAACATCGTGTTCTTCATCACCATCCTCTCGCTCGTCATCCAAGGTACTACCGTCTCTAAAGCAGCACGTATCATGGGGCTTTCCACCCCGATGGAAAAGACTGGTAACGACTTCGGAGTGGAACTGCCCGAAGATATCGACTCCGACCTGCGCGATGTAACCGTCACCCGGGAGATGCTCGACGCGAAAGGCGATACCCTCAAAGACATGAACCTGCCCCAGGGAACTCTCGTTATGATAGTGAAGCGCAACAACGAATACCTGATACCCAACGGCACTCTGAAACTTCATGTGGGAGACAAGCTGCTGCTTATTTCTGAAAAGACCAAAGAATAGGAAATAAGAGGGAGAAAATGCACTATTTGTTTTTTCAGGCACGGAATTATACGGAAAACACAGATTTTCTTTATTCTTTTTCCGTGAAACCTGCGTAATCCCGTGCCTAAAAAACAAAAAGCAAGCGAATTTTAATTTGATATACCCTCATGAAAAAAACTTTAAACCACTTGCTTTGCATCACTATAAGCCCTATATTTGCGCAGTTTTAACTAAAGTGTGCAAATATACGCATGGAACAAGAACAACTGTTCATCGACTATATCGAACAAAGCATCATACAAAACTGGGACAGAAACGCTCTGACAGACTATCAAGGAATAACCCTACAATATAAAGATGTTGCCCGCAAGATCGCTAAATTTCATATCGTATTGGAAAGTGCCGGCATCCAGCCCGGTGATAAAATAGCTGTATGCGGTCGTAACAGCGCCCATTGGGCGGTTTGCTTTTTGGCAACAGTGACTTATGGTGCTGTAATCGTTCCTATTCTTCACGAATTCAAGGCAGACAACATACATAATATCGTCAACCACTCCGAAGCCAAACTCCTTTTTGTCGGCGACCGGGCTTGGGAGAACTTGAACGAAGAAGCCATGCCGTTGCTCATGGGAGTTGTCTTGCTGACGGATTTTACTCCGGTTGTCTGCCGGGACGAACGGCTCATGGAAGCTTTCGAACACCGCAACGCCATCTACGGCGCGCGCTATCCCAAGAACTTCCGCCCCGAACATATCTGCTATCGCAAAGAACAGTCGCCCGAAGAGCTGGCGGTTATCAATTATACGTCCGGCACTACCGGCTATTCCAAAGGCGTGATGCTGCCCTACCGCAGCTTATGGTCCAATATAGCCTATTGCCACGAAATGCTGCCCGTACGTCCCGGCGACCATATCGTATCCATGCTCCCTCTCCTCTGGGACACGTTTTCGGCATGGTATACGATTTTCTTTACGGATTCTCGGCAGGCGCACACCTTTACTTCCTCACCCGTATGCCGTCGCCTAAGATTATCGCGCAGTCATTCTCCGAAATCAAGCCGCGCGTCATATCCTGCGTACCGCTCATCGTAGAGAAGATTATCAAGAAAAACATCCTGCCACTCATAGACAACAAGATAGGCAAACTGCTGTTACGGATGCCTATCGTCAACGATAAGATAAAAGCGGACATGCGCAAAAAGGCTATGGATGTCTTCGGCGGCAATTTCGATGAAATCATCATCGGCGGCGCACCCTTCAACGCCGACGTGGAACGCTTCCTCAAACAGATAGGCTTCCCCTACACCATTGCCTACGGCATGACGGAATGCGGTCCTATCATCTGTTCCAGCCGTTGGGAAACCTTGAAACTGGCCTCTTGCGGAAAAGCCACCACCCGCATGGAAGTAAAGATAGATTCTCCCGATCCTCAGCATGTAGCGGGCGAAATCATCTGCCGGGGAAGCAACCTTATGCTGGGCTATTACAAGAATGCCGAAGCCACTTTCCAAATCATAGATGTCAACGGCTGGCTGCACACAGGCGACCTCGCCACAATGGATGCCGACGGCTACGTTACCGTACGCGGGCGCAGCAAGAATATGCTTCTCACTTCCAGCGGACAGAACATTTATCCCGAAGAGATAGAAAGCAAACTGAATAACATGCCTTACGTCTCGGAGTCGTTGATTGTCTTGCAGCATGACAAACTCGTAGCCTTGATTTATCCCGACTTCGACGATGCCTTTGCCCACGGCCTGCAACAAACCGATATAGAAAAGGCAATGGAAGCCAACCGGAACGAACTGAACCTACTTCTGCCGGCATATTGCCAGATTACCAAAGTAAAAATACACTTCGAGGAGTTTGAAAAGACCGCCAAGAAGAGTATCAAACGCTTTATGTATCAGGAAGCCAAAGGCTGAAATTCCTAAAAAAGAGATAGAGAAAAAACGGCGGAATTAATATATGTGCACAGATAATTCCGCCGATGGAATAAACAGCAAGCCTCCATCAGCCTCATTTGATATAGCAATTATACAGCAGCAATTCATAGATTTCCTTAGCTTCTTGTTCTTTCAGGCTTCTTACGGTAAAGGAGGAACCATTGGTAGAAATGACAAGATTTACTCTGTGATAAAAAGGAGTAAAAGGAGTAGCTGTCATGCGAACCACTTCCATGTTCGAATATTTGAAATAGTTTTTCACTTCTGCAAACTTTCCTGAATTGATTTCCACATAATCCTCTTTTAAAGTGATAGAACTCCGACGTACGGCAAAAATCCCTTTTATCAGGGATATCAGCATATAAACGACCGGGAGCCAAAGCCAACCGTAATATTGAAAATAGCATAAGGCTATACCGGCTGCAAGCGAAACCAACAGATCGAACCGGATGGTATAGCCTAATAAACCGTATCCGGATTGAGCAGAAACGATAGGTTGCGAAGATGCATAATCCTTTCCCAACCACCAGTCCAGAAAAGTTGTAGCAGAGTCTGAACCATAAATTCTGACATCCGCTCCTCTATTCCTGTCAGTGGCATTCAATGCCTGTTTCAGCATAACAGTGCTGCAAGCCAACCATTTTTCAATGATATTCCGCTTGATATAAACAGTACAAATCTTATCGTATGAGAACCGGCTGCTATTACGCGAAAGCAGTCCGCTCTCAAAGAACAGCTGTTCCCGGTCTATACGTATATCCATATTGAAATAGCGCAAAAAGACTTTACCCAACCATAGTAGCAATGTAACTATATACAAGATAGCAGCAACAGTGATACAACTTGATAATGAAAGCCGTAAGAAATCGGCATGTGTAGCCATGTAACCATAAAAATATTCCACAGCATTTTCATTGACCGATATAATCTGGTCATATAAAGTAACTAAAATACTTCCAAATACAACCATGCCCCGAAGGTGGTTTTGGCAAAGTGCTCCTTTAATCAGATTCAAATTACCAACGCTCAACTTGGTAGTGTATCCATCGGTTTTCTCTTCAATCTTATCTGCTTCGGATGCCTGTATCTGTGTCTGACTATCCAAAGTTTCTATCCGGCTGAGCAATGCTTCCCAATCTTCATTGTCAAGAATCATTTCTATTTCTTCCGATTGCGATGCAAGCGTATCAAATGATACTCCCTTCATATCCAGCAAACGATAAATCAATCCCTGTTTAGTACGCAAAGAATGAATTTTCGTCAAAGATATACTGGTAATTTCCTTACGTACCAAACCGTGAATGAAAATCAGATTTCCATTCTCCACATAATACTTTTTGGAATAATAATTGATAAAAGCAATGACTGCTGCCAAGGTCAGACAGATTGCCAAAACAACCAAAAAATCCAAAGCCGCTTCAATAAAAGATAATTTCTTTTCCGAATTAAACAATTCAAGAATGACTATAAAAAGAAAATACTTCGCATAAAGCCATAGGTTGTTGACAAGGAATATTACGAACGCGCTTTTGCTCATTCGCCTCGGCGCAGAGAAATCATTTGTTTTCATTTTTTATACTTTCTATGACAAGCGCCTTCACTTTATCTGCTCTCTCTTCCGTCAGTCCGGGAATTCTGATTGTAGCCAACAATTGAGCTCCGTTTACCAAGTCAACGGAATACAGTCCAAACAGACGTGTAACAGGATTCTGACAAACACTCACCTGCTGAATTTTACAGAAAGGAACGGTAATAACCGAAGGAAAGATAATCCCGGAGCGAAAGGTTATATCGTGCTCACGAATAACGAATCCTTTATAGTTGTATGCCCTGGGAAGAATCAGCAAATTAACAACGGATGCTGCAAGCAAACCGCATTCAACAATGATAGTAGCGGCATACCGGTAGGAAAACCCCTCTGCACAAAGAAGAAAAAGCAAACCAGCCATAAGGCTGAGATAAACCAATGCCACTTTGACAAACTGCACTTTCAGATATTTCTTTTCCAGAGGCGTATAAGTACTATGTTCTATTCTGTCAATGCTCTCCGGGTTCATTTGTTTATTTGTCATATCATATACCGATAATTCAGTTAATATATACCGCTCTTAGCAGAGTTATGATTTTTATAATACAAATATTCACAATTTCCCCTGA
>OBWV01001222.1_pt1 | contig 12832 bp, 11 predicted proteins | sample 1495351 | NCBI WGS metagenome assembly OBWV01 (sample SAMEA2580122, study PRJEB22360) | human gut metagenome | biome: human gut; feature: human-associated habitat; material: faeces | place: Denmark | collected 2008/2010 | reverse complement strand
GGTGTACTAACATTAATTGGTTTATTAAACTTGCCCATTTTTGCTAACTCAGAAATTTTTAAATTTAGTAAATTTATATCCACACCTAATTGTCCAGCAATTTCATAATCACAAACTTGATCATTGATATTATCGAAGACATCTTCATCACTTATTAATAAATGAGCTGCAAAAATATTAGCTTCAGTTTCAAATTTATTTGTAGGGTTTAGCACTGTTTGATCATGAAAAGCTCCGCCACTCACACAATAATCTCTGTGTAGTTGATCGTGACCTAATTCATGTGCTAATATCGTTTTTCTATTAAAATTTGTGTTGCTACTGATAAAAATAAATCTGTTCCTTTGAATATAATGGTACATTCCTAAAAGTATTTCTGTTTTAGGTAGATATACCAGGTTAATATTCAAAGCTTCTATTAATTCGATAGGATCTCGTGTCTTATATTTTTTTATAAGTCGATTAACCTTATCATATATATAGCGATTCATGCTCATAAAATCACTTAATCTTTTTTCTTACGACCGTATTTCTTGTTTTCTCTTTTAGCCTCCCAATAAGCACGAGTAATAGCTTCAAAAGCAGCATCTTTATCTTCGTCAGAAATTTCTCCACCTGCAAATAAAGAGCTTAGACCTTCTGTTAATGCTCTAGCTTTTTCTAATTCTCTTTTGCCACCCATGTTATAAACTCGATTTAAAAACTCGTCACTTTCTTCTAGAAGATAATTGTAATCACAGTCCATAACTTCAGCTATTTTTTTGTAAACCTCGACATCTCTTGGGTATCTTTCTCCGTCTTCATAATGTACAAGAGTTCTTGTACTTATTCCTATCATTTTTGCAAAATCTGCTTGACTTAACTTTTCTTTTTCACGAAATTCCTTTAATCTATCCGCAAAAGCCATAACTCTAACCTCCTGTACTAATGTGCATTTATAACTTTTAATACGAACAATAGTGCTTGAATTATTTTTCAACTTGAGATATAATACAAACTGAACTTATATTCACATTATAGCACAAACATTCAAGTTTGTAAATAAGTTGTATTGGGGTGATTAGATTGAGAATAAGTAAAACTTTAAAGAATATAATGAACATGTATGCAGATAGCAACTTGAAATTTGAAGAAATCAGTTCAGCTGCAAAACTTATTTTAAGTTTATATAGACAAGTTACCTGGGCAGTAGATAGCAGGGCAAATTTTATGATGTTTGAGAGTAAAGAAAACTATGGATCAACTTCAGAATCTGCTTACTTGTATCTTTCTACATTTGCTCCAGATAAAGTTGAAGAAAAGTTTAATAATAGAGTTTCCAATGTAATGGATAGTAAGCTTATGCTTTTAATAATTTATGACGCTTGTGTTAGGCTAAAAGTTTATCCAGAGTATGGAGAAATTTATCATAAGATTATTTATAACTACTACATTGCTGAAAAAAAGATTACTGATGATGCTTGTATGAGAAGTGTATCTTTAGAGAGAACTGTTTATTATCAAAGAAAGAAGGAAGCAATTGCATTGGTTGGTGTAATAATTTGGGGATATACTTTACCAACTGCTATTAGCCAACTTGAAGACGGTCGTAGCATTGAAGAAATAATGAACATCTAAGAAATTAATTTATGACGAACTCATTGCGTACTATTTCCGAATAAAAAAAGTACCATATACGAATTTTATGTGTACTTAAGTGCATATATAATATCCATGATGGGTGGTTTGCACCTAAATTTAATATTGGCATTTATTGACTGAAAGAATTTATTTTCTTTCGGTCTTTTTTTATGCCCAGGAGAATATATGCAAAGAATTAGAAGTCCTCCTTTTATGTTTTTTTATCTGCAAAGAAAAAAGACATATTGATTTTAAGGAGGAATACAATGGACAAAGAATATTATTTATTTGTAGAAGGAAAGAAAGTGGTTGTTAGCAAGGAAGTGTATCTTGCTTATCATAGTGAATTGAATAAAGAGAAATATCAAACGAGAAGAGACAGGTTAAATAACTGTTTCTTTTTTTGTTCCTATGATCGTGATGGTAATTTTGAAGAAAATTTAGAAGATCTGGAATTTGATGTTGAAAAAATTATCGAAACAAAGGAAATGATTGAAGAAGTAAGAAGAGCTATTTCTAAACTCAACCCTGTTGAAAGAGACCTAATAGAAAGTCTCTTTTATAAAGAAGAAACAATTAGAGAAGTAGCTGCTAAACTGAATATTTCTCATCCAGCCGTTATTAAAAGGCGTAATAAAGTCTTAGAAAAACTAAAGGAAATGTTAGAAGATTTTTAGATGAAAGTTACCAAAAGGGTCTGATTTTCACTGTTACTTATGCAGTGGGAATTGGACCTTTTCATTTAACCAAATTTTTTTTGAAAATTGGTTACCAAGAAAGACTTCTTTTCACTGTTAAGTATAAGAGGGTAATTTTAAACAATTTTGTTTCATCAAGATAAGTATTTTCTGATGGTCAAATTTTAAAAAGATTAATAACTCTCGATAAATTTTGAACCTTAACAATTGAATAGACCAAGACAAGACATTAATCATTTTTGGAGCGTAATAACCTATCCGCCAAGATCTTTCTGCCGAATAATTCGGCAAAACAAGTACTGCTAAGCTAAAAGCAAGGGAAGAAGAAAGGGAGCGATAAGTAAGAGTTTGAATATAGGGAGGGATACCCTATTCGCTATGAAGAAAATGAGGATAATGATACTTCTAAGGTTGAAGCCGGCTCATCCTGAACAGAGGCGGAGGTGAGATTCCTATGTTGCTAATCCAAGGCACTTGTCAATGTCAAAAAACTTTAATTTTATATTGTGAGGTAAAACCTATGAATACAAAAGAAAAGAAGAAATATAAACCTAAAGAGCAAATATCAAAAGAAGATTATTCTAAAAAAATTACTTACACTCAAAGTGATAAAGAGTCCCTCGACTTACTAGATATTGTTGAGCTTTATTTATGTAGAGCTTGTATAAGACTATAAGCTGGGGTGCTGACTTAAAAACTTGGGTGCGGTAAAATATAAGTGGTAGAAGAACTCCTTAATGACTATTTGCCCAAATACAAATTAAGGAGGTTTTGTGATGGAAAAATTTGCTTGTATGTATCTTCGTTTATCGAGAGAGGATGGAGATAGCACAGAAAGTAATTCTATTTCAAATCAAAGACAGATTATCAAATTATATGCAAGGGACAATGATTTTAAAGTTGTTGCTGAATATGTAGATGATGGCTTTTCAGGATCTAATTTTGACAGACCAAAATTTAAGAAGATGATTCAAGATCTTGAAGAGAAGAAGTTCAAAACAATTATTGTTAAGGACTTATCCCGTTTTGGGAGGGATTATATCGAATCAGGTAAATATCTACAAAAGATATTCCCAGAAAAAGGTATAAGGTTTATATCCGTAAACGATAACTATGACAGTGAAAATGCAGATGTAAGCGATACACACCTAATTCTTCCGATAAGAAACTTTATTAATGATTCTTATTGTAGGGATATTTCTATGAAAGTTAAATCTTCAAAAGAGATCAAAAGAAAGAATGGTGAATTTATTGGTGCATTTGCTCCTTTTGGTTATAAGAAGGATAGAAAAAACAAACATAAGTTAGTCGTTGATACAGAAGTTTCGCACATAATTGAAAGAATCTTCAATATGAAGATAGACGGTTATTCGTCTAAGGCTATTGCAGATTTTTTAAATAGCATAGGTTGTGTAACACCATCTAAGCATAAAGAAAATTCTGGCGATAATCATACCACTGGTTTTATTGTTAAAGACTCTAAATGGGATGCAAAAATGGTCAATAGGATTATTACAAACAAGGTCTATATAGGAGTGCTTGAACAAGGGAAAACTAGAAAACTAAATTACAAGTCTAAGAGAGAAGTAGAAGTAAATGAAGAAGATTGGATTGTAATAAACGACTCTCATAAGCCTATTATTTCAAAAAGCATTTATGCTTTGGCTAATAAGATGATGCTTCGAGATGTAAAACAATCGGCAGATATACCACATATTTTATCAGGAATGCTTTATTGCAAAGATTGTGGATCTTCAATGGTTAGAAGAAAGGTTAAGTCCAAGAATGGATATAATATTTTTTATATTTGTTCTCACTATAATAACAAAGGAGATTGCACAAGACATAGTATAAAAGAAGACTATCTACTGGATATGACTCTTTTTGCACTTAAAGATTATTTAAAAAAATATAATGAACTACTAAGTCAAGTTAATAAGTTAGATGTATCAAAAGTAACATTTAACATTGATTTTGAAAGCTTAAACTCAGAAAAAAGAAAGTACGAAAGACTTAGACAATCTTTATATATGGACTTAGAAGACGAACTTATAACTTCTGAAGAGTTTGAAAGATTTAGAAAAAATTATCTTATTAAAATCAGGGAAATAGAGAAACAAATTGCTACAAAGAAAAATATACTTGCCAACTTGCAAGAAAAGATGAAAAACAAGGACAGTTTGGTTTCCGAAATTGTTCCCACTGATTTAAGTAGCCTAAATAGGCTAACAATTGTATCTTTTATAGATAGAATTGAAATCGGAGAAAATAATGAGATTAATTTTGTCTTTAATAATTTGGAAACAGTTAAGTTACTGAAGACCCTTATAAAAGAAGAAAGTGAAAGCAAGTCCGAAGTAAAGAAGAATTTGATTTCAATAAATAAGGTATTTGGAAATGCTCTTGAAAATAAGACTCTAATGCAATTGGCTGGAGGTGTTTTATAATGGCAAGAACTTCCAAAAGATATATTGAAAAGAAAAGCGAAAAGACAGAAAGAAAAGTCTTTAAGGCCGGAATTTATACAAGACTATCTAACGAAAGAACAGAAGAGTGGAGAGAAAAATCATACTCAATAGAAACTCAAATACTGTCTTGTAAAGAATATGCATTAAAAGAAAATATAGATGTTTTAGAAGTTTACACTGACTATGAATATAGTGGGACAAACTTTGAAAGACCATCATTTCAGAATATGATGCAAGATATTAGAGATAGAAGAATCAATTGTATTATTATCAGAGATTTATCAAGACTTGGAAGAGAATATCTTGAAATGGGAAGATTGATTGACAAAGTATTTCCATTTCTAGGTGTTAGATTTATTTCTGTTAATGATAAATTAGACACAGTCAAAGAAACAGATTCAAAGAAATCTTTTGAGGTTACTCTTAAAAATATTATCAACGATATGTATGCTAAGGATATTTCAGTTAAGATAAAGACCTCAAAACACAATAGAGCAAGAAACGGATACTTTATTGGATCTGTTCCACCTTATGGTTACAAGATTAAAAAATCTAAAGAAGGTCAAAAACTTGTAATTGATGAAAATGTTAGATTTATAGTGGAAGAGATGTTTGATTTAACTCTTCAAGGCAAAAGCCAGTATGAAGTAGCAAAGCATTTTAATGAAAAAGGGTATGCTCCTGGAATGATTTATTATAAAACAGGGAGAGTTTACAGAGAAAATGATGATCCTGAATGGAATAAAGGGACAATTTCTAAAATGCTTACAAACCCAGCTTATACGGGGACTTTAGTACAAGGAGTTAAGCAACAAAATCTTGCAAAAGGAATTAAACAACATTTTGTAGACGAAAGTCAGTATATAATTTGTGAGAATGCACATGAAGCAATCATTTCTAAGGAAGTTCACGAAAGAATCTTACGAGAAAGACAAGAAAGAAAGAAAAATCATGTTTTCAGTTCGCCAATGCACAATTTTGAAAATAGGGACTATGAGAACAGATTTAAAGGTCTTGTAATCAATAATAATACTGGCAAAGAACTTAATAGAAGAACTCGTATCTATGGTAAGAATAGAGATAGACTTTACTATTCATTTCAGAATGAGAGATTTAGTGGAAGTATAAAACCCGAAAAATCAGTATTCATTATGGAAAGAGATTTGGATCAGGCTATTAGTGATAAGATTTCTGAGTTTATTATGAAGACAACTAGCAAGACAAAATTTGTTAACCGAATTAAAGCTAGATTTAATAAAGCAATAGATACTTTTAAGAAAGACATTGAAAATCTTAAAAGAAAAAATCTAAATGAAGAAAATATCATTCAAAAAGCCTATGAAGAATATAGTCTAGGTAAGATTGATAGAGATGAGTATCTATTGAGAAGAGAGATTGCTCAAAGTCATATGTCTACATTTGATAACGAGATTTCAGCAATTGAAGTTAATATATCAAAGCTTAAAAAAGAAAGATTAAAATCAACAAAATGGATAAATGATTTATATGCTTCAAAGAATTTGGAAAAGCTACCTGGTGATTTAATCCATAGCTTAATTGAAAAAATAATAGTTTATGATAAACACGAATTTGAAATAGTCTTTAAATTCAATATAGATAATTTAGTAGGAGGAACAGACGATGAGTAAGATTGCTCTTTATATTAGATTATCCGTTGAAGATATGATAAAGACTGACGAGAGTGAAAGTATCATAAATCAAAGAGCATATCTAAATGATTATCTCGACAAGAATGAAGAATTTAAAAACTTCACAAGAGAAGAATATGTCGATGACGGATATTCTGGAACAAATGAAAATAGACCAGCCTTTCAAAGAATGCTCGAAGATGTAAAGAAAAATAATATCCAGACGATAATTGTAAAAGACTTGTCCAGATTTATGAGAGATTATATAACGCTTGGAGATTATCTTGAAAATATATTTCCATTCCTAGGAATTAGATTTATCGCCATAAATGATGGCTATGATAGTGACAAAGAAAAAGGAAATGGAACAGATTTAGATATTCAATTCAAGGGACTATTATATGATTTCTACACAAAAGATATTTCTGAAAAGGTAAAGTCATCTATGACTACACTTAAAAAACAAGGAAAGTTTTTAGCTTGGAGTCCACCATTGGGATATATGAAAGATCCTAACGATAGACACAAAATCATAGTTGATGAAGAAACAGCTTGGATAGTAAAGAAGATTTTTAAACTTGCACTTGATGGTATATCTTCAAGAAATATAGCTAAGATATTAAATGAAGAAAAAATTCCAACACCATCAAAAAGAAAGAGCGAATTAACCAATCTTGACTTTGAATATTCAATAATCAGAACTGAGAAAAAACCTAGACCAACTTGGACTAATGGCAATGTAATAGATGTATTGGCAAATGAAAATTATACTGGAACTTACACTTTTAATATGCAAGATAAGTCAGTATTAAATCCGTCTTCTTTTAAATTCAAACCAAAAGAGGAATGGGGAAGAGTTGAGAATAACCATGAAGCTATTATATCTAAAGAAGACTTTGAAAAAGTTCAAAAGATTAAAGAGAAGAATCTGTTTATGAAAGGTAAAAATACCGATTATGAATGGAGAAAGAAATCTCCGCTACAAGGTTTTGCAAAATGTCCAACTTGTAATCACATTCTAGGGTGCGTTCAATCAAAACACAAAAGACCTGACGGAAGTCTTAGAGTACACACATATTTCACTTGTAGAATATGTAAGTGTAATAATGTCAAACATAAGAACTCAAGAGCAGGAAGCCTTGAAGAGCAAGTATTTGAAGCAATAAAAGAAAAATATGGTCTAGAAGCTCCAAATAAGGATGAAAAAGTAAAAGTTAAACCAATGGAAAAATCTATCGAAGATCTTGAAGCTAAGAAAATGCAAAGTTTTGAGAAGTATAAATTAGGCAAGATGAATAGACAAAAATTCATTGACTCTAAAAATTCGATAGATGAAGAGATACAAGCAATAAAAGAAAAAATACAAAAAACAAAAGAAGAAAAAGAAGTAATAGACAACACTAAACTTACCAGAGAATTGATGGAAAAATATATAGACTCAGTACTCTGTGAAGGAAACGAAGTGTTGAACATAATATGGAAGTAGCAAAGGGAGTGAGCAATCACTCTCTTTTAAATAAAATGAAGAAAGCAAATAACGCGTTAGACAAATTTCTTTAAAAATGAAAAATAATTGACTTTTATAAAAATATAGTCTACAATATAGACAAATATCAACGGAGGTGTGTAATTGGAAAAGTTAAAAGAAACTATAGCTAACGTAATTGCTGAGGCATTAGAACAAGATTTTTTAGATTGTAAATACAAGTTGAACTTAGATTCTCATAATTGCTTAGGAAGTATGAAGTCAGATGTTATAAACACAAAGCTAAAGGAAGTATTAACTTCTGAGAATTATATTATTCATAAATTTAAAAGATATGCTTGGGAAGGAAGATTTATTTTAGATTTAGATTCTAAATCTTTAATAAGCATTACAAGCATTCCAAATTTAAATAGAATACCAATAGATAAAAATCGTAAAGTCCCACATTATATGCAGTCAATCTTAAATTGTCTAAATAATGATATTGAAGCTAATAAACAAATGTCTTTTGAATTAGGTAAAACTTTTGATAGTGATGTTTATGAGAAAGATTTTAAAGATATATTTTATGGTCTTAATATGGATTTTGAAGAGTATACCTATTATGTAGTAGCATATGATTATAAATTTAATAAAGTAAGTGAAATGAATTGGTATTTATTAGGAAACGAATTTAATATAGCTAAGAAAGAATCAATGATGAGCTTGATAAACCCTGATTTCTTAGATTTAACAAGTTCAGAAAACGAATCTGATGATAAATTAACAAATAAAGAAGATGCCAAACCTAATAAAGGTATAAAACTAGGATTAAAAGAGAAAAATCTAAAAAAACATGGTTAAAAGGAGTATAGAATATGAGTTCCAAATTTAATGGAGATAGATTGAAAACGGCTAGAACCTTTAGAGGTATGACCCTAGCTGAATTAGGAGATTCCTTAGATTTGAGTAAACAAACACTTTCGTTGTACGAAAATAATAAAGGAAATCCTGACTTTTCAACAATTATTAAATTATCAAGAACTTTACATTTTCCAATTAATTATTTTTTTCAAGATGACAGCATTAGTATTAAGTCTGGTTCTACTTATTTTAGATCTTTGAGTACGACTAGTAAAAAAAGTAGATCTGCAGAAATTACTAAAGTAGAATTTATTGGAGCATTATATGAAGCTCTATATAAGTATATTGATTTTCCACTCTTAAATTTACCTAAAATAGATATTGATAATAAAAATCTATCTGATGAAGATATTGAAAATATTGCTTTGACTATTAGAGAATGGTGGTCATTAGGTGATGGACCTATAAATGATTTACAATATATCTTAGAAGAAAATGGATTAATTGTAACAGGAGTTAGCTTATCGGATAGAAAAATTGATGCGTACAGTCAAATTATAGATATAAATGGTAATGAAACTTATATAATTGTTTTATCTATTGGGAAAAAGGGAAAATCAAGAATAAACTTTGATTTGGCTCACGAACTAGGACATATTTTGCTCCATCCTTGGACTGAAGACATTGAAACTTTATCTAATGATGAATTTAAAGAGAGAGAAAGACAAGCAAATAAATTTGCAAGCTCTTTTCTTTTGCCAAAGGAAAGGTATAGAAATGATTGTGAAAGATATCCTACTGAGTTGGAATATTATATAAGAATGAAGAAAAAGTGGGGAGTTTCAATACAAGCAATGCTTTATCGAGCTTGTGATTTAGGAGTTATAACTAATAATCAATTTCAATATTTAATGCGACAAATAAGTAGTAAAGGTTGGCGACAAAATGAACCAGGGGATTTCCCACATGTATTAAATGAAAATATATTTAAAATGGGAATAAAATTATTGTTAGAAAATGATTACTCTAAACAAGATATTATTCATATTTTTGAGGAGTCGTCTGTAAATCTATTTAGTGATGAAATCGAAGAATTATTAAATTTACCGAAGGGATATCTAAGCGTTGATGATAAGGTTAAGAATAATATTTTAGAATTGAAACTTAATAAAAATAATTAATAGATTGGTATATTAATTACATTTTTAACGGAGATAGTAAAGGCTCCGTTTTTATAATTTATAATAAGCAAATTTATCATAAGCTTGACATGAGAGGGTGCAGGGGGCATGTTTGTTCAATCTGCAAAATTTGTAGAAAACCACCAAGGAAGAATCAACGAACTTTCTATTTATGGTCAAGAATCAAATGCCAACACATGGAAGCTTGCACAAATGAATCTTGCCATTCATGGACTGGAAGGAGACCTTGGTCATGGAGCAGCTGATACATTCTTTAATGACCAGCATCAATCTATGAGGGCAAACTACATTCTTGCAAATCCACCATTTAACTTAAAGGACTGGGGAGGAGACAAGCTCTTAGAAGACTCCAGATGGAAGTATGGGATTCCACCAGAAGGCAATGCCAACTACGCCTGGATGCAGCACATGATCTTCCACCTTGCACCAAGAGGAAAGATGGGACTTGTACTTGCCAATGGCTCTCTATCAGCTTCTGGAAGAGAAGGAGAAATTAGGGAAGCCATAATAAGAGATGACTTAGTAGAATGTATTATTGCAATGCCTGATAGGCTCTTTTACTCCACAGGGATTTCTGTTTCTCTTTGGATCTTAAATAAGGACAAGAAGCGAAAGGACAAGACCCTATTTATAGATTGCAGAAATATGGGACAAATGATTGATAGGGCCCACAGGGATCTATCAGAAGAAGATATCCAAAAAATTGCAGATACCTACAAGGATTTTGTCAAGGGAGAAGATGTAGAAGAACTTGGCTATGCCCATGTAGCAGGACTAGATGAGTTAGAAGAAAACTCCTTTGTCCTCACGCCAGGAAGATATGTGGGACTAGAAGAAGGTCAAGAAGATGACGAGCCCTTTGATGAAAAGATGGAGAGACTTACAAGTGAACTAGGAGAATTATTTAAGGAATCAGATGACTTGGAAGAACTTATAAGGGAAAATCTTGGAGCTATTGGTTATGGAAAATAATTGGAAAAACATAAAGTTATCTGAAATTGGAAAAATAATAACAGGAAAAACTCCAAGTACTAAAGAAAAAGAAAATTTTGGTGGTAAAATTCCTTTTCTAACACCATCTGATGATATGGATTCAAGATATGTACTAAAAACAATTAGATACTTAACAGATGTTGGAGTAAATAAACTTTCGAATAAAATAGTTCCTAAGAATTCAATATGCACAAGCTGTATAGGATCACAGTTGGGAAAAGTAACTATTACGACAGAAGATACTGTTAGTAATCAGCAAATTAATACTATAATACCGAATAAAAATTACAATTATATGTTCGTATATTACTTAATGTTACTAGTTGGTAAAAGATTAAATTATATCAGTAAAACATCTACTGCAGTACCAATAATAAATAAAAATGATTTTTCTGAAATGGTTGTTGAAGTACCTAATAAAGATATACAATATAGAATCTCTGTTATTTTAGACAGTATTGATTCAAAAATTGAAGTTAATAATAAAATTATTGCTAACTTGGAAGAACAGGCGCAGGCTATTTTTAAGTCCTGGTTTGTTGACTTTGAACCCTTCCAAGATGGAAACTTTGTTGAAAGTGAACTTGGAATGATTCCTGAAGGCTGGGAAGTAAAAAACATAAAAAGTTTGATGGAATTTGAAACGGGTTCGGAGCCAGGAGCGAAAAACTATAGTATCAACAAAAATATGAGGATTCCTTTTTATAGAGTTGGTGAGATGTTATCTGAAACTAATATTTTTGTTAAAAAAAAATTGCTAAAAGATAGAGTTACGTCAAAAGAGGATGTTCTGGTATCTTTTGATGGAACAGTTGGTAGAGTAGTTACGGGTTTAGTAGGCGGGTATTCGTCTGGAATTAAAAAGATAACACCAAAAGTAGAAACAATATCAAGTAACTTAATATATGTACTGTTTAAAAGCAAGTTAATTCAAGACATTATAAATCAAAATGCAACTGGAACGACTATATTGCATGCAAGTAAAAGCATAGACTATATGTATATTCCATATAATGATGAAATATATAGTAATTTTTCTTTAGTTATTGATCCATTGATTAATATTATAAGAGTATTAAAAGAAGAAAATAAAAAACTTGCTGAAATAAGAGATGCCCTTTTACCAAAATTAATGTCAGGGGAAATAGATGTCTCTAATATAAAAATTAAGGGAGAGGAGGTAAAAAATGAGTGAAATTTATTTAGAAGATGGTTTTGAAAAAATTTTTATAAAATTTATTGAGGACTTAGGCTACCGCTACCTCCCTCACCAAGAAATTGTAAGAGATAGTATGAAGTCACCTATTGCTTCAGAAATCCTGGAAGATTCTCTTAGAAGAATTAACCCTGATATTTCTCATGAAGCCATCAAGGAAGCTCTTCACAAGATAAAGAATATTGATGCAGGTCTCCTTGTTAATAGGAATGAGACTTTCTTTGAATACTTGCAAAATGGTCTTGAGGTTTCTATCCACGATGGCGAAAAAGAAAAGACTGAGAGAGTTTATCTAATTGACTACAAGGATATAGACAATAACGACTTTCTTGTAACTAACCAGTTGACAATTATTGGGAAAGACACCAAGAGGCCTGATGTTCTTATTTTTGTAAATGGCATGCCATTAGTTGTCATTGAGTTAAAGTCTATTAGCTCTGAAATTGCAGATGTAACAAGTGCTTATAGGCAAATCAAGAACTATCAATATGATATTGAAGACCTATTTGTTTACAATGCCTTTAATATTATTTCTGATTTTACTACTACGAAGCTAGGGACTATTACTGCTGGTGAAGCCTGGTACAAGGAATGGAAGTCCACTGATGGGTCTTATGAGTCTACTAAATACGCTGACTACAAAACACTCTTGGAAGG
>OBWV01001208.1_pt1 | contig 13036 bp, 13 predicted proteins | sample 1495351 | NCBI WGS metagenome assembly OBWV01 (sample SAMEA2580122, study PRJEB22360) | human gut metagenome | biome: human gut; feature: human-associated habitat; material: faeces | place: Denmark | collected 2008/2010 | reverse complement strand
TTTTGAATCAGGCTACCACCGACCGGGATGAGCTGGCGGCACTTCTGAATATTTCAGACAACCAGTTATCCTACATCACCAATGTGGGTGCCGGCCATGGTCTGATCCGCTGTTCCGGAAATCTGGTGCCGTTTGAAAATTCGTTTCCAAGAAATACAAAACTGTATCGCCTGATGACGACCAAGCCGGGCGAAGCGTAAGAGCGGGACAAGCCGGGACTGGAGGTGTGAGATGAAGGATATCAAAACCAAAGAAGTTACAACAAAACCAAAGACCAAAAATCCTGCCTCCAGAATCCCCAAGGAGCTGATGCGGACGGCCATACTGGAGAGCAAGGAAAAATCCCAGACCATCGCAAATGCCAGGGACAATGACATGGGAGAACAGTCCCTATCCGAATATGCCAGTGGGAAAGTCACATCCGCAGAGGAATGGGCTGCAAGAAAGACAGGCAGAACTGTAACCAGAGCCGGAAAGACAGCTGCACAGACTTCCTACGAGAAGATCAAACTGAGAGTTACTGGTAAAAAAGAAGCGCAGAAAGAAGCCGCCAGAGGAACAGGGGACACACAGGCTCCCGATCCGGTCAGTCGGGAAGCACCGAAGCAAAAAAAACGGGAACAGGGGGCATCCCGTGTGAAGGTCAAGGAACGGGAAAACCAGGAAGTCCAGATTCAGAAAGCCAAGCGGCAAAAGGCGATTTCAGATGCCGTCAAAACGAAAGAACAGAAGATCCGGGCAGCTAGGGAGACACCAAGAATCCAGAATGGACAGGAAATGTCGGAAGGTGGATCGCTTTCCATCAAAAGACAAAACCAGAAAAGCAAGGCCGAAGATACCGCAAGGCAGAATGCCATCCGCCAGAAACAGCCGGAAAGCATCCGGATCAAGGAAAAGCCACGGAAACGGTTGGAGCCGAAGACCATACAGCGGCGTACTATTAAGACCGCCCCTCCATCTGTGAAGATCAGCATCCAGCCAGAGCAGAAGCTCCGGGTGGCCAGTTCCAACGCCTTGACAGCCCGGATGCAGAAGCAGATGGAACGAAGGGCAGCGAAGCAGGCGGCGAAGAAAGCCGCCTTGCAGACTTCCGATGGAGTCCGCCGGATACAGAAAACGGCAAGGGCAGGAGAGAATACCTTCAAGGCAGCTAAGGCCGCTGTAGAAGCGGCAGCGAAAACGGTGCGGATCGGTCCGCCGGAGCGGTCATGGTTCTGCTTCTGGTTATCATGGTCGGGATCATTGGCGGTGCGGCATTCTCTGGAAGCTCAGAGAGCAACGAAGCACTCAGCCAGGAAGTACTTTCCTATACGGCAACCATCCAGAAATACGCCAACCAGTATGGAATCCCCGAATACGTTTCCGTGATACAGGCAATCATGATGCAGGAATCTGGCGGCCGGGGGACCGATCCCATGCAGAGCAGTGAGTGCCCATACAACACCCGGTATTCCAACAGCCCGAATGCCATCCAGGATGCGGACTACTCCATACAGGTAGGAATCCAGTATTATGCGGACTGCCTAAGAGAAGCCGGATGCACCAGCCCACAGGACATGGACAAGCTGAAGCTGTCCCTGCAAGGGTATAACTACGGAAACGGGTACATAACGTGGGCTCTCCGAAACTATGGGGGCTACAGTGCAGAAAACGCTTTGCAGTTTTCCAATGAACAGGCGGCTTCACATGGCTGGAGTGCCTATGGGGATCCAGAATATGTCCCTCACGTCCTGCGGTATTATTCTAGCGGCGGATTGTTTGCCGGCCTGTTTGGAGGCAACGGCCAGATTGTATCCGTGGCACTTACCCAGCTTGGAAATGAAGGTGGCCAGAAGTTCTGGTCGTGGTATGGATTTGACAGCCATGTAGCATGGTGTGCCTGCTTTGCCAGCTGGTGTGGAGATCAGGCAGGATTAATCGAAAACGGTAAGATGCCGAAGTTCTCTCTGTGTGATGACGGAATCGCATGGTTTCAGAACAAGGGAAAATGGAAGAGCCGAGGATACTCGCCAGCGCCCGGAACCCTAATCTTTTTTGACTGGAACGGAGATGGAACCTCAGACCATGTAGGAATCGTGGAGAAAACCGAGGGCAGTACCGTATACACCGTAGAGGGAAACTCCAGTGATGCCGTGAACCAGAGAAGCTACGATATCAATAACGGAACGATCATGGGATATGGTATACTTTGAAAATTAAAATAGAATATAAGTTATAACCTATGAAAAGAAATTTGATATGTGTAAGTTGACTTTTTTATTTGATTGAAATTTTAATTTTATATGAAATGAAAAGAACCAGTGAGAGAATCGTTAAATTTCACTCACTGGCTCAATTCGTTTCAAATTTCTCGGACAATTCTGTCAGTTCTTTCACCGTTTCCTGGGTGTGATGCAGAAAGGTGTCACGCATTTCTGACGGACAGCTGGAATAAAGCATTTTCATCTGATTGATACCTTTATCCTCCAGAGAAATATCTGGATTTATAAGCGTATCTAAAGAGATGTGCAAGATTTTTGCCAATGCTCTCAAAATCAAATAGGAAGGATTCATTTTTCCTTTTTCGATATTGGCGATTTGCTTTACAGAAACATGGCTCAGATCAGAAAGTTCTTGTTGTGTCAGTTCTTTATTCTTTCGGGCTTCCCGCATTTTCTGCCCTAAAGCAGTTAAATCATCAATCGGCATAATTGTTCACCTCAATAATATTGTATCGTTCCGGTTTATGCAAAGGAATAACCTTATTGTACCGATGAAAAGGTGCGATTATACCTATTTTGCCGTTGGAGTAATACTACAATTTGAAGCGGAGGTTTTGGATAGTCGATAAACAGTTTATATATCTATTTCAAGGTGTGTCAAGAAAGAGAAAAGTAGCCTCTTGACAAATAAATCTTCTCTGCTATAATTAAAACAGCGTTTTGAATACGATGTTTTGAAAACACCGTTTTAATAAGAAAGGTGGATGAGCGATGGCAAGTAGGATTGAAGGATTTGACGAGAAAATTCTTGCCTGTGCGAAAGAAGAATTTTTAGAAAAAGGCTATACGGATGCTTCGATACGGACGATTGCTCAAAATGCCGGTGTCAGCACCAGCACAATATATACGCGGTATTCAGATAAAGAGGGATTGTTCCGCTTTCTTGTGGAACCGGTGGCTAAAGGTCTGAAAGAGTTATTGCGGCAATCATTCAGTGATTTTTCTTCTTTGACGGGGCATGAGCAGAACGAAAAATTTATGGAATACTCAGATCGTGGTTTTGAAGCCGTGATTGCATATATCTATGAGTATTTTTCTGAATTTAAGCTGCTGATTACCGGAGCGCCGGGAAACTACTATCAGGAATTTTTAGAAGGGCTGGTACAACTGGATACGGACTGTACAAAGAAATTCTTGATTCAAGTGGGAAGTAAAGCCCTGGCGGAAGGACGAGTTACAGATGGATTCTTACACGTTGTTTCCAGTGCTTTTTATTCTGGTATATTTGAAGTAGTCATTCACGATATGCCGATGGAGGAAGCAAAAAATTATATCAATGAGCTGCGCACTTTTTATGGGAATGGCTGGAAAGAATATTACCGAAAATAGGAAAGAAGGTGCAAAGGAAATGCAAAAAACAGAAGAATTTTGTGTGGACGAAAGCGGATGGATACACTGTCCTTTTTGTAAATGCAGAACGCGGACAAAGATACGCGCAGACACTTCGTTGAAGAACTTTCCAATATTTTGTCCGAAATGCAAACAGGAATGTTTGATAGATGTTGACAATATGAAAATACGATTATCAGTAGTGCCAGACGCAAAGACGCAGAGCCGATAATTTGTTTGTGTAAATCACATGACAGATTATCGGCTTATTCTTTTGAATAAGAGTTAGTAAAATCTAACTAAAGGAGGGATTTATATGGATCAGTCGCAAGGCGGAAATCCATTTGGCAGACTTATTGAGTTTGCCAGGCCGCATAAGACTGGCTACATCGTTTCTGTTGTTCTTGCTGTGTTGGGAGTTGCCTTTGGTATCGTCCCCTATTTTGCAACAGCCAGAATGACGATTGAGTTACTCTCCGGGAATCGGGATTTATCATTTTACATGGTGTGGTGTCTGATTTCCGGCGGCTGCTTTGTCCTAAAAGCAATATTGATGGGGATTTCCACGAGGGCATCCCATGAAGCGACCTTTGAAGTGCTGTCCGAGGCAAGGCGAAAAATTGCTTCAAAACTTACCAGAGTGCCTATGGGCTATATTCTCAATACTCCGTCCGGGCAACTAAAAAATGGCATGGTGGAACGAATTGAACAGTTAGAGGTTCCCCTTGCTCATGTAATCCCGGAAATGACTTCAAATCTTCTCGTACCAATCGCAATCATCGTTTATTTGTTCGTTCTGGACTGGCGAATGGCGTTAGTATCGCTGATTACCATTCCTGTTGGAATGATGTGCTACATGGGAATGATGAAGGAATATCCCAAGAAGTATGGGGAAGTTGTAAAAGCTGGAAATCACATGAGCGCAACAACGGTAGAATACATCGGCGGCATTGAAGTCATTAAGGCGTTTAATCAGGCAGATAATTCCTATCAGAAATTTACAGATGCCGTCCATGCAAACGCAGACCTGATTTTAGACTGGATGAAAGATACACAAAAATATTCGGCGATTATGATGAGTGTATGGCCCGCGGCGTTGATTAGCGTACTTCCCGTCGGGTGCCTGTTTTACATGAGTGGTTCCCTGTCAGCCGCAACCTTTATTACGGTAACTGTCCTGTCGTTGGGAATTGCAGGCCCGCTTGTAGCCGCAATGTTCTTTACCGATGATATTGCAAAAATAGGCACCGTAATGGGTGAGATTGACGGTATATTAAACCAGCCGGAGCTTGTCCGACCGGAGAGGAAATGTGATTTACAGAACCTTGATATTGCTCTGGAAAATGTCCATTTTGCATACGAGGAAAAAGAGGTCTTGAAAGGAATTGATCTGACAATTCCGCAGGGAAAAATTACAGCTTTTGTAGGGCCATCCGGCAGCGGAAAATCAACGATTGCAAAATTGATTGCGTCCTTTTGGGATGTGACCGGTGGGCTGATTACGATTGGCGATAAGAGCGTAAAAGAAATTTCTAACGACCAACTGAATGATTTGATTTCCTATGTATCGCAGGACAATTATCTATTTAACGATACGGTGCGCAACAATATCCGTATGGGCAAGCCAGAGGCAAGCGATTCCGAAGTGGAACAGATTGCAAAGGATTCTGGCTGCCATGAGTTTATTATGAACCTTGAGCATGGATATGAAACCGTGGTTGGCGGTGCCGGAGGGCATTTGTCTGGTGGAGAACGCCAGAGAATCGCGATTGCCAGAGCTATGCTGAAAAACGCCCCGATTGTAATCCTTGACGAAGCCACTTCCTATACTGATCCGGAAAATGAAGCGGTAATACAGGAGGCCATCAGCCGACTGACAAAGGGCAAAACATTGATTGTAATTGCTCACCGCCTGTCAACAATAACGGATTCCGACCAGATCGTTGTTGTGAAGGATGGAACAATCCAGGCAAAAGGAACGCACGAGGAACTATTAAAAGAGTGCAGCCTTTATCATACGATGTGGACAGCTCACATGGACGCGAAGGAGGTGAAAACAGCATGATACGTTCTTTTCGGAAATTCTTTGAATTTGCAGGCCGCCAAAGCCGGAATTGGTATTTGGGGCTCTTTTATGAAATCATACGCTGCATTTTAGAAGCTCTGCAATTTGCCGCACTTCTGGTAGTTTTGGATGGATTGGTTCGTGATAATATCACCGCACAAACCGCGCTCCTTGCCTTTGGCATTATGTTAGTCAGTGTGATCGGCACCATTATTTTCTGGTATCTGGCGCATGGTAAAGAAGGCGAAGGTAGCTATCGAATGTGTGAGGACAAGAGGATTCAAATTGGCAACCGCGTGAAGTATATGCCGATGGGCTACTTCAACAGCCATAGTCTGGGAAATCTCACATCCGTTTCAACAGCGACCATGAGCGACCTCGAAAGTATGTCCTTTGCTATCATCGTGCGGACTTTGGTGGGTGTAATCCACGCCAGTATTTTTTCTGTTGCCATGTGCTACTTTAGCTGGAAAATCAGTTTGATCTTTTTGGCTGGCGTGATTTTGTTCATGGTAATCAACACAATGCTCCTGCGCTGCTCCAAAAGATTATCTCCCGTACGGTTAGAGACGCAGACGGAGTTCATGGATGCCGTACTGGAATACATACAGGGAATGGGCGTTGTGCGGGCGTTCCACATGGCAAAGCAGTCAAATACTACGCTGGAAAAATCCATTGATGAAACACAGAAGAAAAACCAGCTTATTGAAAGACAGCGGATTCCCTATATAGCTGCCGAACAGGTTGTCCTTCACGCCAGCAGGGTCGTCCTTCGGATTGCCAGTGCCGCCGCTGCTTTCTGCTCTATCGCACTTTTTATAAACGGTACGCTGGAATTAACATATTGTCTGATAATTTTAGTATCGGCGTTCATGATATATAGCCAGTTGGAGAGTGCGGGAGAAATGTTCTTTATGCTTTCAATGATCGATGCTTCTATTGATCGTGTGGAGGAAATCAACCAAAGTCCTCAGATTGACATTGATGGTAAAGAGCAAGCTCCAGACCGGCTGGATATTGAAATGCAGGATGTGAGTTTTTCCTACGGGGATAAAAAAGTGATCGACCATGTATCGCTCACGATTCCACAAGGAACCACAACGGCGATTGTCGGTCCGTCTGGTTCTGGAAAAACCACGCTGGTGAATCTGATTGCACGTTTTTGGGATGTTGACAGCGGAAGCGTCCGCATCGGCGGCATTGATGTAAAAGATTACAAGCTGGACAGCTTGATGAAGAATATCAGCATGGTATTCCAGAATGTGTATCTGTTCCCGGACACGATTGAAAACAATATTAAATTCGGTTCCCCAAACGCCACCCATGAAGATGTAGTGAAGGCAGCAAAGGCGGCAAGATGCCATGACTTCATTTCAGCATTGCCAGAGGGCTACCAGACGGTAATCGGAGAAAGCGGTGCGACCATTTCCGGCGGCGAAAAGCAGAGGATTTCTATTGCAAGAGCGATTATGAAAGATGCGCCCATCATTATTCTTGACGAGGCCACAGCAAATGTCGATCCCGAAAATGAAGCAGAGCTTCAGAAAGCGATTGAAGCGCTGACACAGGGGAAAACAATTATTATGATCGCCCATCGGTTGAAAACCGTAAAAAATGCGGATCAAATCATCGTTATCGACCGTGGTAAAATCTCTCAGCAAGGTACGCATGATGAGCTTATCAAGCAAGCAGGTATTTATGCGGATTTTGTTGGCATGAGAGAAAAAGCTATCGGTTGGAAAATCAAGGCAGACAGCCTTGCATAAAAGAAAGGAGTTCCTACAATGGACAAGAAAAAATTGAACGCAAAAGACTTTATCAACATTGGTATCTTTACTGTCATCTACTTTGTGATGTTCTTTATCACGGGTATGCTGGGTTACATTCCTATCTTTGCAGTTATCATTCCATTGGTGTTGGGAATACTGGGCGGCATCCCGTTCATGCTGTTTCTGACAAAGACAGGGAAATTCGGCGCGGCTACTATTATGGGTACGCTGGTCAGTGTCCTCTGCTTTCTGATGGGACAAAGCTGGATTTCAATTCCGTTTGGAATTGTATTCGGTTTCCTGGCTGATTTGATCTTCAAGGCAGGCGAATATAAAAGCTGGAAACATACTGTGCTGGGATATTGTGTGTTTACCGAATGGGTAATCGGCTCCATGCTGCCTATGTGGATTATGAGAGATACCTTTTTTGAGGCTTATAGAAGCAAGGGAGGTACGGATGAATACATCAATGCCGTTATGGGCCTTACCGCTAACTGGATGCTACCGGTAGTTATTGTTTTAGGCATCGTCGGCGGAGTGATCGGCGCTTATTTAGGCAAGGCAATTTTGAAGAAGCATTTTGTAAAGGCGGGCATTGTTTAATGAAACCAGAATTATTACTGTCGGTTGATTCTAAGCAGAGCTTTTGGATTGATCCGAGAACAAAGCTGTATATGTTAGTAATATTCAGCATTGTAATGATTGATGGAAAAACGGACGGTATTAGTTTCTGGTTAAAGCCGATTTTGGCATTGATACCTTTTTTCCTCCTGCTTTCGGGCAGGAGGAAAAAGATTGCTATCATTTATTTAATTGTTTTTATTGTTTCGTGGACGGTAAATGTGTTTCTTGTTCCGTATATGGGATTAATAGGAACAATTATAATATCGCTGTTGGCTCAATTTGGGACAAGATGGTTTCCAAGCGCCATGATGGGCTATTATCTTCTCTCGACTACAAAGGTTAGTGAATTTGTCCTTGCCATGCAGCGTATGCATATACCAGAAGCATTCATTATCCCGTTTTCTGTTATGTTCCGGTTCTTCCCTACAATTTCCGAAGAAGCGGGATCTATTGGAAACGCTATGCGTATGAGAGGAATCACGGGGAAAAATTTTTTCAAGAATCCACAAGCAGTAGTAGAATATCGAATTGTCCCTCGTATGATGTCTGTAGTAACAATAGGGAATGACCTGTCTGCGGCAGCTTTGACAAGAGGGTTAGGAAACGGAAAAAAGCGTACAAGCATTTGTAAGATCGGTTTCCATTGGAAAGATTTTGCGCTTATGATTATTGTTACTGCTGCCCTGTTGGTGTTCCTGCTTTTTTAGGAGGGCTGAAATGATAGAGTTTAAGGATGTAGCCTTTCAATATGAGCAAGGCAGTTCAAAAGGAAAAATCGAAAATATAAATTTGACTATCCATGACGGAGAGGTTGTTTTGATCTGCGGAGAATCCGGCTGCGGAAAGACTACACTCACACGTTTAATAAATGGGCTTATCCCGCATTATTACGAAGGAACGCTTACCGGGCAGACGATTGTGGAAGGGATAGATGTAAAAAATGTATCCCTTTATGCTTTGTCTGGTGTGGTTGGTTCTGTTTTTCAAAATCCAAGGACACAATTTTTTACAGTGGATACTACCAGTGAAATTGCATTTGGATGTGAGAATTTGGCAATCGACGCAGACGAAATCAATTTGCGGATAGAAAAAACGGTAGGCGCGTTAAAAATCGAAGATTTACTGAATAGGAGTTTATTTGCACTGTCCGGTGGCGAAAAACAGAAAATTGCCTGTGCGTCCGTTTCCGCAATGGAACCGGATATATTTGTACTGGACGAGCCATCTTCCAATTTGGATATTAAATCAATCAGAGAATTAAAAGATGTATTGCGGAAATGGAAAGCACAGGGGAAAACGATTGTGATTGCGGAACATCGCCTGTATTACCTGATGGATATTGCAGATCGCGTTCTATATATGCAGGGCGGGCAAATAAAAGAAAACCTTTCCATCTCCGACTTCAAAAAGAAATCTACAGGCGAATTGCACGCGCTGGGTCTTAGAACTTTACAGTCTGAAGATTTTAGTAAAATGCAGAGCACAGTGTGTGCGACAAAGCAGCTATATATCAGGGACTTTGAAGTTTCTTATAAAAATGCTTCCGGAGGTAAGACGAAAAAGCGGAAGGTGCTGGATATATCAGATTTGATGATTCCGCAAGGTTCGGTGGTTGGAGTAGTCGGCAACAATGGAGCCGGGAAAACGACTTTTGCTAACAATTTATGCGGATTGCTCAAAACCGCAAAAGGCTGTATGAGCATGAATGGAAAAACTTATATGGCAAATCAGAGAATTAAGACCTGCTATATGGTTATGCAGGACGTAAACCACCAACTTTTTACGGAAAGTGTAATGGATGAAATCTTGCTTAGTCTGGATAATTCAGATGAAGAAAAAGCGGTGCATGAGGCAGAAAGTATTATGGAAAGTCTGCACATTTCAGAATTTAGAGACGCCCATCCTATGTCGTTGTCCGGCGGACAGAAACAGAGGGTAGCGATTGCCAGCGCGATTGCGTCTGATAAACAGGTTATTGTTTTTGACGAGCCTACAAGCGGATTGGATTATCGGCACATGAAAAAAGTGGCAGAGAATTTGCGGGAATTGAGTTCGTTGGGGAAAACCTTGTTTATTGTTACTCATGACCCGGAGCTGATTGCGGAGTGCTGCAATTACTTTGTCTTTATAGAAAACGGAAAAGTGCTATGGAGTGATGGATGGAACAGAATAAGCCGGGAACGGTTGCAAAAGTTCTTTGCCTTTGAGGATGACTAAAGATGAAGATTCATGCATCTGGGGAGGACTATCTGGAAGCTGTATTGGTACTTCAAAAGAAGCTCGGTATGGTGCGTTCGGTGGATGTTGCCCGGTACATGGAGGTTTCAAAACCCAGCGTATGTTACGCAGTAGGAACTTTGCGAGAGGGCGGTTTTTTGACAATGGATGAAAAGCATTATCTGCACCTGACAGAACTTGGCCGGGATATGGCTGAAAAAATTTACGAACGCCATTGTTTTTTTACTCATCAACTTATATCCGTTGGAGTTAATCCACAAATTGCAGAAGTTGATGCTTGTCGTATGGAACATGCAGTCAGTGATGAAAGTTTTCAAAAACTGAAAGAGCATGCGATGAGAGAGATTGCTTCACAAAAAATTGACAATATATTTGATGATTTTCCTGTGAAGAAGTAGAAAAGGTTGCTTTGCTAAAATAGATTAAATATGAAAGACACAAAATACAAGATATTAGCATATTTTGACAATCAATCATATCGAAAACTATTCAATGAGGTAAACTCAGATTATGCAGAAAATCTACAAATTTTACTGCATAATTTGAGTTTATTTTCTTATGATGTGCTTATAATAGGAGTGATCCTTTATAAAGAGAACATAAGTAATATTATATCTGCTATTAGAAAAATAACGCAGATACCAATTATTATTTTGGCGGATGCTTCTTCTTTATTGTGTATGTCATGGAAAAAAGAATCAATATACGCTGGTGCAGATTGTGTAATGGATATAAATAGCACTATAGAAGAAGTAGATCTGCAGATTTTTTCATTGGCACGACGAAACAATAAACAAAAAATAACTCAAAAGCAATCCGAAACGATGATTAATAAGGGAAAACTTGTAATGGATCATAAGAAACATAAAGTATTTTGGAATAGAGTAGCGTTACATTTAACACGACAAGAATATAATTTTTTATACTTATTAGCGGTGACACCGATGAGAGTATACACATTTGAACAGATTTACCAGCTTGTATGGAAAGATTATTCCGTTGGTGATATTAAAAATATCATTTGGTGTCTGGTAAAGCGATTAAGAAAAAAGCTGAATGCCGTTGAAGATGGTGCCGGGAATTGCATTGTCAGTGTGCGAGATATAGGCTACAAATTTGAATTGAATAAAGAAAACGAACAGCAGTAGTATCCGAAATACAGGTTAAAAATTTGAATTGAATAATGAAAATGAGCAACAGTAAGGCGAATGATCCGTAAAAAGATTGTCCGTCTTATTTTTATTTATTCTGGAAAGAAGGTGATAAAAACTGACCGTCAATTGACAGGTTTCTGACCGTTAGCTGACAGGTGCATCCGATACACTGTGCCTTTGTAAAGATATGATTACAAAGGAGATCCGTGTTTGCAGGGAGACAGCAGAGATGCCGGACATTCCTGTAGACAGGAAGAACGAGCCAGGTCACCGCCACACTCCGATTTGATTTCGCAAAAATTCAGATCGGAGGAAAACATAAGTGGCTTACAATAAAGCAAAAGAAGAATATAGATGGAACCAGTGGAAAGCAGAGGAAGAGAAGATCCTGCGTGAACAGGGCGTGGATGAAGAGACGATCCAGAAGCTTCGGGAGTATGACTGGGACGATTTCAATGCAGAGCGGAGATTCCGGGAACACCAGACCTCGCTTCTGGACTGTATGGAACTGCTCCTGGAAGAAAAAGAAACCAAAGAGTCCCAGCCGGAGAGCGTAGAAGCCCTGCTGGATACCGTGGAGAACGAAGAACTGCTTCAGATTCTGTTATCAACTGATAAGAAAACTCTTCAGATGATTGTCCTGAAGATGATGGGATATGCACCAAAAGAGATCAGTCATCACATGGAACTGCCGGAGCAGACGGTTTATACAAGACTGCGGAGATTAAGGGAAAAGATCAAAAAGTCCATGAAATTTGAATAAAACAAAAGGTTCTCATCGGCTGACTATTAGAACGAACAGACAGGAGGATTGATACGATGGATGAGAAAGAAGTGTCCGAAATGCAGGAAGAAATGATGACGGTACTGGTAGTCGAGCCGATGAAGGCCCCCTATGTCAAGCACATCCCAAATGAGCTGGAGGATCTGCAGCAGGCGGTAGGCGGTGACATTGAAATGACCTATCCGTTTGATGATGAAGTTGGAATCCTTTTAAACGGCAATGGAAAATTTGAGGGATTGCCACTGAACCGGGCGTTATATGATGATCATGGACAGGTCTATGATGCGATAGCCGGGACTTTCCTTGTAGTAGGGCTGACAGAAGATGATTTTACTTCGCTGACACCGGAACAGATTGAAAAGTTTAAAGAAAAATACCAGTCACCGGAAATTTTTACTCTGTTTAACGGAGAACTCCATGTGATGAAGATGCCGCCGGAAGAAGAAAAAGAACAGAAAGAAAGCCGGAAGAACGATGCAAAACAAAAGAATCCGGCAAAGAAGAAAAACAGATCCGGGGATGCAAGATAAAATATTTTTTTGTGAAGTGAATAAAAAAATACACTGCCATCGGCTAGTAAGCAGAGGGACATCCCTCGGCTGTTCTTTGGCAAGTGAATATCGGCACTACAGGTACGTTCCCAACCGTAGAAGCGCGACAGTATGAGCGCCATGATTAAGTATAGGGTAAAGATTCTTAGACTTGGAGCGAGAAAGCATAGCTGTGAATAAGGCGGTGGCAGCCTTTCGCCAGGATCACGGATGGGGGATAATGATACACGTTACCAGCCAGAGAGCGGAAGATGGACTCCG
>OBWV01001200.1_pt1 | contig 13110 bp, 6 predicted proteins | sample 1495351 | NCBI WGS metagenome assembly OBWV01 (sample SAMEA2580122, study PRJEB22360) | human gut metagenome | biome: human gut; feature: human-associated habitat; material: faeces | place: Denmark | collected 2008/2010 | reverse complement strand
CCAAAGGAGCGGTTGTTCCTCCCCTCACTGCCGCTGCCGCTGCCGCTATCAAGTGTGGCTGATGCGCGACTCTTAAACAGTAGTGTCACATTGCCCGATGCCGTGACACTGAAATTTTTCGTCTGCTCAAGAGCTGTGTAACCGGAAACAGACTGTTTTTCGGTTGCCGTGTAATTTCCGACCGGCAAGTTTGGTACCGTCGCCTGGCCGTCCTTACTAATCTCGCTATTCGCCACTACCTGATGCGATTCATTTTGAATCTCATACTTAGCGCCGTTTAGCGGTGATCCTTGTTCATCTTGGTTCTTGATCGTGAGCGTACCAGTCACTGCCTGTGTCGGATTTTCGGCTGCAAGGGCTAGTGCTGGCGAAATCAGTTGTACAATCATGCCAAGGATCACCGTTAAGTAAATCCCCACTTTAAGCATGAAGTGCCCGGTTTTCTTGCCACCTAACTCTCTCATTTTTCTCCTCTTCCTCCTCTTTACAAACCTACTTGGTATCTCCCCCTGAGACCATTAACCTATAATTTATGGATACATTAATTTACACTCCGCTCAATATCATTGTATAACATTTCTATAAATATTGAAGGGATTATAAAGAATATTCATTAAATATATATGCTTATGTTTATTCTTTTCGCCTAGTGGTGATTTGCTTTTAAATCCTTACATATCAGGTGTTGCAGCCAGTTAAAAAATGTACTGTTAGACAGGTTTATTAAATATCGATTTTCCCAGAAGTTGACAGCGTTAACAATAGAGCTTTTTTAGCCCATTATCATCTGCTTTTTACTTGTGCAAGAAGAAAAGCAAATGCGAAATCTGCTTCATGAAGAGGTGAATGCTATGCTAATAACTGTACTTTTGCTCATTGTTCTGTACTTAGTTCGTCAGCACTGCTTGGCAACCCGTTGCTTTCACTGTCTATTAGCCGTCCTCTTTGGATTAAGCATCCATACTTGGTTAACTTTTTTGCTTGCCTCAGGCTTAATCATCTTTAGCGTGGCTGACTGGCATGAGCGAACGGTTCCTTTCTTTAGCTTTACTGGTTGGTGTTTGACTTTGCTGGTTTGTTTTCCCTATGACCTTTTCGGCATGATGCTACTTGCTGTCATGATTGGCGGTTTAGCCGTTGTGTCGCAAGGGCTTGGGAGTGCGGATGTGATGTTAATTGCCTTGCTGGCCTGCGTTTTACGACTCGAGGCGGCGTTAATCGTGACACTGATTGCTTGCGGAACCGCCTGCCTGCATTGGATAGTTGCCCGCCCGCCGAGTTTGCCAATGATCAGTCATTTAGCGGCTGGTTATGCGTGCTTTGCTCTGGTCAATGGCGGACTATAACGCGCTCGCAGTCGCAGAAACCTACACGTAAGGACCTTGAAGCTCAGTGACCAGTCATTGAGCTTCAAGGTCCTTATGTTCCAGTTTCTAAACGCTCCTACTCGCGCTCACCAAAAAAGCGGCGCAAGCATCTTTTCAGATGTTTACGCCGCTTCTTTTTGATTTAACTGTCAGTTCACGCGATTACTTTTTGTCCGTATCGCCTTGCTGGCCGTCTTTTGCTTTCATTTGCTTTTCGATGTCTGAAATCGAATAGACACTGTCGGAAACGGTGCCGACACTCTTTGGTTCTTCGTGTCGATACGTTGCCATCCCGGTACCAGCCGGAATGATCTTCCCAATGATGACATTTTCCTTCAAACCGATCAGCGGATCGTTCTTGCCGCGAATCGAGGCATCGGTCAATACCCGTGTCGTTTCCTGGAAGGAAGCGGCAGACAGGAAACTGTTGGTCTCCAAGGAAGCCTTGGTGATCCCCAGTAGAACTGGCCGGCCAGTAGCAGGGATACCGCCACTGATAATTGCCTGCGTATTCTTTTCCTTAAAGTCAGCAATATCGAGTAAGGTTCCTGGCAAGATGTTGGTGTCGCCTGGATCCATAACCCGGATCTTGCGCAACATCTGGCGGACCATCACTTCAACGTGCTTATCGCCGATATCAACACCTTGCATACGGTAAACTTTCTGAACTTCAGAAAGCAGGTAATTTTCAGTGGCCATGACATCGCGCACTTTAATCAATTGCTTAGGATCAATCGAACCACCAGTCAGGCGTTCGCCACGATTAATGTGGTCGCCTTCAGCAACTGCCACACTGGAAGCATATGGCACGCTGTAAGTCCGGGTGTCGGTTTCACCTTTGACCGTGATTTCCCGTGTGTGCTCAGCTGGATTTTCGTCAATCGCCGTAATTTCACCGGTCACTTCCGTAATCACAGCTTCACCTTTAGGGTTACGAGCTTCAAAGATTTCCTGAACACGAGGCAGTCCTTGCGTAATATCTTCGCCACCGGCAACACCGCCAGTATGGAAGTTCCGCATGGTCAGCTGGGTACCAGGTTCACCGATAGATTGCGCAGCAACAGTCCCGACAGCTTCGCCGACTTCAACTTGTTCGCCAGTGGCCATGTTACGACCGTAGCACTTCTGGCAGACACCATGTTTGGTGTTGCAAGTGAAGACCGAACGGATCGTGACGGATTCAACCCCGGCATCCACGATCATCTGAGCAGTATCTTCGTCCATCAAGGTATTGCGCTTGACGAGTACTTCGCCACTCTTCGGATCCAGCACATCCTTCATGGTGAAACGACCAACCAGTCGATCATACAGCGGTTCGATCATTTCATTACCTTCACGGATAGCACTGACAACTAAGCCACGGTCGGTACCGCAGTCCTCTTCACGAACAATGACATCCTGTGCAACATCAACCAGCCGCCGAGTCAGGTAACCTGAATCAGCCGTCTTCAGCGCCGTATCGGTCATCCCTTTACGAGCACCGTGAGTTGACATGAACATTTCCATGACGGACAGGCCCTCACGGAAGTTCGAGATAACAGGCACTTCCATCATCCCACCGTTTGGCGCAGCCATCAGACCACGCATGCCGGCAAGCTGTGTAAAGTTAGAAATGTTACCACGAGCACCTGAATCGGACATCATCGAAATTGGGTTGTTCGGGTCAAACGAATCAACCAGCTTCTGCTGAATATCATCTTTGGCATCATTCCAGATCTGGATAACCCGATCATGCCGTTCCTCGTCGGTAATCAACCCACGACGGAACTGCTTGGAAACAGTGGCAACCTTCTTATGGGCAGCTTCGACAATTTCAGGCTTTTCCTTCAAGTTAGTAATGTCCGCGATCCCGACAGTCAAGCCAGAGTTAGTGGACTGCGTATAGCCCAAAGTCTTCATATCATCCAGCAAGTCACTGGTCCGTTGAACTTTATAGACCTTGAAGACTTGCGCAATGATGTCAGACAGGAAGCCTTTCTTGAATGGATCGATTAACGGTGCATCTTCAAGGTAGTCGCTGATGTCTTCACCCTTATCGATGAAATACTTATCCGGCACACCATTGACGATGTTATCCTGCGTCGGTTCATTCAAATATGGGAAGTCTTTCGGCATAATCTCGTTAAAGATCGCCTTACCAACACTGGTGACCATGATCTTTTGTTTCTGATCATCGGTAAACGGCTTGTCCGTAAAGGAATTAGTCGCAATCCCGATGCGGCTGTGCAAGTGGACATAACCGTTTTGCAAGGCCATCAACACTTCGTTGGTGTCCTTAAAGATCATGCCTTCACCTTCGCGGCCTTTTTGTTCCATGGTCAGGTAGTAGTTACCCAGCACAACGTCCTGTGATGGCGTAACGATTGGCTTGCCATCTTTTGGTGCCAAAATATGGTGTGCAGCCAACATCAGCATCCGTGCTTCAGCCATCGCTTCGTCAGATAGCGGTACATGGATCGCCATCTGGTCCCCATCAAAGTCAGCGTTATAAGCTTCGCAGACCAGCGGGTGCAACCGGATGGACTTCCCATCAACAAGGACAGGTTCAAATGCCTGAATCCCAAGTCGATGCAAGGTAGGTGCACGGTTCAACAGCACTGGACGTTCCTTGATGACATCTTCAAGCACGTCCCAAACATCATCATCTTGGCGATCAATCTTGCGACGAGCATTCTTGATGTTGCTAGCCATGTCGCGCTTAACCAATTCACGCATCACAAATGGCTTGAACAGTTCCAATGCCATTTCACGTGGTACACCGCATTGATAGAACTTCAGCCATGGGCCGACATCAATAACGGAACGGCCGGAGTAATCGACACGCTTACCAAGCAAGTTCTGACGGAACCGGCCTTGCTTCCCTTTCAGCATGTGTGACAGGGACTTGAGCGGGCGATTACCTGGCCCCGTAACCGGACGGCCACGACGACCATTATCAATCAAAGCATCAACCGCTTCCTGCAGCATCCGCTTTTCGTTTTGAACAATGATACTTGGCGCATTGAGATCAAGCAGGCGCTTCAACCGATTATTTCGGTTGATAACCCGTCGATACAAGTCGTTCAGATCGGAAGTGGCAAAACGGCCACCTTCAAGTTGAACCATTGGCCGCAGATCCGGTGGGATAACTGGGATCGTGTCCATGACCATCCAAGCTGGATCATTACCGGATTCCTTGAAGGCATCCAGAATATCCAACCGGCGAATCGCACGGGTCCGCTTTTGGCCTTGGGCTGACTTCAAGTCTTCCTTTAATTCGGCAACTTCTTTATCAAGCTCAACATCCTGCAACAATTCCTTGATGGCTTCAGCACCCATCTTGGCATTGAAGGTTTGACCGTATTCTTCGCGTTTTTCACGATATTCACGTTCGGTCAGGAGCTGCTTTTTGTCCATCGGCGTATCGCCAGGATCGATCACAACGTAGGACGCAAAATAAATGATCTCTTCGAGTGACCGCGGTGACATGTCCAGTACCAGACCCATCCGACTTGGGATGCCCTTGAAGTACCAGATGTGGGTAACCGGTGCGGCTAGTTCGATATGACCCATCCGCTCACGGCGAACCTTGGAACGAGTAACTTCAACACCGCAGCGATCACAAACGATTCCCTTATAACGAATCCGCTTGTACTTGCCACAGGCACATTCCCAGTCCTTGGTCGGTCCGAAGATGCGTTCATCGAACAAGCCGTCCCGCTCAGGTTTTAACGTCCGGTAGTTGATGGTCTCAGGTTTTTTAACTTCCCCATAGGACCAGCTACGGATTTTATCTGGCGAGGCTAAGCCGATTTGCATACTTTCAAACTTATTGACATCAATCAAAGGGCTAACCTCCTATTTCTTATCGTCGGTACTGTTGGCAGACTTACCGTCAGTTGCTTGTGCTGCGGCTTCGTGAGCCTTCTTTTCTTCCTGCTGAGCAGCAAACTTCGCCAAGGCATCGACAGAAACAATGTCATCCTCGTCGTCGTCCATGTCCCGCAGTTCAATTTCTTTTTTATCCGCGCCAAGGACCTTCATATCCAGACCCAGTGCTTGCAATTCTTTGACAAGCACACGGAAGGATTCTGGTACACCCGGCTTAGGAATCGGTTCGCCCTTAACGATGGCTTCATAAGTCTTAACCCGGCCAACCACGTCATCGGACTTGTACGTCAGGATTTCCTGCAAAGTATAAGCCGCGCCATAAGCTTCAAGGGCCCAAACTTCCATTTCACCAAAACGCTGACCACCAAACTGAGCTTTACCACCAAGTGGCTGTTGGGTAACTAAACTGTAAGGTCCAATGGAACGAGCATGAATCTTATCGTCAACCATGTGAGACAGTTTCATGTAGTACATGATTCCGACAGAAACACGGTTTTCGAATGGTTCACCAGTTCGACCGTCATACAAGACAGACTTACCATCAGATGCCATACCGGCTTCCTTAACGGTTGCCCACAGATCTTTATCGTTGGCGCCATCAAAAACAGGCGTTGCAACATGAATGCCCAAGTTACGTGCAGCCATCCCCAGATGCAATTCCAGCACCTGTCCGATGTTCATACGACTTGGCACACCCATTGGTGACAAGCAAATGTCAACTGGGGTACCGTCTGGCAAGTATGGCATGTCCTCTTCAGGCACAACAACGGAAACCGTCCCTTTGTTCCCGTGACGACCGGCCATCTTATCACCGACCTGAATCTTCCGCTTCTGCGTAATATAAACGCGGACCATCATATTCACACCAGGAGACAGCTCATCGCCGGCTTCACGAGTAAAGATCTTAACGTCTTGAATGATCCCGCCGCCGCCATGAGGAACCCGCAGCGAGGTGTCACGTACTTCACGTGCTTTCTCACCAAAGATCGCATGCAGCAACCGTTCTTCAGCTGACAATTCAGTAACGCCCTTAGGTGTAACCTTGCCGACCAAAATATCACCGTCACGCACTTCAGCACCAACACGAACGACACCAAATTCATCCAGATCCTTAAGGGCTTCTTCACCGACGTTTGGAATTTCACGCGTTACTTCTTCAGGTCCAAGCTTGGTGTCACGTGCTTCAGATTCATATTCTTCAATATGGATTGAGGTGTAAACATCATCTTTAACGAGTCGTTCGGAGAGCACAATCGCATCTTCGTAGTTGTACATGTTCCAAGTCATGAAGGCGATGATTGGGTTTTGTCCCAATGCCAATTCACCATTTTGCATGGCTGGTCCATCAGCGATGATTTCGTCAACATCAACATGATCGCCGATGGTCACGATTGGCCGCTGGTTGTAGTTTTTACCGGCGTTACTACGCTTGAATTTCATCAAGTTGTAGGCATCCAAGGCGCCATCTTCACGACGAACCCGAATTTGCTTAGCATCAACATATTCAACGGTACCAGCGTTATTAGCCAAAACCGCTGTCCCGGAGTCATGGGCTGCCTTGTATTCCATCCCAGTCCCAACAAGTGGGGCATGCGGATTAACCAACGGCACAGCCTGACGTTGCATGTTCGCACCCATCAAAGCACGGTTGGAGTCATCGTTTTCCAAGAAAGGAATGCAAGCCGTTGCGACCGCAACAACCTGTTTAGGTGAAACGTCCATGTAGTCAACTTTGTCTGGAGAGATTTCAATGTTGTTATCCTTGTGACGAGCCAGAACGGTTTCGTCAACAAAGGAACCATCGTCGTTCAAAGGCGAGTTCGCCTGCGCAACGATGTAGTTATCTTCTTCATCGGCAGTCAAATAGTCGATTTTGTCGGTAACTTTATGCGTATCCCAAGAAACACGACGATATGGCGTTTCAATAAAACCATAAGGATTAACAACCGCATAAGAAGCAAGACTGTTAATCAACCCGATGTTCGGGCCTTCAGGCGTTTCAATCGGACACATACGGCCATAATGGGTGTAGTGAACGTCCCGGACTTCATAACCGGCACGGTCACGCGTCAACCCACCAGGTCCAAGAGCAGACAGACGACGCTTATGCGTTAACTCACCAAGCGGATTCGTCTGATCCATAAACTGCGACAGTTGGGAACTGCCGAAGAATTCCTTGATAGAAGCTACAACTGGCCGAATGTTGATCAATTGTTGCGGCGTTACCGTAGCGGTATCTTGAATGGACATCCGCTCACGGACAACACGTTCCATCCGAGAAAGCCCGATCCGGAATTGGTTTTGCAACAGTTCACCAACAGAACGAATCCGCCGGTTACCCAAGTGATCAATGTCATCAATTGAACCCAAGCCTTCCTGAAGATTCAGGAAGTAGTTCATTGATGCCAAAACATCAGCTGGGACGATGTGCTTCACTTTTTTACCAATATGACCGTTACCAATCAAATTGATTTCTTTATCAGGGGTCACTTGTGAGTATACTTTGATACTCTGTAATTCGATCGGATCAGTGACAACGCCTTGATCGGAAGGTTGGTAGGTGATGGTCTTGAAATCGTCGCGGTCAAGATATGGTGCCAACTTGTCCATCACTTGACGATCAACCTTGGTGCCCTTTTGCGCAATAACTTCACCAGTATCAGGATCGGCCAGTGTTTCTGCCAAAACCTGATTCAAAAGCCGGGTCTTAAGGCTCAGCTTCTTATTCACTTTGTAACGACCAACCGAAGCAAGATCATAACGCTTCGGGTCGAAGAAGCGGGCATACAAAAGAGACCGCGATGAATCGGCTGTTTTTGGTTCGCCAGGACGTAGACGTTCGTAGATATCCTTCAACGCTTCGTCCGTACGGGAATCATCCGTGTTCTTATGCACATCTTTTTCAAGCGTAAGCATCAAGGAATCATTGTCACCAAACATGTTGATAATGTCTTGATCGGAACCGAAGCCCAACGCCCGAACCAATTCGGTCAGCGGGATCTTCCGTGTCCGATCGATTCGGACATACGCGATATCTTTGGCGTCAGTTTCATATTCAAGCCAAGCACCCCGGTTAGGAATCACGGTTGTGCCATAAGTGACACGTGAGTTCTTGTCTGTTTCGCTATGGAAATAAACGCCAGGTGAACGGACCAACTGAGAAACGATGACCCGTTCGGCACCATTAATAATAAACGTCCCTTGTTTGGTCATCAGCGGGAAGTCGCCAAAGAACACATCTTGGCTCTTAATCTCGCCTGTTTCATGGTTGGTTAAACGCAAGGTCACATGCAACGGTGCAGAGTAGTTTGCATCGTGTTGGCGTGCTTCCTCAACAGTATATTTTGGTTCCAGCAGTTGATAGCCGACAAATTCCAGTGACAGTTTCCCTTGAAAGTCATCGATCGGCATAATATCGTCGAACATTTCTTTGAGACCTTCATCGAGGAACCATTGGTAAGAATTCGTTTGGATCTCGATCAGATTAGGAAGATCCAAAACTTCCTTGATCCGGGCATAGGACCGGCGTGTCCGGTGCTTACCATAATTCACTAAGTGTCCTGCCAAATTATTCACCCCTTGTAAGATTTTCCGGCTCAGGTTGATTGTAAAAATAATGTAAATATTGTTAAGTTTACATGACAACGACCATCCCGCAGACATTTTGAGCAAAAAAAAACCAAAAACAGATCGACCTTCAACCAGCCTGCTGTTTTTGCTTTTTCATTAGTCAGAACGGACAATAGATCGTCCTGACAGCCTGTCCAAACCGAAATGCGATTAGATTCATAATACGCGTATCAATCAACGATGTCAAGCGGAGGTTGATCCGTGCTGCGCAAGCAAAGCCAAAAAGAAATCGCAACCTATCAGCCGCGATTTCTTCATTATCAACACTAGGCTTTAACGGGTTCTTTTGAAGCACCGTTTTCTTTTTGCTTGCCTTTGTTCTCTTTAACAGTAAATGTCAGCTTGCCTTTTTTAGCCCCAATTTGGATCAAATCACCGGTTTTAGCTTGGCCTGTCAGTAAAAGTTCACTTAACTGGTCTTCGACACCGGTTTGCAGTGCCCGCCGAATTGGACGTGCACCGTACTCTGGATCGAAGCCGGCAGCGGCGACAGCGTCAATACCGGCTGGGGTAATTTTAACGTCAATCCCTTGATCCTTAATGCGACTAAGCACTGTCTTCGTCATGATCTTAACGATTTCATGCAGCTCAGCCTTGTTGAGACTGTGGAAGACCACGGTTTCATCAATTCGGTTAAGGAATTCTGGTCGGAACGCTTTTTTAAGTTCGTCCAGCATCCGGCTCTTCATGGCGTTAAAGTCAGCTTGTGGATCCTTGGCACCAAAGCCAACAGTCTTATCGTCACGAATAGCGGTTGCGCCGATGTTACTGGTCATGATCAAAATCGTGTTACGGAAATCAACCCGCCGACCCTTCGAATCGGTTAAATAGCCATCATCCAGCACCTGCAGCAAAATGTTAAAGACATCTGGATGCGCCTTTTCAACTTCGTCCAACAACACAACCGAGTAAGGCTTATTGCGGACTTTTTCGGTTAGTTGACCGCCTTCGTCGTAACCAACGTAACCAGGGGCCGCGCCGATCAACCGACTGGTACTAAATTTCTCCATGTACTCAGACATATCAACCCGGATCATGGCATCTTCAGAACCAAACATTGCCTCGGCTAACGCCTTAGCCAGCTCCGTTTTCCCAACACCTGTCGGCCCGAGAAACATGAAGGACCCAATTGGCCGCGTCGGATCTTTCAAACCAGAACGAGCACGCCGGATAGCACGCGCGACGGCGGAAACTGCTTCATCTTGGCCAACAACCCGCTCATGCAGGATCTTCTCCAAGTTAACCAACCGATCGGATTCTTTTTTCTGCAACTGGGTGACTGGCACACCGGTCCATTGAGAAACCACTTCTGCCACATCGTCGCCCGTCACTTTAATGTCAGTTCGAACGCCACTTTCATTAACTGGTTCAGGCGTGTCGGCCAACTTCGTTTTTAAATCAGCTTCCTGAGTCCGGATGTTCGCAGCCGTTTCGAAATCTTGATGGTCAATAGCGTCTTCTTTATCAGCTACCAGCTTGGCCAGTTCATCCTGAAGCTTGTCGGCCTTCGTCTCAACATTGGCCTTGTCCAAGCGAACCTTCGCCGCACTTTCGTCAACTAGATCAATTGCCTTGTCAGGCAAGAACCGAGTCGTGATGTACCGTGATGACAAAGCCACCGCCTGATGCAGCGCTTCGTCAGTAATCGTGACACCGTGATGCGCCTCATAACGAGGACGCAAGCCCTTCAAAATTTGTTCAGCTTCTTCTTCAGTTGGTTCGTCGACTTGAATCGTCGCAAACCGCCGCTCCAAAGCAGCATCTTTTTCAATATACTTTTGATATTCATCTAAGGTCGTGGCACCGATCAATTGTAATTCACCACGAGCTAATGCCGGTTTCAAAATATTGGAAGCATCAATAGCGCCTTCTGCACCGCCAGCACCGATCAAAGTATGCAATTCATCAATGAACAAAATGACATTGCCATCTTTATAAATTTCATCAATGATCTTCTTCAGCCGATCTTCAAACTCACCACGATACTTGGTGCCAGCGACAAGTGAGCCCATATCAAGCATCATCAAACGCTTGTTGACCATGTCATCCGGCACTTTACCAGACACAATTTTTTCAGCAAAGCCTTCTGCAATTGCAGTTTTACCAACACCAGGTTCGCCAATCAGTACAGGGTTGTTCTTTGTCCGCCGTGCCAGAATCTGGATCAGCCGGCGTACTTCTTTGTCACGCCCAACAACCGGATCCATCCGATTCTCGCGCGCCATTTGGGTCAAATCCCGCGCCAAACCATCTAGCGTTGGCGTACCTTGTCCATCTTGACGAGCACCGCCACGTGCCATTGGACGACGCTTTGCTGCAGTGTCCGCAATCCCCATCTTCTTGAAGACCATTTGACGCGTCTTCGAAAGACTGAGACCAAGGTTTTGCAAAATCCGTGCTGCCAAGATGTCATCTTCACGTAGCAAGCCAAGCAAAACGTGCTCGGTACCGATCTTTAAAGCACCTAACCGTTTTGCTTCGTCACCCGCAAACGCCAAAATTTCTTTACCTTTTGGTGAGTAAGGCAAATAACTATCACTAGCTTGACCAGCGGCATCAACAGTCCCATACCCTGTGAAGCGCTCGATCTCGTCATGGACATCATTTTCAGTGACCCCTAACTGACGCAGCGTCTTACCAGCGATACCATCTTTTTCCATGACCAGTGCCATGAGCAAATGTTCTGTCCCAACAGCATGATGATGGAAGTACTTCGCTTGTTCCTGGGCTAAAAGCAATACATTTTTAGCACTAGGGGTAAATAAGTTGTCCATAAGCACGCTCCCTTTTTTAAAAACTGATGATAAACTGTTTCATCTTTCATACCGCAAACGATCCAAAAATGCAAGGAACAAACGCGATCGTAGATGCTCTTCTGCCCCTTGGTCGAAGATGCCCAACGTCTCATGATCCATCACCGCGAGCATCAGGTTGCCAGACTGGCGGGCGATCAACCCGTTATCAAACAATTCCTGAATCAAATCTCGGGCATCCCGCATCCGCAAACGACTTGGAATATGCTGTCGCATGATCTGAATGAGATCCTGATCATCTGTCAATTTGACCTTCACGATTCGAATATAGCCACCGCCACCACGTTTGCTCTCTACGATATAACCGCGAGCAGGTGTGAATCTGGTTTTGATCACATAATTGATCTGTGAAGGTACGCAATTGAAACGACGAGCAATTTCAGCGCGTCTGATTTCAACAGCCGCTTCTTGCGCCAATATCGTTTTTAGATAGGTTTCAATGATGTCCGAAATGTTCTCACGCTGCATGTCATTCAATCCTTTTTGACTTTGACCAATCTTGACTATTACACATTATACTGACATCTGTCCGTTTATACAAATTTATGACTTTGAACGCAAAAAAAAGACCACGACTATTCGTGATCCAAGAATCGGGAAGACAAGATTCGAACTTGCGACCCCTACGTCCCGAACGTAGTGCTCTACCAAGCTGAGCTACTTCCCGGTAAAGCGGAAGACGGGATTCGAACCCGCGACCCCCACCATGGCAAGGTGATGTTCTACCACTGAACTACTTCCGCATTCCGAGTATTTAGTTCTAATCGGCGCCAGCTTAGTAGCGGTCGATGATGCACCCAGTAGGAGTCGAACCTACAACCTTCTGATTCGTAGTCAGACACTCTATCCAATTGCGCTATGGGTGCATTCAACAAAATGCCGAGGACCGGGATCGAACCGGTACGGTCATCACTGACCGCAGGATTTTAAGTCCTGTGCGTCTGCCAATTCCGCCACCCCGGCATAAAGTGAAAAGCGGAAGACGGGATTCGAACCCGCGACCCCCACCATGGCAAGGTGATGTTCTACCACTGAACTACTTCCGCATACCGCATATTCAATTATTGAGACCGGGGAGAAAAAACCACCTATTGGAACCGAGCTTTTACTTCACAGTACAATGCGGGTGAAGGGACTCGAACCCCCACGGTCAAAAACCACTAGAACCTAAATCTAGCGCGTCTGCCAGTTCCGCCACACCCGCAAAAGGTGGGTTAAAAATGAGCCGTGACAGGCTCGAACTGTCGACCCACTGATTAAAAGTCAGTTGCTCTACCAACTGAGCTAACGGCTCAATGGAGGATACAGGGCTCGAACCTGTGACCCTCTGCTTGTAAGGCAGACGCTCTCCCAACTGAGCTAATCCTCCATATGTAAGCGTGGCAGCTTCCTACCCTCGCAGGCAGTTTCCCACCAACTACTCTCGGCGT
>OBWV01001198.1_pt1 | contig 13118 bp, 10 predicted proteins | sample 1495351 | NCBI WGS metagenome assembly OBWV01 (sample SAMEA2580122, study PRJEB22360) | human gut metagenome | biome: human gut; feature: human-associated habitat; material: faeces | place: Denmark | collected 2008/2010 | reverse complement strand
CCACAGTAACGGGGGGGCGGGGGGGGGGGGGGGGGGGGGGGAGCCGTTCTTGCGGTAAGACGCTTGCTGCGGCGGTCGAGGCTGCTGTTGTTGCTGCGCCAAAGCCCACGCCTTGCAGCAAACGGCTGATTGTGAAGAGGGGGATGCCTTGAACGACAGCGGACAGTGCTGTTCCTGCTATGAGGATAGCGATGCCGGCGATGATAACGAGTGAGCACTTGCCGTTGTCGATAACAGGGCCGACGAACAGTCGTGCTAACGCGGCGGCAATGGAGAAGACGAGTGCAAGTACGCCGGCAAGGCTCGCACCGTAACCTTGGCCTGCCAGGAAGACGCTGGTTCCACTGTTGAGTCCTTGGCCCATGACGAAGCAACAGAAGGTCAGCGCGATGATAAGCACGAAAATAAGCGACCACAGCTTCGGATGGTCGTCCTTACCGATATTTGGCATGAGAACCCTCCTTTGATTCCAATACTCGTGTTCTACGTCTGCAAAAGTGAGATGTAAGCGCCAAAATGACCGCGCCTTAACAACCCGCTGGGCTTGAGGCAGAATCATCGCATCGACTTATCCTGGAAACTGCCTGACGAAGGCGACAGGATGCTTATCGGCAAGGCGGCAAATCTTAACGAGAGCCAAATCCAAGAGCTTGCAAAGCTTCAGCGAGGCGTTGCAGCAATATATCAGAACGAATGGATCGAACCTGTCCTCTGTCACATCGAACCGCATGAACGCGGCCTAGAGTACTCGCCGACACAGAGCAAGCACAGCGCGAAGGACAAGGCTTCTTCTGAAGAGCTTCGCTATCTCAACTCTTGTGTGCTTAATCCGTTCAAGCTCGATGAGCCAAGGGAATACAACTTCTGCGACTGTGTGCACAAGATGGACATACCTGACTCCATGAAGGCACGCTTGATTGAGATGGCAAGGACTCCTCTGTCCTCGAGGAAGCCACTGTTTGAATGGTGTGCTTATAGGTATTTCAATATTGGACGCATCCTCGACGACGCCAGGGATTTATCTGCCGACAGCCTCAAAGAGAGGCTTTGCTCCCATCTGCTTTCAAGCTGGAAATTCGAAGATGACTCCTCACCCGAAAGCTGGGGACCAATCCAATACCTGTTCATTCAGTCGATGCTTAACGCTCATCTCAACGAGCTGAGAAAGAGGGGTACCGGCATCGAGACAACGGAAAAGGCCTCAGCACTCGCCGAAGTATCAGCGGTCTTATCTCAAACAAGGCCGGTGATCTAAATGGCGTTTGAAAATATAGAGCAATTAATGCCGGATACGACCGAAACGAGATTGGCCTTTGAGGAGGCGCAACGCACCGTTGCTGATTGTACAGATGCCGCATGGCGGGATATTTCTTCCGGCGATGTCCTAACCGCGAGCATTTCAACAGTTCAAGAAGCCGCAGATGACGCCTGGAAAGCATGCGAGCCAACACTCAACGCTGCAGGCGAAACTGTCCGCGATGGCGCAAGGAACGGAGCTTATCTTGGCGGCAGGTTCGTACTTGGAGTTGCCGACGTTGGAGAAAACGCATATGTCGGTGTTGAATCGAATATTGAACTACTGGCCGAAGACGAAGAAGCAGCGGTGAAAACCGCGCAAACACACGCTGTTGACGATGCAGCCAACGCCTGGGGCGACTTCATGGAAGCCGATGAGCAGATACGGGAAATCGGAGACTATGTCGAAACTGGAGGCGAAATCGCCACTAAAGTTGCGCCTGGTGCCGTAGCCGTCACCGCTTCTGCCCCTGCAGCACTCGCTGCTGGGTCTGTACTCGTTCTTGACGAAATGGGAAAGAGCTTGGAAGCCGGCGCTGAAGACGGTGAGATATCTCAGGAGGATATCGTCGGAGAAGTCGTTGCGGGAACTGTTACGGCAGCAACGCTTCTTGCCGGACGAGGTCTAAATAACTTTCTTGCCTCAAAGGCAGCAGAATCGGGCGCAAGCTCACGAATTCTGGATGATGCCGGAAAGGCAATTTACGAAGGCGACCGACTGCTTCCCAATAACGAGTTTGCGATCGACGGCGTGAAGTGTGCAACCGACGATCTCGGGCAACTTTACCGCGTTGGCGACGACCTCGTTCCGAACATGAGCTATGAGATCAATGGGTATAAATACGTTACCGATGCAATGGGTAGGGTCGAATCGGCCGAAGGCTTCTTACAACTAAAGACCCACGAAGGTCGTTTGACCATCAAGGACACTATCCAGTCAATCGGAAAAGGGTTTGAAGAGCTTTTTGATCAAAGAGGCCATCTGATTGCCGACCGATTCAATGGATCAAATGGCCTTGAGAATATTGTCGCCATGGGCGGCGAGGTTAACCAAAAAGCCTATGCAGCAATCGAGCAAAAATGCGCCGATGCTTTGGCTGACGGCGCTGAAGTGTTTTTCAAGGTTGAGCCACTTTATGAGGGCGGGTCATTCAGGCCTAGCTCGTTTGCTATCACGGACATTATTGACGGCGAAGAGACGGTTACGTTTCTTCTTAACACTGCAAAGGAAATGTAATGAGTGAAAAGAAGATGCTACAAGGGATAGCTTCAATTCTTGAGGAAACCCTCCCCGAAGACTGGAGCAAGGTCGTGTTTTACGCCGAGTACGCCGAGGGTGCGTTCTCTATTGAGTATTACGTTGCTGGCAGCGGAAAAGACGACTTCGTTAAATGCTTTGACCAAAAAGGCGTTTCGAGGGCATCCTTGATGAAAAACTTTATGGCTATCAACAAGTTCATTGAACCTGAAAGGGCCGCGCTTAAGCCCGAAAAGAGATGGGGATCGATGACGCTTATTCTCCATTCCAACGGCAAGTTCAAAGTTGATTACGACTACTCCGACATGACAGAAAACGTTTACGCCCGAAAGAAGGCCTGGAAAAAGAAATATCTCGCCTAGCAACGAACGGTCTGGGAAATCACCGCAAAGCCACCCGTGCATACTCTTCGAGCGCACGCGTCGTCGGCAACGTTTCAACCAGCGCGTTTTTGGGAGCCATGCAAACCCCTGTTCAACATTCCTCGGGAGTAATTGCTCTCTATGACGAATGGGATTCCCCATCGGGGAATCCCATTTTTTGTTGCCGACGACGTCCGGTATAATTTTTCCGTTTACGACGTCGTTCGGAAAGGGATGCCGACCTCTATGCGCCAGGGATTCGACAACGAAAAATACATCGAGCTGCAAGCCGCCAACATCAGAAAGCGCATCGCGCAATTCGGCGGCAAACTCTATCTGGAATTCGGAGGCAAGCTCTTCGACGACTACCACGCCTCGCGCGTGCTGCCCGGCTTTGAGCCGGACACCAAGTTCCGCATGTTGGAAAGTCTGGTGGACGATGTGGAAATCGTCATCGCCATCAACGCCAACCATATCGAAAAAGGCAAGACCCGCGGCGACCTCGGTATCCCCTACGACGAGGACGTGCTGCGACTCATCGACGTGTTCCGTTCCCGCGGCTTCCTCGTCGGCTCCGTAGTGCTCACCCAATACGCCAATCAGCCCGCCGCCGACGCCTACCGCCACCGCCTCGAGCAACTCGGCGTCACCTGCCGCCTGCACTACCCGATCGCCGGATACCCGCACGACATCGAACGCATCGTTTCAGACGACGGATACGGCAAGAACGAGTACATCGAGACCACCCGGCCGCTCGTCGTGGTCACCGCGCCCGGCCCTGGCTCCGGCAAACTCGCCACGTGCCTGAGCCAGCTCTACCACGAGCACCAGCGCGGCATCGACGCCGGCTATGCCAAATACGAGACGTTCCCCATCTGGAATCTTCCGCTCAACCATCCGGTCAACATCGCGTACGAGGCTGCCACCGTCGACCTCGACGATGCCAATATCATCGACCCGTTCCATCTGGAGGCGTACGGCGAGACCACCGTCAACTACAACCGCGACGTCGAAGCATTCCCCGTGCTCAAAGCCATGATGGAGCGCATCATGGGCGAAAGCCCCTATCAGAGCCCCACCGATATGGGCGTCAACATGGCCGGATACGCCATTGTGGACGACGATGCCTGCCGCGATGCCGCGCGTCTGGAAATCGTGCGCCGCTACTTCGCCGCCGCCGTGCACTTGAAGCGCACCGGCACTGGCGAGGAACAGGTGGAGCGGCTGCGCTCCATCATGAACCGGGCCGGCGTGACCCCCGATCTTTCTCCCGCCCGCGCCGTGGCCCTTGAGAAGGAAGCCGCCACCGGTGCCCCGGCTGGTGCCATGGTGCTGCCCGATGGCCATGTGGTCACCGGCAAAACCGGCGACCTGTTGGGCGCGGCCAGCGCGCTGCTGATGCACGCGCTCAAGGCCGTCACCGGTGTTGACGAAACCATTCCGGTAATCGACGATGCCGCCATCGAACCCATCTGTCGGCTGAAAACCGAGCATCTCAACAGCGTGAACCGACGCTTGCACTCGGATGAGACGCTGAGTGCATTGTCAATCACCAGCGCCACCAGTCCTGTGGCCGCTCGCGTCATCGACGGGCTCAAACAGTTGCAGGGCTGCGACGCCTTTTTCTCCGTTATAATCTCATCCACGGACGAGGCGCTGTATCGCAAACTCGGCATCAACGTGTGCTGCGAACCGAAGTACGAACGGGTGAGTCTGTATCACCGGTAAGCGCCACCGATAAGCGCGGTATGCCGCGAATCGTCAAGCCGGTAATCATGCAGCATGCGGCCTGACGATTCGCTGCTGTCGCATTGTCTCTCCCCTCGGCCATGCTGGGCTTGTTTTCCGTTTGTTGGAGAGAACGGGGAATGCCATCAGCACTACGGAAAGAGAAGGATTATCCGTGAAGCGGTTCGTGGGTTTAGACGGTATTAAAGGACTAGCGCTGATAGCCATTGTGCTGTACCACTGCATGCAGCAACGGCTGCCAGGCGGATTCTACGGAGTCGACGTGTTCTTCACCGTCTCTGGATTCCTGATTGCCGTCAGTTTGATTCGTTCTCTGGCGAAAACCGGATCGCTGAATCTCGTGCGATATATTCCCAAGCGTGCAGTACGTCTCTATCCGGCGCTGTTTCTGCTGATTCCGGTCATCGTCTCCGTCGGCTGGCTGTTCGATCACGACATTCTAGTTTCCATCCGCGACCAAGTCATCACCGTGCTGCTGGGCTGCTACAACTGGTACGCCATTGCCGGAGGCCAAAGCTATTTCGACCAAATGAACCCGCAGGTGTTTCGCCATCTGTGGTTCATTGGCGTGCTCATGCAGTTCTACGTCATCGTGCCGTTCATCGTCTGGCTGATGTGGAAGCTCCGCCAGACGAAACTGTCTTCACTCATCCCACTGGGACTCGCGGCGTTCAGCAGTATCGCCATGTGGGTGATGTATGTGCCCAAAGGCGACCCCACCCGCGTCTACTTCGGCACCGATACCCACAGCATGGGCCTGATGCTGGGTGTGGCTCTCGCCTGGTGGGTCACCGCTCCTCAGTTGGGCCACGCTCGCCAGAGGGCTGTGCCGATGCCCCGCACCATTAGCTCGAGCGCTTCGGCAGCCGCACATCGGGCTCCGTTACCTCAGATTCCCGTGGAGCATCGCATCTGGAATGCGGCGGCACCGGTATTGGCGTTCCTCAGCCTGATTGCCTTGGTCACCATGGCGGTTATCGGCAAACAGGATGCATTCGCCTTCCGCGGTGGCATCATATTGTCCAGCTTGTTGTCCGTGCTGCTGATTGCCGGTACCATCTCCGACGATTCCTGGATGCAAAGCCTCATGGTGTTCAAGCCATTGGCCTCCCTCGGCAAGTATTCGTACGGCATCTACCTGTGGCACTGGCCGTTGTGGATTCTTTCCAGCGCCCTTGCCCCGAAGATCTTCAAGGCAGTAGGGCCTTGGCCTCTCATCATGACCGCGTTGCTCACCGCCATTGCGGTGATGATTTCCTGGCTGATGGTGGAGAAACCGGCGGCAACGCACTCGGCGGTATCCGTCGTGGTGCCCCTTCGCACGAACAAGAAGAATCATGTGGCCCGGGTTATTGCCGTTGACGTTATCCTGGTGCTGTCGTTGGCCGGCTGCGTGCAGGGCATTGCTCATGCACCTGCGAAAACCGCCATGCAGATCCAGCTGGAGCAACAGGCCGCACAACTGGAACGTATGCAGAAAACCGAACACGTGCTGCTGCGCCATGCCGTGCCGGCACCGCCCAAGCCCAAGCATGAGATGCCCACCGGCGATCAGATTACCGCCATAGGCGATTCGGTGATGCTGGCCTCATCACAGGGCCTTTCGGAAGTCTTCCCCGGCATTCAGACCGACGCGAGCGTTTCCCGCTCCATCATGGTCGCCCCCGAACTCATCGGCAACGCTCTGTCCGCCGGCAGTCTGCGGCAGTGGGTGTTGATCGGCCTTGGCACCAATTCGGCAATCACCCCCGATCAGTTGGACCAGATTCGTAATATGATCGGCCCCGACCGCGTGCTGGTACTGGTCAATGCCCACGGAGACCGTACGTGGATTCCACCTACCAACCAGGTGCTTGCCGACTATGCGGCCGCACATCCGGACAATGTGGTGCTGGTGGATTGGGATGCCACAGCCAACGCGAACGCGCAGGTGCTCGGCTCCGACGGCATCCACCCGAGCATGGATAGCGATATCTATGCAAAGGCGGTCAGACAGACCATCGAACAATGGATCGCAAGCGGCAGGTGAACGGCAGGCAACGCTGAGTTGTCCAACCGGTCGTGAAGAACGGCTATGCTGAAGACTGCATCAACGAGACCACACGTTGGGAGACATGGTGAGCGCAATCCTTGAAGGAAAGCCCGATAAGAATCTTATTCTCGTTACGGGAAGGATTCATCCGAAGTTGGCTGAGGATGTCGCCGAGCAGCTCGGCATCGACGTCCTTGAAACCACCGCATACGATTTCGCCAACGGCGAGATGTACGTGCGCTACACTGAATCGGTGCGTGGCGCCGATGTGTTCGTGCTGCAAAGCCACTACAAGCCCATCAACAAGGCGATCATGGAGCAGCTCATCATGATCGACGCATTGAAGCGCGCCTCGGCCCGTTCCATTACTGCGGTCTGCCCGTTGCTCGGCTACTCCCGTCAGGACAAGAAGCACCGCGGCCGCGAGCCCATCTCCTGCCGCCTGGTGTTCGACCTGCTGAAGACCGCCGGTGCCGACCGCATCATGTCGGTCGATCTGCATGCCGCGCAGTCCCAAGGCTTCTTCGACGGCCCGGTCGATCATCTGGTGGCCATGCCAGTGCTGGTCGACTACATCCGTGATCGTTTCCAGGGCCATCTCGACAACGTCGCCGTCGTCTCCCCCGACGCCGGCCGCATTCGCGTGGCCGAGCAGTGGGCGCAGCGTCTCGGCGGCGGTCCGCTCGCTTTCGTGCACAAGACGCGCGACATCACCCGCCCGAACCAGGCGGTCGCCAACCGTGTGGTCGGCGACGTTGCCGGCAAGGACTGCGTGCTTGTCGATGACCTGATCGACACCGCCGGTACCATCGCGGGCGCATGCCACGTGCTGCAGGACGCGGGAGCCAAGTCGGTGACCGTGGTCGCCACGCATGGCGTGCTCTCCGGCCCGGCCGTCGAGCGACTCAAGAACTGCGGTGCGCGCGAGGTCGTGCTGACCGACACCGTGCCGATTCCCGAGGAAAAGCGCTGGGATGGCTTGACCGTCCTGTCGATCGCCCCGCTGCTGGCCAGCGCCATCCGCGCCGTATTCGAGGACGGCTCGGTCGCCGAACTGTTCGACACCTACCCCGAGCACCACGGTCAAGGCTTCCTGTTCGCCTGATCACGTGCGTGTTTGTTCGTGGAAAGCACACGATGCGAGACGCGACATGGCGTAGTCTTTCGGTAAATACCGACAATATGGTATAAATGAACACTTGTGGGCCGAAAGCCCACGACTCCCCCATGGTGTAATGGCAGCACACGGGTCTTTGGAACCCTTTGTCTTGGTTCGAGTCCAGGTGGGGGAACGGCTGACGGCCGCTCGACATCCGGGCGGCCGTCTATTGTTTTGAGGTGTTTCCACCCTCAATAGACATTCCGATCGAAGGGAATACGTCAGTTATGGCATTATCCGCAGCCATCGTCCTCGCCGCCGGCGAGGGTACCCGCATGCGTTCCAACAAGCCGAAGGTGCTGCATGCTTTTGCAGGCAAGACCTTCCTGAACAGGGTCATGGATTCGGTGGCCGCCCTGAATCCCGACACGTTGGCCGTGGTCGTGCACTTCCAGGCCGAGCGCGTCGCCGAAGCCGCCCGCTCCTATGACGAGCAGGTCACCATTGTGAACCAGGACGACATTCCCGGTACCGGCCGCGCCGTGCAGTGCGCAATGGCGCAGCTCACCGAGGCTGGCAAGGTCGATGGCCCGGTGCTGATCGCCGCCTCCGACATGCCGCTGCTCGACAGCGAGACGCTGCACCGTCTGGTCGAATTCCACACCGCCTCCGGCAACGGCGCCACTGTGCTCACCACCATCCTCGATGACCCGACCGGCTACGGCCGCATCATCCGCGATCGCGAAGGCAACGTGCTGCGCATCGTCGAGCAGAAAGACGCCAACCGCAGCGAACTCGCCGTGCAGGAAGTGAACACCTCAGTCTACGTGTTCGAGGCTTCCGTGCTTACCGAGGCAATCGCCGGACTGAAGTCGAACAACGCGCAGGGTGAGTTCTATCTGACCGACGCGCTGGAAACCGCCAAGGCCGCTGGCAAAGTCGGCGCGTTCGCTGCTCCGGATCCGCTCACCGTCGAAGGCGTGAACGACCGCGTGCAGCTGGCCGCGCTGTCCAAGACCTACAACCGCCGCGTCTGCGAGCGCTGGATGCGCGACGGCGTGACCATTCTTGACCCGGAAACCACTTGGATCGAGGACGATGTCCAGATCGGCCGCGACGCCACCATCCTGCCCGGCTCCTTCCTGCAAGGCCACACGGTGGTCGGCGAGGACGCCATCGTCGGCCCGTACACCACCCTGATCGACGCGACCGTGGACGAAGGTGCCGTGGTCGAGCGTTCCCGCGTACAGGAATCGCACATCGGCGCACGCACGAACATCGGCCCGTGGACCTACCTGCGCCCGGGCAACGAGTTCGGCGAGGATGCCAAGGCCGGCGCGTTCGTCGAAATGAAGAAGGCGCACATCGGCAACGGCACCAAGGTGCCGCACCTGAGCTACGTGGGCGACGCCCAGCTCGGCGACCACACCAACATCGGCGGCGGCACCATTACCGCCAACTATGACGGCGTGCACAAGAACAGCACCACCATCGGCTCCGGCTGCCACGTGGGTGCCGGCAACCTGTTCGTGGCCCCGGTTGAAGTGGGCGACAATGTGACCACCGGCGCCGGTTCCGTGGTGCGCCACGCCGTGCCGAGCGACACGATGGTCTACTCCGAGAATACGCAACACAACGTCGAGGGCTGGAAGCCCGCCTGGGAGCGCTGAACCATGCCCGCACTTCAGGATTCCATCAACGCCGTCCGCGTGGCCGCCGAGGCCGCGGACCGTATCAAAGCCACCGACATCGTGGCCTTCGACGTAGCCGACCTGCTCGGCATCACCGACATCATGATGATCGCCGGCGCCTCCAACGAGCGCCAGGTGCTGGCCGTGGCCGAGGAAATCGAAAAGGACCTGTTCCTTAAGTGCTCCGGCCGCCAGCCACGCTCGCGCGAGGGCCTGACCGAGGGCCAGTGGGTGCTGCTTGACTACGGTGATTTCGTGGTTCATGTCATGCACGAGGAATCGCGCGAATTCTACGGGCTCGAACGACTCTGGCGCGACTGCCCGGCCATCGATCTTGAACTCGCACACCCGGAAACGGCGGAGCATGCGGAAGATGCTGCCGTCACCACCGCGTAACGTGCGAATCGCGTAACGCTGATACTTGCTGATACTTGCTGATATTCGCTGATATTCGCTGATATTCGCGTGTCGGGCTGCCTGTTGCCGAACGTCATTGACGGCACCAGGCAGCCCTCCCTTTTTCCTGTTTCCTCACTGGAACCGAAAGGATCGTCACTATGACCAATCATGTTCGTTCCGTTTTCCTTATCCGTCATGGACGTACCTCCTACAACGCCGCTCACAAGCTCCAAGGCCAGGTCGACATTCCGCTGGACGCCGTGGGTGAATGGCAGGTCAAGCAGACCGCCGCGGCCTTGAAAAGCCTGTACGTCGATCGTCGGCCGGAAATCAACCACCGGTTCATTGTCTGCTCCGATTTGAAGCGTGCGCACGCCACCGCGCAAGCTTTCGCCGACGTATTGGGTGGAATCGAGCCCGTCGATGATCGTCGCGTCCGTGAACGCAGCTTCGGTGATTGGGATGGCCATGCCGTGGCCGAACTGGCCGAACGCTACCCCGAGGACTTCCGTTCCTGGATGGAGTCTCGGGGCGGCGAGCTGAAGTATGGAGCCGAGCCCAAGGAAGCTGTGGGCAAGCGCGGCGTGGAGGCTCTTGAGGACTGGTCCACGCGTGCCGGAGACGACACGGACCTGTTCGTGTTCTCGCACGGCGCATGGATTGCGCAGACATTGCAGACCCTGTTGGGCATTTCTGCAATCGATCCGACCTTTTCCACGGTGGTTTCATTGCGTAATGCGCACTGGGTGCGCTTGGTGCCGATGGACAATCCCGATGGCACTGTGCGCTGGCGTCTGCTGGACTACAATCACGGTCCGGCCATCGCCGACACCGACGAGTGGGAACGCGAACGCTGATCGTGTCACGGCTCCCCTGCTGAGCCAACAGGTTCAGTGTATTCGAAAAACCGTTCAAGCAGTAATTGAATAACCCAATGCCTGAATAATGGCGGAAACAAGCCAAAAAGTGTCGCCAAATCCCACTTTTGCCATTTGGCGACACGCCGGCTTTTGCCAGAATCGACATCTCGTCGTAATGTATACGAGGTCCAAACAACGGGCCAACAACTGAAAACGGGGCTATAGCGCAGCTGGTAGCGCATCTCCATGGCATGGAGAGGGTCGGGGGTTCGAATCCCCCTAGCTCCACGACGAAGCCATCAAGTCAGGCGATATGGTGGTTTCTCCGCTGGTTCATGGCGGGTCTTGCGACTCCCATGAATCGGATAGCTTCGCTCGGGGCTATAGCGCAGCTGGTAGCGCATCTCCATGGCATGGAGAGGGTCGGGGGTTCGAATCCCCCTAGCTCCACAATCGAGGCCGGTGCTTCACGCACCGGCCTTTTTCGTTTTCTGGCCTATCGGCCGACTTTTGGGGTTTTGCGCAACATTCCCCGGAAAGCGTCGCAAAGGGGACGCTTCCGATTGGCGCGACACCGGCGTGAGCGATAACAGTAATCGCCACTACAATGAGGTGTGGTCCCTATCGTGTTGATCATCAAAGGAGACAAAAACATCGTGACCGTCACCCGTGTATATATCGCCAGCCCTGAAGGCGCCAATGGCCGCAACGTCGTCGCTTACGGCATGCTCAACGCATTGACTTCCAAGTACAAGACCATGGTGTTCCGCCCTGCTGTGTCCAACCATGACGAATTCACCCCGATCCTGCTCGCCGCCTCCAATGCCGGACTCGGCGTGGCCCTGTCCACCGGCCTCGATGTGCACAAGGTGCGCGAGGATAAGGACACCGCCCGTGGCGATATCGTCGGCGCGTTCAACGATGCCATGGACGTTTCCCGCGCGGACGCCGCCCTGATCGTGGGCACCGACAAGTCCCACGTCAACGATCCGACCAGCTATGAATTCGACGCGAATGTCGCCGCTGATCTGAAGGCCGGCGTGTTCCTAGCCGTGTGCACCATCGACCGTTGGCCGCACGAGCTCGACGAGACCGTCAAGCTGTCCATCGAGGGCATGGAGGCCGCTGGCAACAAGGTGCTCGGCATCTTCGTGACCGGATGCGAGCCGCGCCACGCTTTCTCCGTTAAGGAGACCCTCGCCAAGTACGGCCTGCCGGTCTGGACTCTGCCGCAGGTGCCGTTCACCGATGAATCCACCAAGGATCTGGCGCTGGAGACCTTCCGTAAGAACGCTCCCACCGATGAAGTGCTCGCCGCGCTCGATGTGGACGTCACCGCGCCCATCACCCCGTACGCCTTCCAGTTCGGCCTGCTCGGCAAGGCCAAGAGCAACAAGAAGACCATCGTGCTGCCCGAAGGCGAGGAGGACCGCATCATCAAGGCGGCCGACTACCTGCTTGAGCGCGAGATCGTGAACCTCATCATCGTGGGCAACAAGGACGCCATTCTGGCTCGCGGCAAGGAACTGGGCCTGAACTACTTGGAGCGCGCCCGCTTCCAGGCTATGGACGACGAGAACGTGTTGAAGCCCATGGTCGCCAAGCTGTGCGAGTTGCGTGCCAAGAAGGGCATGACCGAGGAGCAGGCCCGCAAGCAGCTGGCCGACGCCAGCTACTTCGGCACCATGCTCGTGGTGCTCGGCTACGCCGACGGCCTGGTCTCCGGCTCCGTGAACTCCACCGCCAACACCGTGCGCCCGGCCCTGCAGGTCATCAAGACCAAGCCCGGCCAGAAGCTGGTCTCCGGCGCATTTCTCATGTGCTTCAAGGACCATGTGGCCGTGTTCTCCGACTGCGCCATCAACCTCAACCCGGATGCCGAGCAGCTTTCCGAAATCGCGTTGCAGTCCGCCGAGACCGCACGTGCCTTCGGCATCGACCCGAAGGTCGGTATGCTCTCCTACTCCACCCTCGGCTCCGGCAAGGGACCGGACGTGGACATGGTCGAGGAAGCCACCAAGCTGCTCAAGGAGAAGGCTCCGGATCTGCCGGTGGTCGGTTCCATCCAGTTCGACGCCGCCTGGTCCCCCACCGTGGCCGCCACCAAGGCCAAGGGCAACGATGTGGCCGGACACGTCAACGTGTTCGTCTTCCCGGACCTGTGCGCCGGCAACATCGGCTACAAAGCCGTGCAGCGCTCCTCCGGCGCCTTGGCCATCGGCCCGGTGCTGCAGGGTCTCAACAAGCCGGTAAACGACCTGTCCCGTGGTGCTCTGGTGCAGGACATCATCAACACCATCGCCCTCACCGCCATCGAAGCGCAGTGAGCCCGGCTTGGCTCCCGGTGGCTCCCGCCAGCGGGAGCCACCGTA
>OBWV01001194.1_pt1 | contig 13180 bp, 10 predicted proteins | sample 1495351 | NCBI WGS metagenome assembly OBWV01 (sample SAMEA2580122, study PRJEB22360) | human gut metagenome | biome: human gut; feature: human-associated habitat; material: faeces | place: Denmark | collected 2008/2010 | reverse complement strand
TTCTTTATCGTATCTGTAAACTCTGTCTGAGAGAACCTCCTCACGCTTAACCTCTGCCCGGTTTACTTCCCGCACCATTTCGCCCAATCTTCTTGGTTCAACTTCGCCATTATCCGGTACAATCAAAACTTCATGGACTGATGACGGAAGAACATAAAATCCTTCTGGAAAAAGCTGATTGAGTTTATTTAAAACCTCTGGTTGAGTAATCATAGATGCTCCATACTGATTTTCCATATTCGTAAGTACATAGGCTGTTTCATGCGAACTAAGTCCAAATTCCGTTGTATTCTCATCTAATAGATTCTTTACACATGCGTCTTCATCAAAAAGGCTTTTCCATGTTCCAAACATTGTCTGAAGAACTGGTGTATTTATCGGCTGTGTGTTTGCCCTTGCCTGTTGAAACAACGCTTTTTCATCAATATTCCAAATACTGAGATATTGATTTCTTATCTCCATAGTCGCTTTTCCTTCTCTAGAATCTACTGGGAAATCCACATAGCAGATAGCAGATAAATCTTCAATATTTTCATGAGGCATTTCCTGCAGCATCTTTCGATTTGCCTGTGTGTTCACAAGTTTAATTGCCAGATGCTCTTTTAACGAATCATAGTTTGTCAGATCAATCCCGCTATTCATAAATGGAGCCCGGCTCGATTTCTCTATACAACTTGCAATCCTGTTCATTACACGCTCAACAGGTTCCCCTTGTCGGATTTCATCAAAGAATTGTTCCATATAAATAATCGGACTTGCATTTCTTTCCGGAAGATTTACCTGTACTCCTATTAACTGAATTCCATTATTTTTATTTTTCTGCACGACCTGAAAATCTGCATCTTCGTACTCTGGTGGAAGATAATTACGAATATCCTTTGCCACTCCTTCCGCAAATACTTTTTCTGCTATCATTTCTTCTGTTCCCCTTTCTTCTGTTCCACTTTCTTTTTGCCCAACTTCTTTAAATACGCTTCATAACGTTTTGCTTCTTTTTTCTTATTTCTAATTGTCAAATCAATACTTGCCATTTTCTTTCTCCTTCACTTATTTTCTGTTCACCTGTAAAATGCACATTGCAATTACACCGACCGCACTTCCTACAAATATTCCTGCAACAAATAAAATCATTTTCTTCATGTCTCCTGTTTCTCCATATTGTAAATTTTTCTGAGGGTTTCAGGGATTCTCCCTGACAAGCTGCCGCTGGACTGACAGACAGGAAACCTGTGTGGCAATCCAAAGGCGTTGCTTGCTGGTATTGTGTATTCTTCTGCACCCGTCTCGTTGCTCCGGGTACCAAAGAATTTACCTTCCGAAAAACAAATGCTTTCCTGGCTGTAATTCCAACATTGGATTTGTACAACAACCACATTTTGTACAAGCAAATCCACATTCTTTGCACTCCTGCCCGCAATCATGTCCGAAGTCTTTTTCCTCTTTTAGTTCACATCGCCCACAAGTTTTACACAAATATTCACACTCTGTACAGCGTACATTTTCATCAGTTGCCATACATTCTTCACTCGCCGGACAATACTTTTGACAGCTTTCACACTGCTCCGTACAGCTTTCTTCTGATACCTTTTCAGCAATAATTCCAATCAAGCCGTCCTGTTCTTTTTCTTCTTTCACCTGTGTTTCCAGAAAAATCTTCAACAGATTTTCGCTGTCCACATTATCTTCCATCGTTAAAATCAACTCTTTTTTCTGAACCAATGACAGCTCATACTTCACTATTTTCATGTAATTCCGTCTCCTTTCTTCCTGCTCAGCGTTCCCATGAACGGTTGCTTTTCTGATTTTTTGACTTCTCCCGCCTTGTTAATCCAAGATTTAATCTCAGGCACAACATATCATTACAGTCCTTGCCTTTCGTTGGTGGTTGGTCTTTCACACGATATTTTTTGGGTACAACTGTTTGGATTGCTTTTGTTGCAAGTCTTCCGGTACGGTCATTATCCAAATGTAATACAATCTCTTTTACATCCGAATGTTCCTTCAAAAATCGTGTCAATGCCGCTGGGACTTTGCTTCTTTCTATCTCTTTTGCAGGTTGATACACACCCGCCAACGACAATAAATGCTCCGTCCGCCACTCTTTCCCGTCCAATTTCTGCATCGTTGCATAAGATAACAGGTCAATAGCCGATTCAAATACATGCACTTTATCACTCATTTTCTCTGCCGGAATTAAAAAAGAATAATTCTTATCACTTCCATTTGCTTCTCCAATAAAATCTGTATTGATTCCACGAAGTGCTGCATATTGTGGTTTTCCCTGTTGATCCATACCAACAAAAACTGCATTATGATGATACGCACTCTCATAAATTCTTCCAGTTTCTATACAGAATCGAACAATATCATTGTCAATTCCCCGTCCAGTAAGATAACTGAACACATTTGTGTGATACCGATTTTCTTTTGGTAACAGCAGATGTTTTTCCACTGGAAGCTGCTCAGATACAGAAAGAGACGGTTGAATATTTGCCTGTCCTGCAAGCAATTCAACCGCCTCCAAAAAGCTGTAATCTTTTACTTTAATCAGATAATCCAGTGCTGACCTGCCACCAATTCCTCTACTCCACCACATCCATTTACCATTAGATATCTTCAAACTGTCATGCGTTCTGGTGGTATAAGTGTTACCGGAAAAGTGAACCAACTCATAAGGTTCATAATTTTTCAGATACGTCAGCAAGTCTATTCTCTTTACTTCCTGCACAACCTGAGGTGGTATATATGGCATAAGCTCCTCTCCTTTCCTGCCCTGAATTGATATTTTCATATCCGGGCATAAAAATAACCGGGCAATTTCCCATTCAGGAAACCACCCGGTTATGTAGCATTTTCATGCTAAGCAATCACTTTTTCGTCCAGAGCTTTGACTTCATCTATGGACAATTCTGCTATTTCAGCTATTTCTTCATATGATAATTTACCAGACTGCAACATACCTTTTGCAACTTTAATTGCTTTTGCATGTTCTGTTTCACGTGCAGTTTCATTTCTCATTTCTTCCATCGCTCTACACATAGTCGCAACTCCTTTCTCATCTTCTTTAAAATATCGAACTCGATCTGCCAGAATTTTATATTTCATATCCTTGGCATCGGTACAGGAAAAATCATGCATCAGCTTTCCTAATGCAGATTCGTCTTTAATTTGTGAGTTCACATATATAATATGCGATTCATCACCAAACAATTCGCCTGTTTCTTTTACCGTTCTGTCAATATGATAGATTGGTAATCCCACTTTCATTATATCATTTTCTGTAATAAAAATAACATAGGATTCACACAAATTTTCATATTTTTCACCAGGCTCTGTCACATTTGCATCGATAAGGCTGCTGTTGTATCTTGCTCTTTTCACTCCGGCACCCTTATCACTTCTCTGTATCTCGATATTATATACTCTGTTGTCTGCATCAACCGCCAGTATATCCAGTCTTACTGAACGTCCCTGAAGATTCTTAATATCCTGCTGTCCGTTCACTCGCAATACTTTCAAATCTGTACGGTTTAAAATAATCTGAAGCAAAAATTCCGTACACGCTTTATCCTCAAATACCTTTTGCATGAAATCATCGTCCAACAATCTCAGTCCTCGCAGACGCTGTAAATCTTCTTCATGCTTCCGGTCAAAATCTAATTCTTTTGTATTATTCTCTGCCATAGTATCACCTCTTTCTTTTTCCGTATCTTCCTTATTTCCCGTTTGTTTATAAGAGCTTAACATAATTTTATCCCCTTTACAAGTTCTTCCTATCTTCAATAATTCCAACAATTCCATGGCATGTTCCATACCTAACAGATACATTTGTAACCGTTGCCAACAGTTAATATCTTCTTCTACTGTACAAAATCTTTGTAATGCTTTTGTTTCTTCATAACTCAGATTCAGTGCATTTGTAACTCCATTGGTATCAGTGATTGTATTAAGAAACCAGTATTTATCCAATAGCTCATGATCTTCTCTCATCAATTCAGTAAACTGTGGGGATTCTTCCAGAAGTTTTCTACATTTATCTTCAATAAAATCCACAAAACTTCCCATCAAAGGTGGCAAATGATAAATATCAAAATCACTGATTTTCATGCTTTATCACCCCAATCTTTTTCATATATTCATAGCAATGGATATGTCCATACAGATAATGATACAGACGTTCTTCATTTTCCATACGATCCTTAACCAGAAAATACTCCAAAAGTGCTTTATGCTCCTGTTCTGATATGGATACCTTTCCTTCATCGTCTATGACTTTTTCTATAATCGGATAATGTTCTAACAACTCTTTTCTTCTTATCTGCATTTTCCGATATTCTTGATTCTCAGATAGTTTCTGGATTGTCTCACTGTCTATTGTTTCCATTAATATCTTTAGCCATGACGGTAAAATGATTTCTTCGTTTGCAAATAATGATTTCATGCTCTACTTCCTCCTGTTCTTTTTGCTAACTATAACAACTTTCTCAGGAGAAAACGACTGTGCGATTTTTACATTCAGTCTGCCAGAACCCCTCTGGCAGACTGAATCCTTTCTATCGCTCATGTTCTTTTTTCTTTTGTTCCGGTTCTATCTCCACTCCTTCTCCATCGTCCAACAGCACCTGATCTTTCTTATCCATATCCAGAAGTACATTTAATTCTCCAAGTCTTGCTATCTTTTCTGCCAGTTCTTCTTCCTGCGGAAACTCTTTCTGTGCTTCCTCTTTGGCATTCTCCAGCTGCACCTTGAGGTTTTCCAACTTGTCCTGACACCGTAACATCTTGTCTGGCAGTTCCTGAATCTTATTATCCAGACGTGTGATATTACCATGAATATCTGTTCCAAGCGGTACATGGTACACTTGTTTTCCATACATGGAGATTACAAACACCTTCTGAAAAGAATCATAAGACAACTTCATTGGAAAACCACGATACCTTCCAATCAGCACTGCATCTGCCGATTTCATTGCTTTACACGCTTCTATGATTGCCTGACCTGCTTCTTTCTTTTCTGTATATACCACATCATGGATCTGCATTTCTGGAAATGTCTCTCGGTCTGGCGGCGTATTTTCCTTTGCCAGCGCAATATCTGATTCATAATCCGCAATTCGTTGTTCACACTGCCTGATCTCATTTGGGAAATATCGCACTGCTTTATCTTCCATTTCATACTTCTGACTAAGAAAGCTCTGCTTCAATAGTTGAAGCTTTGATACCTGAATATCCAGATCCATCTTCTCTTTTATATACGGATTTCCAACAGCTAAGGCTTTGATTTCTGCATACGACAGTGCCACTTCATCAATATCCTCTACTGACCTTGCAGGACTTTTACTGGTCATGATTTGAGAAATGAATTTTTGCTTATTCTCTATAATCTGATACAAATACGCATCGAATGTTCCTTCTGTAACATATCGGACAACATCTACCTTCGGATTTTTGTTTCCCTGCCGGACGGTTCGTCCTGCTCTTTGTTCCAGATCCCTCGGACGCCATGGGCAGTCCAGATCATGACTTGCAATAATTAAATCCTGCACATTCGTACCTGCACCCATCTTAAAAGTGCTGCCCATTAAAATACGGACAGCACCTCTTCTCACTTTTGAAAATAATTCTTTTTTCCGGACTTCGGTATTAGCATCATGAATAAATGCAATCTCCTCTGGCGGAACCCCTTTGGCAATCAATTTGTCCCTTACATCGTTGTAAACACTGAAACTTCCATCTGTTTTCGGGGTAGATAAATCACAAAATACCAACTGCGTCAATCTCTTTTCCTGCCCTTGCTCCCAGAAGTTATAGACTTCCTCTACACACGCATTGACTTTACTCTCCGGGTAATCTGGCAACAGGTCATTCATCATTCTCTGATCCAGTGCAAGTTTTCTTCCGTCATTAGTAATCAGAAGCATATTATCTTCGGTGGCATTGACCAGTCCTTCCCTTACACGCTCCGCACGTTCTCCCAGTTCTACAACCATTTCACGCTGCATTTCGCTTGGTTTTACAGATACAACCCGATATTCTGCTTCTGGTACTGGAAGATTCAGCATGTCAGCAGTCTGAATATCTGCCACCTCCCGGAACATCTGCATAAGCTCCGGAAGATTATAAAACTTTGCAAATCTCGTTTTCAGACGGTAGCCTGTCCCTTCCGGAGCAAGCTCGATTGCTGTCACTGTTTCTCCGAAAGTGGATGCCCATGCGTCAAAATGCTGTAAGTTATGTTCCACCAATGTGTGGTGCTGCAAATATCTCTGCATGGTATATAGTTCCACCATACTGTTACTGACTGGTGTTCCTGTAGCGAATACTACACCTTTCCCTCCAGTCAGTTCGTCAAGGTACTGGCATTTCATAAACATATCAGAGGACTTCAACGCTTCTGTCTGAGCGATACCTGCTACATTTCTCATTTTCGTATATAGATACAAATTCTTGTATCCGTCCGCCTCATCGACAAATAAGCGGTCAATTCCCAGTTCTTCAAAGTTGATCACCTGGTCTTTTTTACTCTGGTCATTCAGTTTTTCCAATCGGACAAGCAATGACTTCTTCGTCTTTTCCAACTGCTTGATTGTAAATTTATTTCCATTCCTTGCTTTTTCCTCTGTAATTCCCTGCACCAGTTCCTCAATCTGACTGCGGATTGTATTTTGCTGACGCTCAATGCTCAGTGGAATTTTTTCGAATTGACTATGCCCGATGATTACCGCATCTACATCACTGGTAGCAATTCTGGCACAGAATCGTTTTCTGTTTTTGGTTTCAAAATCTTTCTTGGTTGCTACCAGTAAATTTGCTACCGGATAAAGCTGTAACCATTCGGCTGCAAACTGCTCAATAATATGATTTGGTACAACAATCATGGACTTATGACAAAGTCCCAGTCGTTTACTTTCCATTGCCGCTGCAACCATCGTATAAGTCTTTCCTGCTCCAACTACATAAGCAAGCAGTGTATTTCCACCGTATAAGATTCTTGCGACACCATTTTTCTGATGCTCCCGCAACCGGATTTCCGGATTCATTCCGTAAAAGTTCAGATGGCTTCCGTCATACTCTCTTGGACGGATTGCATTGAAATTTTCATTATAATAATCTGTAAGTCTCTGCCTGCGCTCCGGATCTTTCCATATCCAATCCTGGAATGCCTGCTTGATCAGATCTTGTTTTCCCTGTGCGATGGCAGTTTCTTTCTTATTTAAAATGGCTTTTTTCTTTCCGTCCTCGTCCTCTACATAATCGTAAATACGGACATCTCTCAGATTCAGGGTATCTTCGATAATACGATAGGCATTTGCTCTTGTTGTTCCATAGGTATTGTTCGCCTTTACATTTCCCTTATCCAGACTTCTTCCCTCTACCTGCCATTCTCCCGTATATTTGGAAAAATGGACTTTTATTCTCCATTGCATATAATTGGGCGTATTCAATAACTGGAACATAAAATCCTCAACATCACTCTCCGGGAGCCATGTTGTTCCCAACCGGATATTGATTTCTGAAGTACTTAAATCCTTTGGCTGTACTTTTTGCAAAGCAGTTACATTGACCTGATACCTTCCATCTGCCTGTACAGCAAGTTCCGCTACTTTCAGCTTCTCTCTGACATTTCCTGACAGGTATTCGTCTTCGGAAACATACTTTGGATTCTCTGTGTCACTTTCCGGTAAACGGAAGACAACACCGGACAGCTCCCGTTCCAGTTCTTCTTCTGATTTCCCTGTCAGTTCCGACATGAAATCCATGTCTACCTTCGCTTTTTCTGCAAGAGAAATCAACAATGCTTCACTGGCAGTATCCACACTGGTCACTGCCTCATGTGCTTTGATCGTCCGCTTAGAAAACATATCTGCTTTTCGTTCCAGAGTTCCGTCTTCTGCAAGAATCTCCAGCGAACTCAGCAACGGATAACTGTTATCGTCTGCAAATACACGCATATTGGCACGATCATTTAAGAGTCCGTATTTGCTGCGGAAGAGATCATACAAACGGTTCAATTCCTTCTGTTGTCCTTCAATTATTTCATCGGAATATCCTTCTGTCTGATACCGAATCAGTTCTCTTGCACAATCCCGTATCGCAATCATGCCCTTCACACGATTTGTTCCCGTCACTGGCAGACTCACAGGCTTCATACGGCTATTCTCCCGATAATAAATCTTCCCATCTACCAATGTGTAAGAATAATTATTTACCGATGGATCTGCAGGAATCGTGTGGTCTTCTTCCTCAACCAGTTCTTCCATCTCTACTTCTTCAATCGTACCCTTTAACGCTTCAACTGCAACTGATAGAAGTTCTGACAGTTCTCTGTCCTCATACGGTCTGCAAGTGCTTCTCATGCCATACGGACCGGATTCCATGACCATTTCTCCCAGTATCATTTCCGGGTGCTGCACATAATAACGGTTCTGTTCAATCCCATTGTCATCATAATCCAGATATACCCAGTCCGGTTCCTCCAGTATCATATGGTCACGCTTCTGAAGGAATATAATATCTGATGTTACTTTCGTTCCTGCGTTTTTGGTAAAGGTATCATTCGGTAGACGGATTGCACCAATCAGTTCTGCTCTCTGTGCCAGGTATCTTCTGACATATGGATTTTTCTTATCCATGGTTCCCGATGATGTGATAAATGCAATCACACCGCCCGGTCTTACCTTGTCCAATGTCTTTGCAAAGAAATAATCGTGAATGAAAAAATTATATCTGTCATACCTGTTGTCAAATAATTTGAACTCTCCAAACGGTACATTTCCAACTGCAACGTCAAAAAAGCTGTCCGGGAGATTTGCTTTTTCATATCCCTCTACTGCTATTTTTGATTTCTGATAAAGCTGTGTAGCAATTCTTCCGGAAACAGAATCCAGTTCCACACCATATATCTTACAATCCGAAAGAGATTCCGGTTTCATGCCGATAAAGTTACCCACACCGCAACTCGGTTCCAGAATATTTCCACTCTTTAGTCCCATATTTTCCAATGCCTGATACATACTCTTGATTATAATCGGCGGGGTATAGAACGCTGTCAGTGTTGATTCTCTTGCCGATTCGTATTCTTCTTCACTTAGTATGGTCTGCAATTCCAGATATTCGTCTGCCCATGCAGATTTCTTTGGATCAAATGCATCGGACAGACCGCCCCAACCAACATATTTTGCCAGTATTTCCTGTTCTTCCGGTGTTGCATAACGATGTTCCATTTCACATTTCTTCAGAAGTTGAATGGCTGCGATATTCGCCCGGAATTTTTCTTTGGCTGAGCCATACTCCGGTGTCTCCTCTGTAATCTGATACTGGTGTCTGTTCTGCCCGGAAACTTCCGGATACAAATCATATCTCTGCATTTTCTTCGCAGGTTTGCCTTGCTCCCAGGAAGGTGCTAATTCCAGAGTATTTTCTTTTTCGGCTGGTAATACGACATCTTCAAGTTCGACTGCTTCCTGTACCGGAACATATCCCTGCTGCTCGATTGTCTGGAACCACTGGTGTGCAAACAGGTTTAATTCTTCTTCCAGTTGCTCATTATAACCATCATCACCATATACTTCATCGTATCTTTGCAATGCGTCCTGCTGATAAGTTCTTGCCAAAAGTGTTTTCCTGTCGTTATCATAAGCAAATTCCATATCCGGATCTGCCATGGCATCTCCGTTTTGCTCATAGTAATGAGAAATTGCAATATAGTTATCACCAATCTGCTCAATCGTAAGGGGCATGAATCCTGCCTCTGCTTCAAAGGTTTTGGAATCTACTTCTCCCCGTAAAACCTCTCCTGCCAGCTTCATCACAAACTGATAATTCTGCTCTGGAATACTCAGCTCAGTCTCTATCTCTTCTGCCGGAACGTCTGTCGGCTGTGCCTCTTTTTCTTCTTCGGCTGGTAATTCCGGCAATGGCCGTTTGAGTTTCAAATGGTCATTTGCCGGATTCTCACGTATCTTACGGTCAAATTCTTCTCTGGATAGTTCTTCGGTAAAAATCGGATACTGTTGATCCCGAAGCACCACTCTTTCTTCTGACAGGAACTCAATCTCATAATCTTTCATTCCTATCGTAACAACAGAATCTACAGAAATATCGTAATCTTCCAGACCATTTCCCGATTCTGTCACCACTTCATTTGAACGTGTTGGATGTTCCACTTGGGTAACAAACGGATGGGATTCTGTTCCTATTATATTTTCGTCTATAATCGGTGTGGTAAGACTATATCTTCCATGCTGATAATCCAAAATATCTTGATACGCCTTTTGCATATCAGCATATCTTGTATCAAAATCAGCAGTATCCGCCAAAACCTCAGACATCTGTGAAACTAATTCTGTTACCCGTTCAGGTTCTGCCAACTGTGGAAGCAGTAATTTTACCGCTTCATAATAATCCGTTCCTGCCGGATACGGACGCATAACATTCTCTGGACAGTTATAATAGAAATGATAGATTTCCCCTGCAAGCACTCTTCTCTCATAGTCAGGGATTCCTTCCAGTTCACGCTTGGAAAGATACCTTCCTACGTCAATCAATTCTCCAATCCTTTTTGCAACCGCATTCCATTTCAGCAGTATTTTAGGAGAATCTTCCCCATATCCCCGGTGCAGTTTCAGTCCTTTTCCATCATGTTCTTCACCGATACCAGTTCCAGTCAAGATGGAAGACCTTCCCCCGACTCCATATTCATTTTTCAGGAACTTCACCGTATCTTCCATACTGTGTCCCTGTTTAAAATAACAGTAAATACGATACTTCCCTTGTGAAAAGCTTGAACCACTTTGAAGTGCCCGGTCAATAATTTCCTGCGTAAAAGAAAAAGTAGAAACATCTTCTACCGCTCTGTCATCAATTAACTGAAGCTGTCCATCAACACTCAAAAGTGTTTCTCTACTATCCTTCAATTCGCCCAGGACACGCATTCCGTCATAATACCCTGCAATTACATACCAGTCATAATATCCCTGCTCTATTCGATTCTCATATGTTCCTCGCCATATATGCAGCACATTTTCATACTTATCGAATCCTACTGCATCGCCATTTTCCAGTGTATACTCTGTCACGCCCGTTGGAAAAAGTGATTTCACATATTCCATCTGGGCTTTTCGTTCCTCATGGCTCTCATAAAAATCACTTATTTCCGCATTGGTTGCTTTTAAGTGTGGTGCAAAAAGGAGCAGTGATTTGATGATTTCGTCATTTGATAAAAATGCGATTTCATGATCTTCACTGCTCCTGTCATGCCATTTTAATTCTCCAGAATTTCGTTCCTCACGATTTCCTTTGCTCTCCGCCGGATATTGTTCATTCGCCCGATCCACTCCATCTGATCTCTGGCTTTCAATTCCTCCGTCACTCCCTCTTTCTCTGCCATCTGCAGGATAAGTGTTTCCATTCTCATCTGTGCTTCTTCCTCCGTCTGAAGCAGATGCTGATTCAAGGTTCCTGCTGTCAGAAGGTTCAGATACATTCCGTACCGATTCTTCATCAGATATTGTTTTCTTAGATAGGCGTACTTCCCAAGGTGAACTTCCTCGCCCTCTGGAATCGTAAGATTCGGCAGGAGATAATCTCCCTGTCTGCTGTATGTGATTGCTGCCATTGTCCTGTCCCCTTTCTGTTGTGATTTCCTGTTTGTTATCCACATTATAATCTGCTGTTTTCCGTTCAACAAATGTGCGTTGCTTTCGTTCCTGTATTTGTAATTTTCGTATGGTATCCGCAACTTCACTTAATGCCATTTCTGACATATCACTTGCTGCCACGCCAAAAAGATTGACCAGTTCTTTCGTATGAAACTCCCGGATAGTCCGAAAGTCCCTTGTCTCCAGATAGATGTCCGGTTCCATTCCGCAACGCTCAAAAAGCATATAGGAAATACTATTTGCAAGCAGTTGTTTCATTTTTAACCGGATATTGAACTCATCAATTTCTTCCAGCGGACTGTCTTTTGTCGCAAGCAGGATATCCGGAAGATAATCTCCAATGTTATCCTCCGCAATGTTCAGAGATGCTTCCAGAATCACCATAGCAAACTCTTTTCTGTCTCCGTCTGCCACACCAAATGCATTTACCAATGCTTCTTTTACTGGCTCCCTCTGTTCTTCTGACACGCTCCACAAAGAAACCGGACGAACCAGACGCTTGTATTTTCCTTCTCTGGTATCGGATACATCAAAGTAATATTTCAGCTTTAAGTGATCGGAACTCTTATCAAACACCGCAATTCCTTTGGAATCCCGTTTTACCCACCGTCCAAACTTTTCATTCCACTTTTCCATCGGAAGTACTGCGGTTGCTTCTGGACGCTGCACATGAATCAAAAGCTGTTCATCAAACAGAGGGAGTATTTTTTACTGGCTGACCGGAGAAAGGCTATCCACTTTTCCGGTGATTCTGTCACTTCCTGCGTCGCTTCCTCATACAGTTTTGTAATGACATCAAATTTCTTTACCACGTACCTTCCTCCTATCGTTCTCTTTCTTTTTGCTTAATCGGATATTTGTCTAAAAATTCCTGCACCGTCCGACACCCTCTATCGTTATATTTCCAATCTGTTTTCGCTTCCAGGTCAAGATAGCCATTCGGTGGAATTTTTAACCGTTCACGTGTAAGAACGGAACCCAAATGATTTGCTAAAATGCCTTTCGCAATCTGGACTGGTTCCCATGTTTCATCATCATATCTGACTTCATATAAATATAATCCTTTCGGAACGGTAGCCTGATCTAAACGCATATCGTTAAATAATGCAGGTTTTCCAAACAAACGGATTTCCGTATAATGCTCATTCATGGCATCATATCTCATAACTCTCCACCTCCCAAAAAGGTAATCACTTTATTGGCTTTGATTGCTTTCTGCAAGTCATTGATCATTCCAATCTCTGCAACTGTAATGCCCTGAATCTCCAGAATCTCGTCCAAGGTCATTGCAGAAATATCTTTTTCTTCTGTAATTCCTGCTTCAAATATCTTATTGATAACTTTTACTGCTTTCTGGTTCACTACCATTCTTTTGTCCTCCTTGCCTGTTTCGCTATGTAAGAGGGTGGCATTTCACCACCCTGTAATCTTTATTCGTCCTCGCTTTCTTCTTTCTTTTCTTCAATCGCCAGTGGTGCTTTTTTCTTTTTTCTCGCATGGATAGCCACACCGCCAACCCC
>OBWV01001193.1_pt1 | contig 13203 bp, 7 predicted proteins | sample 1495351 | NCBI WGS metagenome assembly OBWV01 (sample SAMEA2580122, study PRJEB22360) | human gut metagenome | biome: human gut; feature: human-associated habitat; material: faeces | place: Denmark | collected 2008/2010 | reverse complement strand
GCCGCCGAATTCGCTCACCAGAATCCTGTCGAAGGTCTCGTCGTCCAGCGGCTCGGCGATACGGCACCACCAATCGGCCAGATCAAGCACGACGGTACGTGCCAGCTGCGAAGTCTGTTCATCGATAGAAGCAAAATCGGCCCATGTATCCAACAAACCGGCGAACGTTTTGTGAACGTTATACATGGGCACCCATGCGTCGTTCATCGAGAAATTCTGCGATTCAACATCGCCTACGGCAAGGCGCCCGAACACGGTGCGAGAATCAGGCACACCACCCACATACCCGCGCATCACAGCATCGCCGGCAAACGACTGCTGGCATTCATGCCATGACCGCACCACGGTGGCGGCGCGGTCGATGAACGGTTGCGGATCGTCTGCGACTTGCGCGAATCCGACGCAAGCCGACAGATAATGCCCTGCGATATGGCCGTCAAGCCCCGTTTCCTCCCAATTCGGGTACGACGTTACCGGATTGCCGTCGGCATCGGTCGGCTGCGGCAGTCCCGCCTCCCTGCGGAAGGGATATAGCAGGCGATCGACGTCGAGATCAAGCAGGTACCGCGCGCCGGCCTGCTGCGCGTCAAAATGTTCTCCTGGCAGTAGCCTCACCTGCTGTAGGGGGACCCGTTCGAGAATATGCGAAGTCATATGCGCGCTCCTTTGCGTCGTCTACATACGTGTATCGAATACGTGTACAAACGTTTTTTACGAGAATACAGAACAAGGCCGCCACCGTGGGGAGGAGCCACGCCGACGGCCTTGTTCTATGCACCAAACGGTGCGGTTATCGAAGGAAGGAAAACAAGGTTCAATTATGGATTTTCAATTATGGATTGTTTGATCAGGCGATGAAGTTGGGCTTTACTTCATGCCGGTCATGGCGATGCCTTCGACGAAGCGCTTCTGCACCAAGAAGAAGACCACCAGCAGCGGCAGTGCGGAGATCAGGGCGCCTGCCATCACCACGCCGTACGGGGTGACGGAGGAACCGTGGCCGGTCAGCATTGCGAGGCCTGCGGTGATGGTGCGGGTCTCCGGCTTGGAAGTCATGATCAACGGCCAGAGCAGATCGTTCCAGTTGCCCATGAAGTTGAACATGCCCACGGTGAGGATGGCCGGCACCGCGTTCGGCAGGATGATCTGCGCGAAGATGCGGAATTCGCCTGCGCCATCGATGCGGGCCGCGTTGTCGAGGTCCTTCGGAATGGAGATGAAGAACTGGCGCAGCAGGAAGATGCCGCCGACGTCGGCCATACGCGGGATGATGATGCCCCAGTAGCTGTTGATGAGGCCCATGTTGGCGAGCAGCTTGTACACCGGGATGAGCAGGGCCATGCCCGGGATCATCATGGTGGCGATCAGCACGCCGAGCAGCAGGCCACGGCCCTTGAAGTTCACACGGGACAGGCCGTAGGCGGCCAGGGAGTCGAAGAACACGGAGATGATGGTCACGGCACCGGCGAAGATGACGGTGTTGAGCATTTCTCGGCCGATCGGCAGGCGTTTGAACAGCGACTGGTAGTTTTCAAGGGTGAACTGGCTCGGAATGAGCTTCGGCGGCCAGGTCTGCGTGATGGCGTTCGGGGTGAACGACACCAGCACGACGATCAGCAGCGGGAAGATCATCAGGATGGTGATGAGGATCAGTGCGAAGTAGCTGAAGCCCAGGCCGATGCGACGCTTGCGGGTCGCCTGCTTGCGAAGACGCTCGTTTTCGGCGTTGATGCGGGCATTCTCTCGCTCTTGTGCGGAAAGAGTCGCGGTGCTCATGCGATTTCCTCCTTCTCATGCTTGTTGTTGGTGTACAGCTGGATGAGGCCCACGATGAGCGTCATGATCAGCAGCACGTACGACAGTGCGGATGCGTAACCGAGCTTGCCGTTGCCGAATGCCTCGGTGTAGATGCGGTACACGATGGTTTCGGTGGCGCGTGCCGGGCCGCCGGAGGTCAGGATGAAGACCTGATCGAAGACCTGGAAGGAACCGATGAGGCCGAAGATGACCACATAGTTGAAAGTTGGGCGCAGCGCCGGAAGGGTGATGTAACGGAACTTCTGCCATGCGGAGGCGCCGTCGAGGGAAGCGGCCTCATACAGTTCGGCGGAGATGCCCTGCAGACCTGCGAGGAAGATGACCATGAAGTAGCCGAAGTTTTTCCACACGGTGATGAAGACGATGGCCGCCATGGCGGTTTCGCGGGTGCCGAGCAGATCGACGTGCGCGATGCCGGTCAGCTGCTGGATCCAGTACGGAACCAGGCCTAGCGACGGGGAGAGGATGAACTGCCATGCGATGGCGGCGACGGTCAGGGAGATGACGAACGGCAGGAACATGCAGGTACGGAAGAATCCGACGAACTTGAGGTCCTTGCGGTTGAGCAGCAGTGCGAACGCGAGTGCGACGATCACGACGATCGGAGCGTAGGCCACTGCGTAGACGAGGGTGTTCTTGACGTCGGTCCAGAAGTCGGCGCTTTGGAACAGCTTGACGTAGTTGTCGAAGCCGACGAACTTGCCGGCGCGGTTGATGCGGTCGGAAGTTAGAGACGTGATGAACGTCTTGATTGCCGGATAGAAAACGAAGATTGCGAGAACGATGAGAGCCGGTGCGGTGAACAGCAGGCCGGTGCGCAGGTTGCGGGCCTGAATCGCCTTCTTGTTCTCCTTGGCCACTGCGGAATGCGCGGATCCTGGGGCGGCAGTTGCTTGTGCCATTATCTCCTCCTTAATGCCACCAGGGATGTGTTTTTAAGACAGCAAAGACCACGTCGCTGGCGTGAGGGCCAGCACCGTGGCCTTTTGCTGGGGTGGTGAGCGGGTCAGGCCCGCTCACTTATGTTGATTGTATGTGAATCCCGCTTCGATCACTCGGCGTACTCGTCGAGATAGCCCTGGATCTGGGATTCAGCGTCATCCAGCAGACCCTGGATATCGTCGTCGGTACGGGCGGTATTGGAGGTCAGGGTGTCGACGGAGGCGGCGATGTCGCCGAAGCCGCCCTTGAGGCCTGCAATACCGATGAAGGACTTGCTGGTGTTCTCACCGATCTTGGCGATCAGCGGACGCTCGGAGAGCTCATCGGCGGTGACGGTGGTGTTGTTCGGCGGGTAAGCGGAGCCAAGGGACCAGGTCACCTGGTTGTCGTGGTTGTTATAGAACTTGAAGAAGTCGTAGATGCCCTGCTTCTTAGCGGAGTCGCCAACCTGGGAGGTGACCCACCAGTACAGACCGGTGGAGCCGGTGTTGGAGCCCTTGGTGCCGTCCGGGTACACATAGGTGCCGTCGCCGTTCGGAACCGGGAACAGGTCGTGGTTGATGCCCTTGTCGGTGGAGGCCTGATCCTCCCACGGTCCGACGATCACCATTGCGGACTGGCCGGATTCGAAGGATTCACGAGCAGCGGTCTCATCCATGCCGGACACGGAGTAGCCGCCTTTGTAGAAGTCACGCATCTTCTCGAGGAAGGCCTTGTTCTCCTTGGTATTGATGGAGACCTTGCCATCGGTGGTGTAGATGCCGGAGCCATTGCCCTTCAGGAACGGAGCCCAGCCGAGATCCGGCAGAGCGATGCCGTACTGGGAGCCATCGGACTTGGTGAGCTTCTTAGCAACTTCGAGCAGCTCATCCCAAGTCTGCGGGTAGTCGGCGTCAGTCAGGCCGGCGGACTCCCACATATCGGTGTTGTACCACACGGCGGTCGGGGCGTAGCCCATCGGGACGCCGCACTTCTCTTCGGAACCGTCGATGTTGAAGGTGATCTGGTCAACGACGTTCTCGATGTACTCATCGGTGCCGTTGTCCTTGTCGTCGTAGAAATCGGTGACGCACTGGAAGGTGCCGTCGATGGACCAGCCTTGGCCGTTGTCGGCGCCGGTGGTCACGAAGTCCGGGCCGTCGCCGGAGGTGACCTTGGTCACCATGGTCTCGCCGATGGTGCTCCACGGCTGCAGCTGGGCGTCGATCTCGTACTTGTCCTGGGACTTGTTGAAGTCGTCGACGATGGACTCGAGGGTCTTGCCATCGGCCTCAGAGAAGCCGTGCCACATCGTGATCTTGACCTTGCCGTCAGCGGTCGTCTCGGCGTCGTTGCTGCCGCCACCGCAGGCGGACAGGCCGACGGTGGCCATCATGGCCAGGGAGGCCGCGGCCGCGAGAGCCTTGGTGCTCTTCTTGATCTTCATGGATTTCTCCTTTTCCTCTTGGTCTCCCAAGACATTTCCTCCAACCGTTGCAGTGACATTCATCAACAACCTTGTTTGCGATGTCGTTCACGCTTCGTCAGCTGCACTGCCGTTTGCAACGTTGTATTTTTGATTATACAGCTTTTTCCATCGTTGTACAAATCGGAAACACGCCGATGGAAAAGCTGTTTTCTTTATAATCTTCAATTATTCGTTTTTGTTGGAATCGCAACGTTTCTTACGATTACGCAAGTCAGTTCGCTACCGGAGTTCCCGCAAGAGCGCCGCCGTCGGCCGGCAACACGTCCGTGGTGGTCGGGGTCCACAGGCTGTCGGGCTCCGGCACACCGAAATCCGGACCTTCGGCGGTCCACTTGACCACGCCGACACGGGCATGACGATTCGGGTCGAACAGCGGATCGCCCTTGATTTCCGTATAGTTGCGGCAGTGATAGATCATCAGGTCTTCGGAATCGTCTTCGGACTTGGTGAACGAGTTATGGCCGGGGCCGTACTGGCCGTTTTCGGCGCAGGTCTTGAACACCGGCACCGGGCTCTTGGTCCAGGAATCCTTGCTCAGCAGGTCGCTGCCGCGCTCGGCGGTCAGCAGACCGACGGCATACGGCACACCGGTGCCGGAGGCGGAATACGTGATGTAGATCTTGTTCTCGTGGAACAGGAAGGCCGGGCCTTCGTTGACGAGGAAGTCGATGCACTCCCAGTCATATTCCGGCTTGGAGAGCATGACGGGCTCGCTTTCCAGCGTCCACGGGTTGGCCATCTTGGCGATGTACAGATTGGAGTTGCCTTCGATGGCGGGATCTTTCTGGGCCCAGACCAGGTACTGCACGCCGTCGATCACCTCGGTGGTGGCGTCGAGCGCGAAAGAGTCGATCGGGGTGACGATCTGACCCTTTTCCACCCAGTTGTCGGTGGTGGGGTCGTCATCGGTGTTCTCCAGCACGAACATGCGGTGGGTCGGTAGGCCGGAGGCCTCGAAATCCGTTGCGGCGCCTGCGAAGTAGATGTACCAAGCGCCATTGATGCGGTGCAGTTCCGGCGCCCAAATATAGATGCTCGCCGGTCCGGACTCATGCTTGCGCCACACCACCGTTTCGGGGGCTTTCTGCAGGTCGTTGATGTTCGATGCGTGACGAATGGCGATGCAGTTGTATTCCGGGTCGGAGCCAGTGAAGTAGTACTCGCCGTCAACTTTGAGGACCCAAGGATCTGCGCGCTGAAGCACGATCGGATTGTTGTAAACAGCCATGTCTATTCCTTTTCAATCCGCTGTTCCAGTAATTTACAACGTTGAATATATCACTATTACAACGTTGTAACAAATCGGAGGAACGCACCGCGTGTTTCTCGCATCCGACTCCTCGGAAGAATCGAATCGCAGTACCCGGCAACAGATAATCGCCAGAAAGGGAAAACAAAAACCTCGGCACCGGCAATCCGTAAAAAACCGGACGCAAGCGCCGAGGCACCAATCACTTCCTTTCTTCCAAAAGAAGAAGAAAAAGAAGGAAGGAAGATCACACCACCAAGGAATTCGTGGGCAGCTTGGTGGACTGACGCACCACCAACGACGACGAAACCTTGCGGAACACCTTCTGCTCCGGCTTGAGATCCTTCGACGGCGAAACTCCGTCGATACGATCCTTCAGCAATTTCACCGACAGACGCGCCACCGCCTCAAGACCGGGAGCAATCGACGTCAACGCAGGAGACAAATACTGCGAATCGTCGGAATTATCGAAACCGATCACCGAAATATCTTCGGGAATGCGCAGATTGTGCATCTGGATCGCATGCATCACACCGGAGGCGAGCATGTCGTTCAGCGCGACGACGCCGTCGGGAACCACGCCGGAATCAAGCAGCGCGTTCATCACGCGCACGCCATCGCTACGATGCCACATGCCCGACTCGACCACCAAACGCTCGTCGAATTCGACGCCGGCCTCCTCCAACGCCTCAAGGTAGCCCTGATAGCGCAGCGCGGCGGAGCCGACCTTCTCGCCCGGATGCACGCCGACCACGGCCACGCGCTTGCAGCCGGTCTGCAGCAGATACGACGTGGCGCGCTTGGCACCTTCCACGTTTTCCGTGGCGATATGGTCCACCTTGTCGGTGAAGATGCGTTCGCCGACAAGCACCAGCGGATAGTCCACATCCAATTGGTCGACATCATCCTGATCAAGTTCCAATGGACTGTAGATCAGGCCGTCGATCATCGTCTGCTGGGAGCCGTGCAACGCCTCAATCTCGCCTTCGCGCGAGTATTGCGTCGGCTCGACGATCACGCGCAGGCCCAGCTTCTTGGCCTCTTCGATGACCAGCGACGAAAGCTGCGCGAAGTACGGCATCTGCAGATCGGGAATGGCGAGGCCGATGATGCCGGTCTGCCCCCTGCGCAGATTGCGCGCGGACACGTTCAGCGTGTAGCCGAGCTCGTCGATGGCCTTGTTGACCTTGTCTCGCGTGGCCTGCGACACGAACTCGTAGTCGTTGACCACATTGGACACCGTTTTGATCGATACGCCGGCCGCCTTCGCGACCTCGCGCATGGTCACCACGTGCTCGCCGTTGGCGCCATTCTGCTTCGGCATGTCAACCCCTTTTCACCAAAAACATCTCATACATTCGGCCCCAACACCGGCTTTCGCCCCTTGCAGCGCTGAAGCCAACGAAATCAGCCTTTATTGCCGGAAACCACGATTTTCATCGTTATATCAGCATAGTCCGGATTGAGCTCTTCCGCCGCCTGCATGTCCAGTATCGGCATACCCTCCTTGGACCAGTGCACGCGGCGCACCTGGGCGTCGCGGCCGCCATACCGTCCATTCTCGTATTCCGCATTGTGAAATACATAGATGAGATTGCCGTCCTCGTCGTTGGACCACATGCCATGGCCGGTGCCGAGCTGCCATTGCCCGTTGTATACTCCGGATTTCTGCAGCGGATAGTCGAGCTTCGTCCACACGTTCGGATCGGTCAGGTCGGCGTTCTGCCCAGCCGGAGCGGTGACCAGACCGGTGGTGTAGTCAATGCCGACCAGCGAGCCGGAATAAATCAGGTAGATCGTGCCATCATGCACGATGGCGTTCGGACCTTCGGCGATCATATTGTCCCACGCGAATTCCGGCACAACGACCTGCTTCGGCTCGCAGGTAAGCCGTTCCGGACAGGCCGGATCGAAGCTGGCGATCCAAATGCTGCCGACCTGCTGCCACGCGTAATACCAGCGGCCGGAATCGCTGATGACGGTCATGTCGAGCGAGATACGTTGGATGGGATTGAGCACGCCGCCGGTCGGTGTGAGAATCGGCTTCGGCACCGTCCAGTTTTCGGGTTCGCGCGGATCGAAATCCGTGCCGTCGGAATGTTGCTTGAGCTGCATGATATGGCAGCTGCCCGTCCACATGTCCGGCTTGCCTGCGCGTTCGTTGGACGTGCCGTCTGGATTGGTGGCCGGCCCATCGAAGCATGGCATGAAGAGCACCGACAGTTTTCCATCGATGACATGCAGTTCCGGCGCCCAGAAGCAGCCGGTCATGGCGCGTCCTTCAGCGTTGTAATCACCGCATTTGAGCAGATCGATTTCCTTGGCACGGCCGCCCGCCGCGTCGGAAAGCGCTTCGATGGAGTCGGCGATGCGCAACGGCATATGCGTGGCGCCATCGTTCGGATCGACGCAGTTGCCGTCGGTATCGTCGGTGGCGATGAACATGAACATCGGCTTGCCGTTGAAATTCCAAGCGAACACCGACGGGTCCGCACGCTCCACGGCAAATGGCACCGGGTATACGGTTTGGCGGATGCGGCCGCTCACCGTGCGCGTGTCGCCCGGCTGGAACTTGCCTTCGGCGGCGTCCTGCGCAATCGCCTCAAGTTCGTCTTTGTTCCAATCCACGGCACGGGTGGCACCAGAACCGTCGCTGTAGACGAGATCGGCGCGGACCTTGGCGAGTGCCTGCACGGCTTCACGGGACGCTTCCCTGCTTGCCGCCATGTCGATATGCTGCGTCGCCACCGATGTTTCAACGTTGTAAATACGACCGAATCGTTCGATCAGTTTCGACGCTTCTTCTTCAGTGACGGCAATCACGTTGCCAGGAATGGCATTGGGAATATTGCAATCGCAGGAACGGCTTGATTCCGCCGTTACCACAGCTTCCGCAATATCGATCGGCTCGCCGGATTCGGCCACGGCGACAATATCGGCAACGGTCGCGACATACGATTTGCCGTCGTTCGACGTCCAGGAAATCACATAACGGGAGGCGTCCGCGTCGAATGCGACAGACGGACGATTGACGCCACCGCCGGTACGCAGCATCACCAGTCCAAGCTGCGTGAAGGAGGTCAGATCGTCGCTGACGGCCAACAGGAACGCCGATCGCTCGGAGCCATCCGGCTCGCCGCCGCGCGCGGTACGGGGGGGCTCAACGAGCGCGAATCGGCCATCCGCAAGGCGGAACAGATACGGGTTCTTCAGGGATTTCAGCGTGATGTCGATCCCCGGCATCACCGCGCCATATGCGACGGCATCGGTGGCCGGATGCGCCTCATCGAACGGATCGGCGACGAAATGCGCCGACGCGACGCACGCTCGGCGCGACTCGGCGGTGGCGGCCTGAATAGGCACGCCGGCGGCGAAGAAAATACCGTAATTCTCGTTGAGCGGCTCCCATTGGGCGGCCCCATCGGCACGCAACGCAAGGTGCATGCTATAGGCGATGTCCTCATTATTCGCCTTTTCACGGCCGGTAGCTTCGCGCGTGTAGCACAGCAATTCGTAGGAACTCGACATCGAGAAACCCCTTATGATTCGACTTTTTCTTTACAACGTTGTACACTATACAAGGAATTACATCGTTGTACAAATCAATGTCATCCGCAAGGAAGGGGAAAAATGAAATTCCGTACAACAGCAAAGCAGATCGCGGCAGGCATCATCGCCGCAGCCATGCTGGTCGGAACGCTCGCCGGATGCTCCGGCAATTCGACGAAGCAATCGTCCGCATCGTCGAAAGCCGAAACCAGCACCGCCAGCATCAAGCGCGGCGAATCGCATGATCCCTCCATCGTCAAAGCCAACGGAAAATACTATATTTTCGGCTCGCATCGCGCTTGGCTCAAAAGCGACGATCTGATCAACTGGAGCACCTTCACCAACAATCTGAGCACCGACTACGAGAAGATCTTCAAAGACATTTGGGACGGCTGGGCGAAGCAGTCCTCCAATCCTGACGTCAAAGGCAACATGTGGGCACCGGACGTGATCTGGAACGAGACCATGGGCAAGTGGTGCATGTACATGTCGATCAACGGCGCGAACTACCGTTCTGTGATCGTGTTGCTCACCGCCGACGACATCGAAGGCGATTGGACGTACGTTGGCCCGGTGGTCTATTCCGGCTTCGAACGCGTGAACGTGAAGAAGACCGACGTGCCGCAGGTGCTTGGCGAGGATGCCGACATCACCCGTTACACCTCGCAGACCGACACCGGCATCAACGCCATCGACCCGTGCGTGAAAACCGATGACAACGGCGACATGTGGATGACCTTCGGCTCCTGGTTCGGCGGCATGTGGATGTTCAAGCTCGACTCGGCGACCGGCCTGCGCGACTACAACTCCACCTACCCCACCGAAGCGAACAAGTCCGACGCCTACTATGGCGTGAAGCTCGGCGGCGGCTTCGGCAACTCCGGCGAAGGCTCCTACCTGCTGCACGACAACGGCTACTGGTATCTATTCGCCTCCTACGGCGCGCTGCAGCAGACCGGTGGCTACCAGATCCGCATGTTCCGCTCCAAGGACATCACCGGCCCGTACGTTGACGAAGCCGGCAACACCGCGATTTCCACCAAGGCCATCGGCAACAACTGGCAAAGCGACATCGGCGAGCGCCTGATGAGCTCGATCCAGTGGAGCGGCAACGACAACGCGAACATCGAAGTCTCCCAGGGCCACAATTCCGCGTTCGTTGACGACGACGGTACCGCTTACCTCGTGTACCATACCCGTTTCTCCGGTTCCGGCGAAAAGCATGAGGTGCGCGTGCACGAGCTGCTGCCGACCGCCGACGGATGGCTGGTGGCCGCACCGTACGAATACACGGGCACCAAGGCCGACAAGAAGGGCTACAAGACCGCCGACATCGCCGGCGATTACGAGATGGTGACGCACGACAAGTCCAGCTATTTCAAGGGCCCGAAGAAGGTCACCGATAAGACGAGCACCGTCTATCGCGGCGTGAACAAGCCCATCAACATCACCCTGAAGGAAGACGGCACCGTGACCGGCGACCAGACGGGCACTTGGGAGGCCGTGGAAGGCGCCAACCAGATGACGCTTAAGCTCACCGGCGACGAGGGCGAAGTCACGTATTCCGGCGCGTTCGACAAGCTTCCGCGAGACAAGGATCGCAAGGCAGTCATGACCTTCAGCGCTCTGGGCACGAACAATCTGTGCATTTGGGGGTCGCAGAAGTGAGTGAAAACGGCGCAACAACCGTGAATGCTGCAGTGCAATCGTCTGCAGAACCACTATCTGCGGCACCGGCCACCTCGCCCAACGGCATCGAGCACACGCTCGCCAACGGTCGGGTGGCCGTGCACGATCCCGCAATCGTCGAGGAAAACGGTGTCTACTATCTGTTCGGCACGCATCGTCGGTGCGCGCGCAGCACGGATATGGTGCATTGGGAGCGGTTCGATAACAATCTGAGCCGCGACCCGTACGCGCTGCTCGGCGATATTTGGCAGGCATGGCCGAAACAGGATTCCAATCCCGACCTGCTCGGCAACACGTGGGCGCCCGACGTGATCTGGAACAAGACCATGGGCAAGTGGTGCATGTACCTGTCGGTGAACGGCGACCAGTTCCGCTCGGTGATCGTGCTGTTGACCGCCGACCATGTGGACGGCGACTGGACGTACGTGGGGCCGGTGGTATATTCCGGTTTCGACGAGAGCAACCTGTGGAACACCGACGTGCCGAAAGTGCTGGAACTTGAGCCCAAAACCGATGGCACCGTCGGCTATGACCTGACCCGCTACCTGTCGCTCAAAGACACGCGCATCAACGCCATCGACGCGGCGCCCGCATTGTGCGAGCACGGCGAAATGTGGATGAGTTTCGGTTCATGGTTCGGCGGCATCTGGATGTTCAAGCTCGATCCGGAAACCGGCTTGCGCGATTATTCCGTGCGATACCCGCTGGTCAAGGATTCCTCCGATCCTTATTACGGCGTGAAAGTGGCCGGAGGCTACTGGAATTCCGGCGAAGGATCGTACTTCATTCGTGAAAACGGATGGTGGTATCTGTTCATGTCGTACGGCTGGCTTGGGCGCACCGGCGGATATCAGATTCGTCTGTTCCGTTCAAAATCGCTGCTTGGACCGTACGTGGACCAGAACGGCAATCCCGCGATTTCGTACGGTGAGATTCCCGACAATCAGGAGCGCGGCACCGGCATTCGATTGACGTCTTCCGTACAGTGGGATGGCGGTCCGGCAGAACTTGCCGATGTCGAAGTCTCGCAGGGGCATAATTCCGCCATTCGTCGGTCGAAGGACGGTCGCATGTTCCTCGTCTACCACACCCGTTTCGCGGAACGCTTTAGCGAGGGCGATGATGAAGATTACGAATCTCACGTACGCGAATTACTGCCGACTTCCGACGGCTGGCTGGTTGCGGCACCGTACGAATACCGCGGTTCCGTTGCCGTCGCGCCGACCGGCATTGCCGATATCACAGGCGATTACAACGTCGTACTGCATGATCAGCATACGTTCTTCAACGGCAAGCAAGAGGATGATGGCACGTACGTTGGCATCAATCGTCCGACGCGATATACGTTCCATGAGGACGGGCGGATCACCCGGGGTGAAATCGTAAGTTTCTTCGATACTCCCGACGCGAATCTGCCGAGGTCGACGGACGGGCCGATCACCTGCGGATCGTGGAAACCGCTTTCCGGCGCCGTGAACGGATTCAACTGTTGCGCAAGCGACGCGGAAATCCGATTGGACGACGTGACCTACATTGCACGGTTCGCAACACTCCCCCGCGAGATCGACGGCAAGCCGGTCATGACGTTCTCCGCAATCGGCAACAATGTCTGCATTTGGGGATCGCAATCCTGAATTTCCGAGTTTCCGAATAATCCGGAAAAACTGGAAAATCCGGAAACTCGGGAATCCTATGAAATCAAAAAGCAAAGGGCTTGTGACGTACTCGCAAGTACATCACAAGCCCTTCAGCTACGAGAACCGAAAACCCGCGGAAATCAGCGCTCGGAACGGTTGATGGCCGAAATAATGGCCTTCAGCGAGCTGGTGACGATGGACGTGTCAATGCCGACGCCCCACACGATCCGCGGATCCTCTTCCTCACCGATCTGGCATTCCACGTAGGAGGCGGCCATGGCGTCGGTGCCGACGGACATGGTGTGCTCCACGTAATCCATCACGGAAGCCTCGATGCCGAAGTTGCTCAGCGCGTTCAGGAAAGCGGCAAGCGGGCCGTTGCCCATGCCGGAAACCTCACGCTCCACCGGCTCATCAACGCCGACGTTCACGCCACGGTCAAGAATCCTGGCCTTCAGCACGGTATCGGAACCATCTTCACCGGACGACACCGACACCTTCAGCAGCTTCAGACGGCCCCACTGCTCGAGGGAGTCGTCCTTGCTGTCGCCGACCACGGCACCAGCCGCAGTAGCGCCGGACTCTTCGACCGGCAGATACTCGTCCTTGAACAGACGCCAAATATCCTCGTCCTTGACTTCCTTCTTGGTCTCATCGGCGTACGCCTGCACAACCTTGTCGAACTCGACCTGCAGACGCTTCGGCAGATCAAGATTGTGGTTGGTCTTCAGCAGGTAGGCCATGCCGCCCTTGCCGGACTGGGAGTTCACGCGGATGATGGCCTCGTACGTGCGGCCGATATCCTTCGGATCGATCGGCAGGGGCGGGAGCCACCACACCATCGATCTGGT
>OBWV01001172.1_pt1 | contig 13505 bp, 13 predicted proteins | sample 1495351 | NCBI WGS metagenome assembly OBWV01 (sample SAMEA2580122, study PRJEB22360) | human gut metagenome | biome: human gut; feature: human-associated habitat; material: faeces | place: Denmark | collected 2008/2010 | reverse complement strand
ACACACTAGAGTCTTTAATCCAAAGTCTCTTGATGCCATTGACACCACTGATGAACTCAAAAACATTATTGCTGAAGTAGACAGAAAAATTTCCAAAAATATTGAAGACTACCAAAAGGGCAATGTCCAATCAAAATCACCTGCAAAGGAAAAGATAATTAAAAAATCTCCTGCAAAGGATATTGATATAGAAAAAAAATCTAAAGTTTCTGAAAAGAAACTTGATCCTATTGACACAAAAAAAGCTGACAAAGAATTTTTAGCTGCCAATAATGATGTTAAATCTGAATTTGGCATGAGCCAAAAAGAACTGGTTAGAAGAGTCCAAGAGGAGCTTAAAAAATCAAATTACAAGGAAAAGGGGAAAACTTCTCCTGCAAAAGAAGAAAAATCTTCACAAGCAAGCATCTCTAAGGATGATTCTTTTGAAAGTTCCTATGATTTAGAAAATATAAAAATTGAAAACCCTAAGAAATTTTCTTTAAAGGAAAAGTGGAAAAATTTTATTAACGAAGAAGACGATGAATTTTCTATTTTCTCAAGCATAAAAGACGACAGCAAGAAAAAAGAAGACACGAGAAATTTGGAGATTAGCAAGTCTCTTGAAGATTCAGAAAAAACTTTTGAGAACACTCTTTCCACTCCAAAGATTGATATTGAAAATGCCATAAAAAAATCTGAAGAGGAAAAAAAGAAAAAAACAAAAGAAGCTGAAGAAGGAAAAAAATCAAAAGAAATTATTTCTGACAAAAAGAATCATGATAAAATTAAAGCTTCTGGCAAAGAAAAAATTTCTAAGGATTCAAAAGCTTCAGAAAAAGTAGAGCCTATGGATAAAAAGTCAGAAACTCCTCTTAAAGAGAAAAAACCTAAAAATCTCAAGGACTTATTTTCCTTTAAAGACAAGGGCGAAAAACCTGTCAAGGAAATAAATTCTGTGGATTCAAAAGTTGACAAAGTCATTGAAGAAGACCTGTCCAACAAGGTTAGTCATGTGGAAACAAAAATTTCACAAAAATCCATGAAGGGTCTCGACAAGGTCCTAGACTTTTTAAGTAAAATCACCAACAAGATTTCAAATTACATTGGCGACTTTGGCTCAAAGGAAAGTAAAATTGTAATCGGAATAGGCGCTTTATTAAATGCCATTGCACTTTTAATTGGCAGCGGGTCTTTTAGATTTATTTTAATTTTATTTTTAATTCTTAAAATGGTCTTTGATTATTTTGAATTTTATGTTCCACTTAATATTGCAACTGACAGAGACGACATTGACACATCTTATCCTGAAGTGAAAAAATTCGCCCTTATAAACTGGATAATTTGTAAGGCCTTTTTATTCCTTGGCTTTTTGATTTCACCCTTCGGTGGCTTCTTAAAATACAACATGTTGCAAGCCTTGACAGCAATGCCTCTTGCCACATTTTTATTAGTTGTGCTTTCTGTCTTAATTGCAATCACTCTTTACAGCAGAGAGTTTATTGGAAGATCAAAAATTAATTTCATTGGCTGGTACGCCATTGCCTTTACACTTTTTGAACTTCTATTTAAGATGATTTGGTTCATAATTAACTTTATTTTCGTAACACTTTTTTAAGATATTGTGTATTATTAATTAATAATGGGTATATTATTTATAAGTAAACCTTTTTCTTAATGTTGTTTAAATAGGAGGTTATAACATGAAGTTAAAAAAATTTAACTTAATAACTTTATTAGTTTTTGTATGTGTGTTATGTACAAATCTTGTTTTTGCAAAGACAGATAATTCTGTAATTTTCTTAGATCCCGAAAACAGGGAATTTGAAGTATCTATTGATGAATTAAATAATGGTATAACCGTTTTCTTTAATCCCGAAACGGAAAAAAATGATTTTCTTCCTTCCTTACCTATTAATAATGAAATCCCATTAAGAAGAGCTAGTGGAACAATGCACCTAGGGCTTAGGTATAACAAAAATACTGAAAATGGATATTTGTATTGGGATGTTTCTTTTCCACAAATAACAGGAGTAAGGGCTAATATTTATTGTACTTCTACAAGTTTATTGAACCAAAAAACATTTTATAGTGGTAGAATTGAAAAATTTGGTTATAATGGTCTTTACGATCGAATTGTAGGTTCAACAGATTATTTTTATATTCCTTATTCTGAAAATAAGGTAATTGTTTTTTTTAATAATGCTTATGTTTATTCTGTAACCGATGCAGTCAGTGTTCCTAATAGTTCATTAATAGTTTCTTTAAATAAGTAAACTATGAAATTTTTTAGAAAAATAATTTTTAGATATAAATTAGAAAAGAAAATGCGAAAAGAATGCAAAGAAAAAGGATTTATTATGGGTAGTTGCTGGTATGATGACGAAGATGGCAAGCGAGTTAGTTTTTCTTACACTTGTGAGGAAAGTCTAATAAAAGCTAGAATACAAGATTTATATTTAAAAATTCATGAACTACTTGCAAAAATAATATTAATGATTAGAAAACAAAAAGGAGAACAGTAAACTCGAACTGCTCTCCTTTTTTCGTGCGAATTTTTAAAATTAATAATAACTTTTGTGATCTGTCTCTAAATATTTTTTTAAATCACTTGGCTTATAAAGACCCTTGTCTGTAACAAAGCCTGCAATAAGTTCTGGTGGCGTTATGTCAAATGAAGGATAAATTGCCTTCACTCCCCTTGCTGTGTGGTCCCCTAGGACAAGTGAAGGGTCGCGAAGTTCAATTACTATGTCGCCCTTAGTTTTCTTTTCCCCATCTGGCATGCCCGTTACATAAAAGGGCACCTTAAATTCTCGAGCCACAAGAGCAATTTGATGAGTGCCAACTTTATTTGCCACATGACCATCAAGGGTAATTGTGTCCGATGCCGATGTAAATAAGTCTATGCCTATATTTTCCATGGTGTAGGCAACCATATTGTCTGTTATGACTGTGGTGTCAAAGCCCATTTGGCTTATGCAAGTTGCAGTGAGTCTCGCTCCTTGATAGTAGGGTCTAGTTTCGGTGCAGTAAAATTTAACATCCTTGCCCTGGTCTTTTAAAGTCCTTGTCATTGTGCCAATAATTGTCTCTGCAAAACATTGGGTCAAAACTTTTCCCCCATCGGGTATCAAATCGCAAAGATATTTTGCAACTTCGTTCATGGCGCTGTATCTTCTGTTCAAAGAATTAATAGATTCTTGGAAAAGAGCCTCCACTACATCATCTCCACTTTCCATTGCCCTTTTGGCAGCTTCTATAGACCCTCTAGCGACTTTTTTTAGTCTTGTAGATGTAGTTGGTCTTGCAGTGGAAATTGTCTCTGCTGCATTTTCTAAGAAGTTTAATAAATCTTCTCCCTTTAAATCTCTCGCCTCATAGGCTGCAAGTGCCATGCCCATTCCTGCTGCTGTGTAAGGTCCTGCTGACTGTGTCACCATGTCCTTTATGGCTTTTGCAACTTCCTTGTGAGTCCTACATATTTCAAAGCGTATTTCCTTGGGATAGACTCTCCTGTCTAAAATCCTAACTTCTCCATCTTCATACCAAGCAACATTTTCATATCTTAGCATAAAGGGCATATCATAATCTTGTCTCTTCATTTATTCCAACTCCCCAATTATTTTCACAATCAAATTTTTTAATTTTGGCGAAACTTCCCTTGCCACATCTTCAACTTCGCTTCCGTCCATATTTTCTATGCGATCAGAGGAATAATTTGTGGCAACTGAAAAGGCAAGGACCCTTATGCCGCAATGACCAGCCGTCAAAGTTTCTGTAATAGTTGACATGCCAACTAAGTCGCCGCCAAGACTTCTTATGGCCCTAATTTCTGATGGCGATTCAAAAAATGGCCCCACAGTGAAGAAGTAAACTCCTTCCTTTAATTCAATCCCCTCTTCAATGGCAGATTTTTTTGCAAGGCTGCGAAGTTCCTTGTCATATAAATTGTCAATGGGATAAAATCTTTCACCAAATTCTGACAAATTGTTGCCCCTTGTCGGACTAAGGCCAGCAAAATTTATGTGGTCTCTAATTAGGCAAATATCTCCTGGATAAAAATTATAATTCACTGCTCCAGCTGCATTTGTAAGAATTAAATTTTTCACCCCAAGGAGTTTTAAAACATAGACTGGCATGGCAAGTTCGTCAAAGTCGTAGCCTTCATAATAGTGAAATCTTTTGGTCATGCATATAATATACTTTCCAGATAATTTTCCAAAAATAAATTTCCCCTCACTATTATTAGTTGTGGAAACCAAAAAATTTGGCACATCTCTGTAGTCAATTTCAACCTTATCTTCCATTTCATCTAAAAGATTTTCAAGACCTGTGCCGAGAATTATGGCAAGCTCTGGCCTTGTTTTTATCTTTTCTAAAATATAGTCTGCACTTTTTTTATAATTTTCAAAAATTTTTTTCTTTAACATAGCATCTCTCCATTTATCTTTAGTCTAACACAGGATAAGCAATTGTCAATTGCAGGTAAGATGTGATAAATTATATTTGAGGTGCGATATGGATTACAAAAAACTTTTAGTAGAATATGGAAAAAAACTTTTAGATAAAAAATTGGTGGCAGGCACTAGCGGAAATTTAAGCCTTAGGGGTCAAGGTGATGAAATTTACATTAGCCCAAGTGGTATGGACTACTTAGAAATTACAGAAGATGACATTGTAAAAATAAATTTTAAGGGCGAAAGATTAGAGGGAGACAAAAAGCCTTCCTCAGAGTGGATGATGCACGCGGAAATTTATAAAAATTATCCAGCCTACAATGCCATAGTCCACACACATTCAAGTTTTGCCACAGCCTTTGCAGTTTCACGGAAAAAGATTCCCCTAATCTTAATTGAGATGGAACCCTTTTTAGGTGGCGAAATTGGAGTAGCTCCCTTTGAGCCTTCAGGATCCCTTGAACTTGCAAGGTCTATCCTTCCCTATTTAAAAAAATCAAACTCCTGCCTACTAGCAAATCACGGAGTTGTATCTTGCGGTAAGGACATGGAGTCTGCCTTTTTATCAGCAGAATATGTGGAAGACGCGGCAAAAATTTACTATTACTCCCTAAATATTGGCGATCCAAAAATAATTTCAGATTAAATTTAAAAATAACGTAAAAAAAGACAGTCCCCCTGTCTTTTTTCTCTTTACCTATAAATTTTTACCACTAAAATTTTTCCTTTAACATTAAATAAAATTTAAATAGCCTTTATGTGGCAAGATTCCATTACACTTATGGCTGCTGCCTTCTTTTCCTCTGTAAGTCCCTCTGTCAAATCTTTGTAGATATAAATATTTTTTTCTGGCAAAAATCCCTTTACCAATAAGGCATTTGAAACCACGCAAATATCTGTCACAAGTCCCAAGAAATAAATGCTATCTATGCCCTCTTTTTCATCTAAACTTTTTAAATACTCTCCAAGTTCAATAGATGCAAAAGTGTTTTTTTCAAATTTTTTCGCCCTATCAAAACTTTTTGTTTCCTTTAACTCATCTGCAATTTCGTGACCCCAAGTCCCCTTTATGCAGTGTTCTATGGGAAGACTTTCTCCCTCTTTTGTCTTTAAATAATCTTCATAATGGGTGTCAAGGGTGTAAATTATTTTCCCCTTAAATTCCTTTACCTTTTCCACAACTTTATCTAAAAGTTTTTCTGTGTCTCTTCCCTTTAGAGAGCCACTTATAAAATCATTTTGCATGTCAATAACAACTAATACGTCCATGTCCTCACTCCTTTACCCTATGATACAACAAGTTTTACATATTTTAAAGTTCACTGTATAATATTTTGGGGTGAATTATGAAATACAAGAGTGTTTTAAAAGCAGAATTTTTATATAGAAAAAATAGATTTATCGCTCTTTGCAAAAAGGGTTTCATGACCCTTACTGTCTATGTGCCAAACACTGGCAGGTGCAAGGAAATTTTAAGAGAAGGTACAACAGTTTTTCTTACCTACAATGACAGTCCCAATAGAAAGACTTCCTACACCCTCATTGCCGTCATGAAGGGCGATAAAATTATAAATATTGACTCACAAGCTCCCAACCAGGTGGCTTATGAAGCCCTCTTGCAAAATAAAATTGACCTTGGCTTTAAGTACGATAAAATAAAAAGAGAATACTCTCATGGCGATTCCCGCTTTGATTTTTATTTAGAAGGCGAAGGCAAAAGAGCTCTTTTAGAAGTCAAGGGCGTGACTCTTGAAAATAAGGGCATCGTTGCCTTTCCCGATGCGCCAACTACAAGGGGACTTAAACATATAAATGGTCTCATTGATGCTAGTGGCGAATACTTAACTTACATCCTCTTTGTAATTCAAATGAAGGGCGTAAAGTTTTTCACACCAAATTACCTGACAGATAAAAATTTTTCGCAGGGACTTTTAAGGGCAAGGGAGGCTGGCGTTAATATTCTAGCCTACGACTGCCTAGTCACTAGAAATTCACTGGAAATCTCAGAAAAAGTGCCTGTAGTTTTGGAGGAAAGATGGAATTTAGACTTGCAAAAGAATTAGATAGAGAAAAAATCGAAAAGATTTATGAAGACGGCTCTCTTAAATTAAAAAATCTTGGCATAGACCAGTGGCAGGGGGCTGACAAGCCAAATTTAAATAATTTTAAAGAGCTTATAGAAAACAAAAATATTTATGTCTTAAAAGACCATGGAAAAGTAGTGTCCACTGTAATAATTTACGACCATGATGAGGACTATGAAAAAAATTTAGCTGGAGAATGGAAAAGTCCAAAGCCCTATGTGGCTCTTCACAGGATTGGAACTCTTGAGAGTGAAAGAAAAAAGGGCTATGGCAGAAAAATTATTGAGTTTGCAGAAGCCTATGCAAGGGAAAATAATTTTAAATCAGTTCGCATTGACACCCACAGAGAAAATAAGTCCATGCAAAATCTTTTAAATTCAATGGAATATTCTTATGTGGGACTAGTTTATCTTGGCGGCAAAAGTGAAAGATTTGCCTATGAAAAAGTATTGTGAGGTTAATATGTTTAAAGAAAAAGAAGACAAAAGATTTATAAAAATTTTTAAGGAGGGCTCTCTCACTGAGTCAATACAAATTCTATTAGACACTGAGACGGGAGTTAACTATATACACCTAAATGCAGGCTACGGAATCAGCCTCACTCCCCTTTTAGACTCTGATGGGAAAATTGTAGTTTCAAGCGAAAGAGAAATACAAAACTATATTGAAAGAGATTAAAAAAAGCCACAGCTTACTAAAAATCTTAAAGTAAACTGTGGTTTATTTTTATATTAAAAGTGGCAAGAAAACTGTGGCAAGTCCTAGGAAGATAAAAAATCCAAAGACATCTGTAAAGGTTGTGAGAAAAATTGATGAGGCTATGGCTGGATCTATTTTCATCTTATCCAAGACCAGTGGAATGAGAAAGCCCATGGAGCAGGCAATTATCATGTTGGCAATCATGGCTAAGAATAAAATAAATCCTAAATAGATATTGTGATGCCAAAATACAAAAACTCCTGCCGCCAAAATTCCTATAATGGCTCCTTCAAAAAGTCCCAAAAATATTTCCTTAAAGATGAGTTTGTAGTCTTCCTTTAAAGACAACTCACCTCGAGCAAGGGATGTAAGTATAATTGAAAGAGTTTGTGAGCCTGCGTTGCCGCCCATTCCCGTTACAATTGGCATGGCTGCAGATAGGACGACTACCTGTGAAATTGTGGACTCAAAACCCTTTACAACAGATGATGCCAAAAAGGCTGTCAGTAAATTTACAATTAACCAGGGAATCCTGCTCTTAAAGGAGTCCAGCCAAGTTGAGTCATATACTTCGTCTGCATTAACACCGTGCATCTGCAAAATATCTTCGTTGTGCTCTTGGTCGATGATGGCGATGATGTCTTCTGATGTAATAACGCCAAGGATTGCCATGTTGCTGTTTACTACTGGCAAAATATCAAGCTCGTACTTGCTAAAGAGGTTTGCTGCAACTTCTTGGTCGTCAGTGCCATATACATAAAAGTCCACTTCTTCCAAGATGTCTCTTAAAGCTGTCTTTGCATTGGAAACCAAAAGGTCTCTAATTGTCACAATGCCTTGCAGTCTGTGATAATCGTCTGTTACAAAAATTTCGTCAATAATTTCCGTCTCAGGTGAAATTGCCCTAAGTTTTTTTATGGCTTCTTCTGCCGTCAAATTTTCCTTTAGGGCAATAAAATTTGTGGTCATGATACCGCCGGCAGACTCTTCGTCAAAGGAAAGTATCATCTTCAAGGTGTTTTTCTCTGCACTTTTCATTGAGGACAAAATAGCCTTTCTCCTCACAGTTGAAAGAACACCCAAAAGGTCGGCAACTATTGAAGTTTCCATGTGAGCAAAAATATCTATTAAATCATCATCAGTAAAATATGCCATCATCCTTGCGCTGAGGTCATCTTCTGCTGATTCAAAGAGAAGTGCCATGTTGTCGTGGCTCACCAAGCTGACAAAAGTTTCCAGTTCCTCATCTTCCAAGTCCTCTGCCTCAAGGGCAATATCTACAGGGTGATACTCATCAAAGAGACTGTTTAAGAGCATGTCATCTTTTATTTTAATTATTTTTCTTATCTCTTCATTTAAATCCATTTTAATCACCTGCCAAAGTTTCTAAATCTGTTACAAAAGAAGAAATTTCATTTTTCATTCCATTTGTGTATCGGGAGTACATTAAATATAATTCATTTTTTGCCCTAGTCATGGCAACATAAAAGAGTCTTCGCTCTTCACAAAAAAGTTCTTCATCTTCTCTTATGGCATCAAGACTTGCAGTAGAGGGCAAAGTCCCCTCATATAAGTCTACAACAAAAACTCGGGAAAACTCAAGCCCCTTGGCTGAATGAATAGTTGAAAAAGTTAAATTTGCCTTATTAGTTCTTGGCTTCAAGAGGTCGTACTCCAACTCCTTTACCCTGCCAATAAATAAATCCAGAGACTCAGTGCTTTTTGCAATTAACTTTAAATAGTAGAGGTATTCGTTTAAAGTCGCCTCTGTTTCCATGAATCTCTTAGCATTTTCTCTTAAATATTTGCCATAACCCATTTCCTTGTCAATATAATTAATGGCATCGTAGACATTAGATCTGGCAATTTTTTTAAAGCCAACTAATAACTTGTTAATATTTTTGTGGTAGTAAGATGGAAGTCCTGGATAGTCCTTTAAAATATTAAAAATATTTTTGCCCCTATTTCTCTTCATATAGTCGATATGCTTTTTGGAAATGTAGCCATCTAATTTAAAGTAAAATTTTTCGTAGAGGTCAATATCAGAAAGATCATGAGAAAAATTTAAAATATCTAGAATATCGCGAGTTATAAAGTGAGAAAAGAATTTAGTCTTTTTGTCCTTTATATTAAAATCATAATTTTTTCTCTCAAAATATTCCACAAGACCAATGCTGGAGAGATTGTTTCTGTATAGAACTGCAATGTCCCCTGCCTCCTTTTGCAGTTCCCTTTCGATAAAGGCATACTGGTCCTTGGGCTCCTTGACCTTAATAATATTTACAGGCTTAGCAAAGGGATTGTCTGTGACAACAGTTTTTTCGAAGCGATTTTCATTTTGGGCAATAAAAATATTTGCAATGTTTACAATATTTTTTGTAGAACGAAAATTTTCTTCCATATAAAAAGTCGTAATGTCCTCATAGTCCTTTTGCAGCTTAAAAAGTTCTTCAGTGCTGGCGCCCCTAAAGCCGTAAATTGACTGGTCGTCGTCGGCAACAACAAATAAATTGTCATCAGGCTTAGCCAAAAGTTTTAAAACTTGAAACTGACTTCTACTTGTGTCTTGCCCCTCGTCAAGCTGAATAAATTTAAACCTATCTCTATATTTTTTTCTTATAGAAGCATCGGTCTTTAAAATCTCATAAGCTAGATTTATCATGTCGTCAAAGTCAATTAAATTTTTGTCCTTTTTATACTTTTCATAGGTCTCATAAAATTTGAAGAAGTTGTCAGTGTCGCATCTTTTTGTCTTGGCAAAGGAAGCTGGACTGAGCATCATATTTTTGCAGTAGCCAACTTCAGAAATTGCCGTCTCAATTCGCTCTTCAGTGGGATAAGTTTTGTTGACATCTCTATAAATATCTCTTAAAATTTCATATTTTTTCTTTAAATTTGAATCAATGAGGCTAAGGGACTTGCCAGATTTTTTAGAATAGTCCCGAACTATGGAATAACAAAAGGCGTGAATTGTGGAAAAGACTACATTTTTATCCTCAAACATTAAATTATAACGCATCTTAATGTCCACAGCTTGCGCCTTGGAAAAAGTAATGGTAAGAATGCTCTTTGGGTCCACTCCCCTATCTATTAATCTCTTAGTCCTATGTAAAATCATAGTTGTCTTGCCTGCGCCAGGAACAGCAAGAACTATTGCAGGTCCTTTGAAATGTTCCACAGCTTTTAATTGACTAGATGTTAATTTCACTTTATCCCTCCCACTCTAGTGTAAACTATTTCATAAATATTTTAAATCTATTTTTTTAACCCTGCCATTGTGATATAATTTAAATATAAACTGGTTTAGGGGGTATTACTATGTTAATGACAAATTTCTTGCAAAAAAGAAAGTCTGTCAGAAATTTTAAAACGGACACAGTTCCAAGAGATGCCTTGGAAAATATAAAATTACTTATGGACGAAATGGGAACTAATGAAAGCGGCATAAGTTTTTCTCTTTATGAAAACGGAAAAATTGTTGCTGAAGGACTAAGAGGCAAAGCAGGCTATGCAGGAGTCATGATAGAAGCTCCACACTACATTGCACTAGACATTGACGGAGACAAACCGCTTAACATATTAAAGGGTGGCTACTGCCTAGAAAAATTAAACACAAAAATTGTTGACCTTGACATAGACACTTGTTGGATTACAGTTGATAGCGTTGATGCAGATACAAAAAGAGCCATCTTCGGAGAAAATGGCACAGGCATAGATTATCTAATTGCTCTTGGCTATGGACAAAAGAAAAAATTATTTGATCCAGAAGTTACAAGCTCAAGACTTAACGTAGAAGAAATTGTCTTCGCAGATACAATTGGAAATCCTATTTCCATAGAAACATTAGAAAACTATGGCGTCTTCGATGTATTTTCATCAGTAAGATATGCACCAAGTCACAAAAATTTCCAACCTTGGAGATTTGTCCTTAAGGGAGCAGAAGTTGATGCCTATATGGTAAAATCTGATGAAGACAACAGATCACTTATCGACATGGGTGTAATCTTATTCTACATGGAAGAAATGCTAAAGACTATTGGCATAAATAAAAAATGGACAATCGACTTAAAGGACGCAGGTAATTATTATTACATTGGTTCCTTTACTTTATAAAATTTAAACATTAAAAAGAAGCTCATTCCTTTAGAGCTTCTTTTTTTCTGTATTCACTTGGACTTAATCCTGTAAATTTTTTAAAGGACCTTGTAAAATTTGATGGGCTTGTGACACCAAGTTCCATAGAAATTTCCGTTATGTTTTTATCTGTATTCATCAAAATTTCTTCTGCCTTCATCATCCTTAAATTGTTGAGGTACTTTATAGGAGTGTACTGAAATTTTCTAATGAATTTATTATTTAAGTTTGACTTAGAAATCTTAAATTTCTTTGTAAGCAAATCTAAAGTAATACCCTTGTCCAAATTCTCTTTAATAAACTCTTCAATTAAAATAATTTCCTCGCTTCTTTCATCCTTTTGATAAGATTTTCTTATTTCTGAAGTTTTTTCCATGGTAATATCGTAAATTAAATCCAGAGCCTTTATAGAAATCCCCAAGACATCTTCACTTTTTAGGACTTGGATTAGTTCATTGGCCCTTTGAATTAGTCTTTCATTTTTATAGACAAAACCCATATCCTTTATTGAATTTATTTTTCTCAAAAATTCCACTAGGATTTTACCGGAAAAAGAAACCTTATCTATTTCGTTTTCAAAAATCAAAAAATTAAAGGCTTGAACCCTGTCCTTGGTTGTATAAGATTCCCGTGCATAGGGAAGTGCCTTGCCAATAAAAATTTCTCTCGTTATTAAAATTTTTGTATCGTTAATATAAGTAAAGTAATTACCTTCATAGCAATAAGAAATCCTATAACCCTTATTTCCCTTACTATCAGAAGCTTTCACTTGATACTTTTCTCTTAAGTCAATATACATCAGCATAAGTCCTGGAAAAAGTTTATAATTTTTCATTTTATTTTTAGGATGGCTTATTCCTTGATACTCTATAAAATCATCATTATCATGGACAACCTCAAAGTCCCAGGAAACTAAATAATTATTATTTTTCATTTACAAACTCCACTATATTTTCTTTCGAACTTTTTCTAAATCCAACACACGATTGCAAATTAAACTTGCAAATTCAAAATCATGGGTAGATATAAAAATAATTTTATCTTTTGAATGTGACTTTAATAATTCTACAGTTTTAAGCATATTTTTATAATCAAGCCCACTTGTAGGTTCATCTAAAATAAAAATGTCTTTGTTACACAATAGTCCACAAACTATGGCAAGTCTTTGCTTTTGTCCCCCAGACAAAGTGTTAGGGTGACTATTTTTATAATTATATAAGTCAAAATCATTTAGCAGTTCATTAATCAAACAATCTTTTACGTTCTTTATTCCTAGTTTACATTCAGCAAAGACACTCTCAGCAAATAATTGATAATTAACGTCTTGCATAACCATATAAGATATTTGTTTTCTTGCTTTTTCATCAATTTTTTTAGATTTTAAAATAAACTCACCCTTATAATCAGTATAAAGTCCACAAAGAGTTCTTAAAAAAGTAGTTTTCCCTATGCCGTTAGATCCTAAAACAGCAATAATATCACCCTTGTTTGCAGAAAAACTAAGTCTATCTATAAGGCATGTATCTTTCCTATAAATTGAAACATTATTCACCTGTAAATAAGACTTATCTATAATTGATGATTTTTCTTTTATATTTAAACTAGGTTTGTTTCTTGTTCTTAAACCCATAGTCTTAATTTCATCTTCAGATAAACTTAAAAAATCTTTATTGGAAAAAATTTTATCAATTTTCCCATTCTTCATATAAATAATTCTATCAACTAAATCCATTATATAATAGATTCTGTGCTCAGATATAATAACTGTTTTACCACTCTCCTTCAACATGGATAAGTGTTTTTTTAATATATCAATGGTCGGTATATCCAAATTAGAAGAAGGCTCATCAAGTAAATAAATATCTGGATTTGTTGCATAAACTGATGCAAAAGCAATTTTTTGTTTCTCTCCTCCAGATAAATGAAAAATATTTCTATTTTTTAGTTTATTTATTTCTAATTTATTGCAGGTTTCATCTAATTTCTCTTCTAAAATTTTTCTTTCTACTCCTTGGTTTTCTAGTGCGAATACAATTTCACTATTTGTATCCACATTAAAGAATTGGGTTCTAGGATTTTGAAAAACACTTCCGACATTTTTTGAAAGTTCAAACATTTGATAGTTAGATAATAACTTATCATTTATTTT
>OBWV01001167.1_pt1 | contig 13591 bp, 12 predicted proteins | sample 1495351 | NCBI WGS metagenome assembly OBWV01 (sample SAMEA2580122, study PRJEB22360) | human gut metagenome | biome: human gut; feature: human-associated habitat; material: faeces | place: Denmark | collected 2008/2010 | reverse complement strand
AAAAAAACTTTTTAAACATTTTTCACTTTATTTCTTGACATTTCTTAGCTGGACTTTTTTGCGTGCTTGTTATTTTGGGTGATAATTTACAAAATGTCCCCGGTGCAAAATAAAAGAAAAGAACTGGATGCTAAAGAAAAAAGAGTGTATAAGCGCAGAAGCAGAATAATCGTAAGTATAGAAGGATTAATTTTAACAGCAGCATTTGTTTTCCAATGGAATACGCTGATAAAAATTATTACCATGGTATTTTTTATTATATCGTTGTCACTGGCTGCAGGCCATATTAAAAATAGGATACGGTGATTTATTCGGAAGGTATATAGGGGAAAGGGGAGAGGATGTTGAACAGTACCGGTTATTACAAACATATTCTTAAATGCAGTGAACAAATGGAAGATGGACGTATGATTTTATTTGATCCTGACAGTGGGAAGACCCACGTCCTGAATGCCACGGCAGGGAAAATTTATCGCTTATGTACAAATACAGCACCTGAAGGGATTGCCCTTTCTATATTAGAGGAAGGCATGGATGTGGATAAGGAAGTGATTTTGGAGGATGTTTGCGACACAATCCAAAATTTTGTGGAACTGAAGATTATTGCAGCAATTTAGGGGCATATCTATGAGAAATTATTTAAAAGGATTATATATTGAAATCATATCTCAATGTAATGAAAAGTGTGTTTACTGCTATAACGAAAAAAATATGACAGACTGCGAAATGCTTCCTTATGAGAAGACAGCAGATATTATAAGCCATGCAGTGAAAATGGGCGTTGAGAATATTGCTATATCCGGAGGAGAACCTTTCCTTCATCCTGAAATTAAAGAAATTATAAGCATTATTAACGAGAATGGCCTGACACCGACAATAATAACAAATTTAACTTTATTGGATGAGGAAATGTCTGAATTCCTTTCAGGCAAAAAGGTAAACCTTCAGCTTACGTTAGACAGCGGAATAGAAGAAATACATGAATTATCCAGAGGGAAAGGTACATACGGCAAACAGATCAGGGCCATCGGTTTACTAAAAGGCTGCGGATTTAGCGATGGTATTTTGCTCAGGTGTAATATCTGGGAAAAAAATTGTTCCTATGAAAATATCTTATCCATCTTGGATTTTGCCCGGGAATATGGAATTTCAACAGTTAATTTCGCCCTGGCACATCGTACGGATTCCTTTTGCCTTACAGCGGAAAGTGAAAGAGAGAAGGAAGATATTATAAATTGGGTTGAAGCGGCCAAAAAAATTCATCCGAAGCTTGATATTGATTTCCCTGAGGGAAAAGTGAGTTGGGCATGTCCGTTCCTGGTTGATGAAGAACACTTGGATTGTGGATTGCGGATAACGGCAGCAGGGAATGTATATCCGTGCCAGATGTTTGACAGTGAAGAATTTTGCATTGGAAATATTTATAGTAATAATCTGGAAGAAATTATAGAAGGAGACCCGTTTCGGCGCTTTTTAGAACTAATGAGGCTGAGAAAATTCTTCATACAGAAATGCAGGGAGTGTGTATGCCAGGTTATCTGTTATGGAGGCTGTCCGGCAAAGGCGCTTTTAGATAATAAAAATATACTGACGGTTGAAGGAACCTGTGAAAAGAGAATGTATTATTATAAAGAAATGCTCAAAAACGCGGTTCCTTTAAAGTAAAATATTTTAATATTTAGAAAGGAGGGATTGTATGTATAAGAAAGCTGAAATTTTTACATTAGAGAAGGCTCTATTAAGGGTGGACTCTTATGAATGTCCGAAGAAATATTGCGCTCTTGCGTATTCAGGCTGTCCGTTTTTGTATAGCGGCTGAGAAAGGAGATGTAAATTATGTATGAAAAACCGGATTGTGTAACTGTTAACAGCTCGGAATTAGATGTTTTTGTTTTTTGTCCGATTGGATATGTGGGATGTGGAACAATATATTGCCCTAAAAAATTTTCAAGCTGAAAGTAACAGAGAACAGGAGGCAATATGAAAGAATATTTAAAGCCGGAAGTAATTGTTCTGGATAAGAAGAATATGCCTGCCGTTTTTTTGTCGGGAGACGGAATTTGTTTTTTGGGCTATAAAGCCTGCTCAAATAATTATAATGGTACCGGAGTATGCGATAAAGGCTATGTTGGATGCGGCTTTTGTTATCCCATTGAAAAAGAAGAGGAATAGAGCGTGACCGCCACTCAGCCAGTGGCGGTCAGCTTTTTAAGGAGGTATCTGTGGAGATCAATTTCAGCATGTGGATAGAAATTCTTAAATTACAACTTGCTGCTGTCGGTTTTCTGCAGATTAAACCGCAGGGAAAAAGCATGTATCCGCTTATGGAAACAGATGATACGATAACAATAATCAGAAAAGATGAATATAAGGTGGGGGATATTGTTTTATATACAAAGAAGGAGCGGCTAATTCTTCACAGAATTATTTATAAAACGGAAGAAGGCATTTATATTCTTGTGGGTGATAACGCACATGGATATGAAGATCAGGCCGCAGATTTCGAAATACTCGGTGCGGCTGAACAGATTATCGATACCAACCGGAAGGAAAAAGAGATTTCAGATTTACCTCTTTATAATTATGCAGCGGTCAAATATGCACATGTTTTCCGGCATATCAGAAATAGCCCTATTTTGGGTGAGAGGATACGCTATATTGTATATAGGATCCTTCACTTTCTTTTTTATGGTATTCCGGTGATTATATACCGGCTGGAATGTAGGGGGATTCATGGAAAAAGGGAAAGGATTAAAAAAATATAACCTGATATCATTGGTAAGCACTCCTTTGAAAGCAGCTCCCTTTGCTTCAGGAGTATATCTGCTGATGAAGGCAATAGGGGCAGTTGTTCCCCTGATAGCGATAAAACTGGACGCAGGCTTTGTTGATGCTGTTTTAAAAATAAAAGATAAAGGAATAAACAAGGCCTTATTTTGGTTAATATTAATTGCGTTGTTTATATTTATATCAGAGCTTGTAAACTATATTTCCCGGCTTTTATGGGAAAAGATCGAAATAAAGCTGAATGAAGAACTGCTGATAAGAGTGTCAGATAAGACCAGTGCTGTTAAGTATAAATATATGGAGAATAAAGAAGCCCTGGATCTTATTTCAAGAGTAAATGAGAATATAGTTCCGTACTTTTCTGAAGGCTTTCTTAAATGTCTGCATGCATTTGACATGGCAATTCGTGTTTGTGGTATTTCCATCATATTAATAAATGGAGCATGGTGGGGAATTATTTTGATATTTGGGTTTTCCATACCCTTATGTATAATGGCTCAAAAAAGCGGTGCGGAGCATTATGAAGCCGCCATAAGTGTAACAGAGAAAAAAAGAAAGACGGAGGTACTGAATGATATCCTGTGTTCCAAGGATAAGGAAGAAGAGAGGTTTTTGTTTGGTTTTTCAACGGAGTTAGGGAAAAAATGGGAAGAGTCATTTAAACAGGTATGTGGTATTCAGCTTGGCGTCAGAAAAAAATGGTTCATTAAAATGAAGGCATCCGGAGTGTTTGTCTGTGGGGCCTCCATGCTGATTATCGTCTCGCTTCTTCCCGCAGTAATTAGCGGAAGCATGAATGTTGGCCTGTTTATATCTCTTATTAATGCTATTTTAGAGCTCATGCAGGAAACCACATGGGGACTGACGGAGATTGTGGATTCCTTAACCCGTACAAATCATTTTTTTAAGGATTTGAATTCATTTTTCTCATGGGAAGAAATTGATGAAAAAGATAAAAATAGAATGCCATACGATAAAGAAGCGTTTGTTTTTAAGTCTCTTGTCTTCCGGAATACCAGTTTTACATATCCTGATACGAAGAAGCAGGTTCTGAAGAATCTGTTTCTTGAAATTAGAGAAGGGAAACATTATGCGCTTGTGGGAAGCAACGGCGAGGGGAAAACTACAATAATTAAATTGCTGTTGGGTTTGTATGACGGATACGGCGGCGATATTCTGTTAAATGGAGAATCTATCCGAAAGGTGCCTGTCAGGGAAAGAAATCAAATTTTTTCGGTGGTATTTCAGGATTTTGTCAGATACAGTATGACGGTGAGAGAAAATGTTGAACTGGGGAACATTTCCCATAAGGAAATAAAAGAGGAAGAGCTTCTGAAGCTGTTGGATAAAGTCGGGCTGAAGAATAAAATAGATTCCTTATCTGATGGAGTGGAGCATGTTTTAGGTAAGCTTGAGAAAGACGGGCAGGATCTGTCCGGAGGTGAATGGCAGAAGCTGGCAATATTACGGGCCATGTGTTCCCCCGCACCTGTCTTATTGCTGGACGAGCCGGCTTCTGCGCTGGATCCGGAAAGTGAAAGGGATATATATTATTTGTTTTTAAACCTGATGAAGGAGAAAACAGCGGTAATAATATCCCATCGCCTGGGATTTACCAGATGGGTAGATGAGATCCTTGTATTGGGGAATGGCGGTGTCCTGGAAAAAGGGACATTTGATGAGCTGATATCGAAAAAGGGTATTTTTTATGAAATGTTTGAAAGCCAGAAAAAATGGTATGGGAAACAGTAACCTGAACGTCATGCTTTTACCGTTAAAACTTTTGTGCCAAAAATATTTTTCTTACCTTATTTTATTTTTATTAGTGGGAATTATCTACAGTTTACTGAATACAGCTATCATTATAGCCAAAAGCAGTTTTGTGGATGAAGCAGCCGATTTATTGAATTCTGTTATGGCACAGAAACGGATTTGGTTTATGGCAGGCTTTCTTGGTCTGGTCAGCGCACTAGAGATTATCGGTAATGGAATTTATAATTTCATGTACGTAAGCCTGAGTCTGAAAATGCAGGGAGAAATCCAAAAAACAATATTTCAAAAAATAAACAGCCTGTCCCCGCTGGCTTTTGAAACCTCAGAAAACCTGGAAAGAATAAAAAAGGCCCGGGAAGGCGGAAACGGCATTTTTACCATGTGGCTTACGGTTTTTTCCATTATATCCTTTTATTTGCCCTATTTTATAATGATAGAAATATATTTATATCGAATGCAGCCGGTACTTTCCATTTTTCTTTTACTTATATTTTTGCCGGTATTTTTATCACAAATTATCAATCACACTCTGGTTTCTCATTATGTTGACACAAGTACACCGTACAAAAGGAAATATGAATATTATAATCGCTGTATTACAGAAAAGAGGTTTTTTAAAGAAACAAGGTTCTGGGGAGCGGTTCCTTTTTTCAGGAGTAAGTTCATTGCTTCCTTAAAGGGCTATTCAGAAGAAACCTGGAAAATAAATAAAAAATCCACATTCATACATATGGGTATGGAAAGCCTTACAATAGCAGGCTATTTTTCAATCCTTTATCTTTTATTCCGTCTGTTGGTTGATAACACTATTACAATCGGAGTCTTTATGGCTGTTTTTACATCTATAAAAAGGATGTATGATTTAATGAATGAAATGATAGTCAGGCATATAGGAGGAATTCTCAGAAATTACGGGAGCGTAAAAAAGTACTGTACCTTTATGAAAATGCCTGAGTATTATGAAGCAGCGGTATCCATGGATGGAGATATCACACTCTCACATATAGATTTTACTTATCCGGAGGGGCAAAAGGCGGTATTCCGGGATTTTAATCTGCGGATAAAGAAGAATGAGACAGTGGCGATTATTGGAGCTAACGGTTCGGGAAAAAGTACACTGGCAAAGCTTCTCACTTCTATTTATGAGACGGATTCAGGTGAAATAAAAACCTTGGGAAGGAAAAAGACATCAATGGTTTTTCAAAATTTCCAGAAATATGATATGAGTCTGAAGGATAACATACGGATCAGCGACCTTTATAGGGATGATAACGATGAGGGACAGCTCAGCCTGATGGATTCTTTGGATATGGCAGGGCTGAACAGCAGGTATCTGCTGGATAATCTGGAGACAGAGGTAGGCAGAAAATTCGGAGGAATCGATTTATCGGGAGGAGAATGGCAGCGGGTTGCCATAGCGCGCGGTATTTACAGAAAGCATGATTTACTCATATTGGATGAACCCACCGCAGCCATAAATCCCATGGAGGAAGACAGAATTTTCTGTTTGTTTGAGGAGTTGTCCCAAGAATGTACCTCGATCCTGATTACCCACCGTATGGGGGCGGTAAAGATTGCCGACAGGATTATCGTATTGGAAAACGGAAGAATAATTGAAGATGGCACCTATCAGGAATTATGTAAGTCCGGAGGCCGATTTGCAAAAATGATTTCCCTGCAGGCGGAGCTGTACGAATAGAAAGTGTACTCTGCGCCATGAATTTAATAAAGCAATCGATATGGATAGCTTTTACTGACAGTACCTTTTCCGCAGTATAAATACCGAATCCCAAAAGATGGAAAAATGATTGGTGCAATCCTGTTCCGGGTAAGTTATAATAGATCTGGGAATACTGGCAACAGGAGGATTTTGTCAATGGAAACAGCGCTGCAGAAGTTCAAGGATATGGAAAAAAGCTGGAAGTGGTATCAGATAAACCGTTTTTTTGGAGCCCTTGCCGGAGCGGTGATTTATTCTTTGGGAATAAATCTGTTTATAGTGCCGGTTGCCCTTTACAGCGGCGGGATCATGGGCTTTTCCCAGGTGCTGAGGACGCTTCTTATTCAGTATCTGGATTTGCCGCTTCAGAATTTCGATATAGCCGGTGTCATCTATTATCTGATTAACGTTCCCATTTTACTGCTCTCCATGAAACGGATCGGAAGGCGGTTTTTTATAAAAACAGTGATGTGTGTCACCACGGTAACGATCCTTTTGTCGGTCATACCGATCCCGGCACAACCCATACTGCCCAATGATACTCTGGCCTGCTGTGTCATCGGCGGTATCATCTGCGGTCTGGGAATGGGACTTGCTTTAAAGAGCGGCGGTTCCCTGGGCGGAATGGACATCGTGGGAATGATGCTGATTAAGTGGCGGAAGGATTTCAGAGTGGGACGTGTAAATCTGGTCACCAATATCATCCTGTATTCTGTCTGCATGTTCCTGTTTGATATTCCCACAGTGATTTATTCCCTCATTTATGCTTCGTTAAGTTCTTTTGCCATTGATAAGGTACATGCCCAGACGATCAATGTGGAGGTGCGTATCATTACCAAGATGCAGGATGAAGAAATGGAAAAGGAAATCTTCAGCGAACTGGAACGCGGCGTTACCAAGTGGGAAGCCATCGGCGCTTATACGGATGAGTCGGTGCATATTTTATTTGTCCTGATTTCCAAGTACGAACTGAGCCAGCTGAAGAATATCGTACACAAATACGATCCGCATGCCTTTATTGTGGTAAATGAAGGGGTGAATGTGGTGGGAAATTATAAGACCCGCTTATAGTATAAATAGTTATATAAAAGAAAACCCTTCGGGAGAAAAGGCGTTCCGGCAGTCAGAACGCTTATCACCCGGAGGGTTTTTGTATCATAAAAAGTCTATTGCTGGTTATCCGATTCCGTTTTGGGATCACAGGTCAAATGCATCCCCAGTTTTTTGAATACCGCCTCATCCACAGAGGAGAGCATGACGGAAGAATGAACCTCACAGCCCTTCAGCTGGCGCAGGGCGCTTAAGGCGAGGGCGGCCCTTTTGTCCGTAGCTGCACTGATGGACAGGGCGATCAGTATTTCATCCGTGTGGAGCCTGGGGTTAATGCTTCCCAGGTATGAGGTTTTCAGAGTCTGGATAGGTTCAATTGCCTGAGGGGATACTAAATGAACCTCGTGATCAATATCCTCCATTACCTTCAGGGAATTCAGAAGACAGGCGGAGGCCGCGCCTAACAGGTCGGAGGTTTTTCCGGTTACCAGAGTGCCGTCGGAAAGCTCTATGGCAACGGCGGGATGGCCGGTTTCCTCTTCCCGCTGCATCGCGGCTTTTACGACAGGACGGTCATTGATGGTAAGTCCTGCCTGTTTCATGAGAAGCTGAAGCTTATACAGGATATCCTTGGAGCTGTTGCCTCTTTTTAGTTCACAGAGGCAGTGATAGTAGCGCCGGATGATTTCCTGGTTGGCGGCTTCCCGGCAGCTTACGTCATCGATAATACAGTTGCCCGCCATATTTACGCCCATATCCGTGGGGGATTTATAGGGGCTTTCTCCCAGAATCTGTTCGAAAATAGCGTTGAGTACCGGGAAAATCTCCACATCCCGGTTATAGTTCACTGTGGTTTCCCCATAAGCTTCCAGGTGGAAAGGATCGATCATGTTTACATCGTTCAGATCGGCAGTTGCCGCTTCATAGGCCATATTCACCGGATGCTTCAAAGGAAGGTTCCAGATGGGGAAGGTTTCGAACTTGGCATATCCTGCCTGAATCCCTCTCTGATGCTCATGATACAGCTGGGAAAGACAGGTGGCCATTTTGCCGCTGCCAGGTCCGGGAGCGGTTATGACAACGAGGGGCCTGGTAGTTTCCACATACTCATTCCTGCCATAGCCTTCATCGCTGACGATAAGATCAATATTATCGGGATAGCCTTCGATCACATAATGAAGGAAGGAACGGATTCCCAGATTATTCAGCCGCAGACGGTATTGATCCGCCGAAGGCTGTCCGGAATACTGGGTGATAACAACGGAATTAGCCAGAAAGCCCATTTTTCGGAAGGATTCAATCAGGCGAAGGACTTCCGCGTCATAGGTGAGACCGGAATCCATGCGGATTTTATTCCTTTCAATAGAAGGTGCGCTGATGACAAGAACTATTTCAGCCTGTTCTCTCAGCTGGTAAAGCATTTTAAATTTACTGTCCGGCTCAAAACCGGGAAGAACTCGGGAGGCGTGGTAGTCATCAAAAAGCTTGCCTCCGAATTCCAGATAAAGTTTATCGCCGAACATGGCGATGCGGTCCCTGATATGCTCTGACTGCATTTTCAGATATTTGTTGTTATCAAATCCGTACTTCATTAGTCCCTCTTCATAAATTTTATTTGTTATTTTTCATTTGCAGTGCCGCGGCTATAAATCCACGGAACAGGGGATGGGGCCTGTTCGGCCTTGATTTTAACTCGGGATGAGCCTGGGTGGCAACAAAAAACGGATGCTCCGGAAGCTCACACATTTCCACAATACGGCCATCGGGAGACAGGCCGGAAAGCTTCATTCCATGGGAAGCCAGCAGGCCGCGGTAATCGTTGTTGACTTCATAGCGGTGTCTGTGCCGTTCGTAAATGGTTTCATCACCATAAAGGGCGAAGGCTTTGGAAGACTTGTCCAGAACACAGGGGTAAGAGCCCAGACGAAGAGTGCCTCCGATATCCTCTATGCCGTTCTGATCCGGCATAAGCGCTATCACGGGATGTGTGGTGGAGGGATCCAGTTCCACGCTGTGTGCGTCCGAATAGCCAAGCACATTCCTGGCATATTCCACAATAGCCAGCTGCATACCGAGACACAATCCCAGATAAGGGATATTATGGGTTCTGGCATAGGATATTGCCTGAATTTTACCGTCGATTCCCCGATCGCCGAATCCGCCGGGTACCAGGATACCGTCCACGTCCGACAGATATTCATCCGCGTTGGCTTCGGTAACCAGTTCGGAGTCCACCCACTTGATATTCACATTAACCCGGTTGGAAATGCCTCCGTGCTTCAGGGCCTCTACAACGCTGATATAAGCATCGTGCAGCTGGATATATTTTCCCACCAGGGCGATGGTGACCTCATCTTCCGGAGAGCGGAGAGCTTCCACCATACTTGTCCAGTCTGTCAGATCAGGTTCTCTGTTTTCCAGACACAGGCATTCGCAGACCACATCGGCCAGATGTTCTTTTTCCATGGCAAGGGGAGCTTCGTAAAGATATTCCACATCCAGATTCTGCAGCACATGCGCGCTGGGCACATTACAGAAAAGAGCGATTTTATCCTTAATACCCTGATTCAAAGGTATTTCGCTGCGGCATACGATGATATCCGGCTGGATTCCCATTCCCTGCAGCTCCTTTACACTGGCCTGTGTGGGCTTGGTTTTCAGTTCCTGGGAGGCGCGCAGATACGGAATTAAGGTTACATGGATTAAGATGACATTTTCGTGACCGGCTTCATGCTGGAACTGCCGGATTGACTCCAGAAAAGGCTGGCTTTCGATATCGCCTACCGTACCGCCTACCTCAATGATGGCAATTCTGGTATCGTCATCGGTAAAATTGCGGTAAAACCGGCTTTTGATTTCATTGGTGATGTGGGGGATGACCTGAACCGTACCGCCGCCGTAATCGCCCCTTCGTTCCTTCTGCAGGACGGACCAGTATATTTTGCCGGTGGTGACGTTGGAGTTTTTACCCAGGTTTTCGTCGATAAATCTTTCGTAATGCCCGAGATCCAAATCGGTTTCCGTGCCGTCATCGGTGACAAAAACCTCACCATGCTGTATCGGGTTCATGGTTCCAGGGTCAATATTGATATACGGGTCGAACTTCTGCATGGTAACCTTATAACCACGTGCCTTCAGAAGCCGGCCTAAAGATGCGGCGGTGATACCTTTACCGAGTCCGGATACCACGCCTCCTGTAACAAATACGTACTTTACTGCCATAGCGTTCTCCATTCTGTCAAAAATAGGTTTATCAAGTTGCCTGCTCCCGGAAAAAGAAGGAGTAAATTAGAAAAGTACGCCCTGAAGCGTACCGGTTCCCCGCCCTTTATTATTGAAAACTCAATTTTAATATTATACAACGGAAAATGGGAAAAAATCTACCGTTTTCTGCAAAAAAATTAATAAATCTTTTATAGTTTGCCCCATAATTTCATAGAATTAATATTGATTTATATTCTTTCAAACTCTATAATAGGAAATGATTATCAGCATTTGTCCAGTTTCTTGAGAGGAGCTGTTAAAGAAAGGTTTTACATTATGGATAATAACAACTTAAATAATTATAACGGCGGCAATGGCTTTAACAACGGCCAGGGCGGCGGCCCGGGGAACGGGCAGGGAGGTCCGGGAGGAAGCGGACAGCCACCTAAGAAGCAGAACCTGCTGCTGTTGTTGGTTGCAGCATTGGTAACGCTGGTATGCATGAGCTTTTTTATGAAAATGCTCAGCGGGGTATCCAATCAGGAAATCACCTATAATGAATTCCTGGAAAAGGTGGATGCGGGAGAGGTCAAGAGTGTGGAAATCACCGATGACCAGATTAATATAGTTCCCAAATCCGAGGAAAGTGATAACCCCTTCGTGCGGGCCGAGGAAATCAACTATTATACGGGACGTGTGGAGGATGATACCCTGATTCAGCATCTGCTGGATAAGGGAGTGGAAATAAAGGGGGAAATTCCTGATAATTCAGGCTTCCTGCTTTCCATACTTCTTACCTATGTACTTCCTTTTGTAATTATTATTTTCCTGTTTAACTTCCTTATGAAAAGGATGTCCGGGGGCGGAGGCCCCATGGGAGTGGGAAAGAGCAATGCCAAGGTTTACGTACAGAAGGAAACCGGCGTAACCTTTAAGGATGTGGCAGGAGAGGACGAGGCCAAGGAATCTCTCGTGGAGGTAGTGGATTTCCTGCACAACCCGGGAAGATATTCCAAGATTGGAGCCAAGCTTCCCAAGGGAGCGCTTCTCGTAGGCCCTCCCGGAACCGGTAAGACCCTGCTTGCCAAGGCAGTGGCAGGTGAAGCCCATGTTCCGTTCTTTTCTTTGACCGGTTCTGATTTTATAGAGCTTTATGTAGGTGTGGGTGCTTCCCGTGTACGTGATTTGTTTAAGGAAGCTACCAAGAATGCGCCTTGTATTATATTCATCGATGAAATTGATGCCATCGGCCGGAGCCGTGATTCCAAATACGGCGGCGGGAATGAAGAGCGGGAACAGACACTGAACCAGCTGCTTTCTGAGATGGATGGTTTTGACAGCTCCAGAGGTATCCTGATTCTGGGAGCTACCAACCGGCCTGAAATCCTGGATAAGGCGCTGCTGCGTCCCGGACGTTTTGACAGGCAGATCATTGTGGATAAGCCCGATCTGAAGGGGCGTGTGGAAATTCTGCGGGTGCATGCCAAGGATGTTCTCATGGATGATACCGTGGATTTCGATGCCATAGCGCTTGCAACCAGCGGGGCGGTAGGTTCGGATCTTGCCAATATGATAAATGAGGCCGCTATCAATGCGGTGAAGCAGGGCAGGGATTATGTCTGCCAGAAGGACTTGTTCGAGGCAGTGGAACAGGTGCTTGTAGGAAAAGAGAAAAAGGATCGTATCATGAGCAAGGAGGAACGCCGCATCGTATCCTACCACGAGGTAGGGCATGCGCTTGTGAGCGCCCTTCAGAAGAACTCCGAGCCCGTGCAGAAAATCACCATTGTTCCCAGGACCATGGGCGCGCTGGGATATGTAATGCAGGTGCCGGAGGAGGAAAAATTCCTCAACACCAAGGCGGAGCTGCATGACATGCTGGTAGGCCTGCTGGCAGGCCGGGCCGCGGAGGAGATTGTATTTGACACCGTTACTACGGGGGCTTCCAATGATATAGAGAAAGCCACTTCCATAGCAAGGGCCATGGTGACGCAGTACGGTATGAGCAAGAAATTCGGCCTGATCGGCCTGCAGACCGTGGAAAGCCAGTATCTGGACGGCAGAGCGGTGATGAACTGCTCCGATGTGACAGCGGCGGAGGTTGATTCCGAAGTCATGCGCATCCTGAAGGAATGCTATGAAAAGGCGCTGGAGCTACTCAGCGGCAACCGTTCCGTTATGGACAAGATCGCTGAATATCTGATAGAAAAAGAAACCATAACCGGTAAGGAATTCATGAAGATATACCGCAAGGAAAAAGGAATTCCGGAACCGGAAGAGAATAGTACCGAAGAAACCAAATCCCGGATTTCTGAAAATGCCCGTCCGGAAGCTGCTGTAAATACGCAAGCCGCAGATTCCTCTCCGGAGGCCGGTGCCGCTCCTGCTGTACAGGAAATGCCCGCCGGACAGAAGACGCAGGACAATACGGAAGAGGAAATTGTTCCCAAACCGTGGGATCTTCATTTCCAACAGAGCCAGAATACAGGTTCTGCCGCTGATGGCAGTGAAGCCAGGCCTTCCGGGGAAGGACAGAATAAGAATACCGGCAGCACCGGTCAGAGCGACTGGTGGAACAATTCCGAAAGCGGTATACCCGGACAGGATTTGAATTTTTTCCATACACAGGAATCGGGCTCCGGAAATCCTTTGTCTCAGCAGGCAGAAGAGGATAATACACAACAGACGTCTGTGTCAGGCGGAACAACAGATTCTGAAGAAGAAAAAGGAAATGATGATACATCCAACGGCCCGCGCGGCCCGGTAGGAAGATTTTCCAATACCGTCCTTCCTCCTTCTGATAAGAAATAAATACAGTTACAGACAGGGATTCTTATGATATTCTAATATAAGAATCCCTTTTCACGTAAAAGAGCGTAAGGGATCATCCCCTCTGTATCCCTGGGGCCTGCGTTTTCCTGCCCGCTCCGGGACCCCGCCCTTTCCGCAGCCGGTTCCGGCCATGCAGAGGTCCTTAAAGGGGACACTTTCGCTCGGATAAACACGCAGCGGTACTAAGGCTGCAAAGGACGCAGCCTAAGGACCGGCGAGTTTATA
>OBWV01001166.1_pt1 | contig 13595 bp, 13 predicted proteins | sample 1495351 | NCBI WGS metagenome assembly OBWV01 (sample SAMEA2580122, study PRJEB22360) | human gut metagenome | biome: human gut; feature: human-associated habitat; material: faeces | place: Denmark | collected 2008/2010 | reverse complement strand
CGGCGGCAAGCCAGCAACATTGGAAACTGGCTTAGTTGTTACCGTGCCTGATTTCGTCAAAGATGGCGAAACTATTATCGTCACGACCGACACAGGAACTTACAAAGGCCGCGCTCAAAAATAATTTCAAAAGCAAGCTGACCACACAGTAAATAATCTGTGTGGTTTTTTTGTTATCCAAAAACGTGTCATTTTGCCGCAGCCGGTTGCGCGATCGCTTGCCGGTTCATTGAATCAACGCGTGCCAGCAGACAGCTAGGTGGTTGAGCAGCTCAAGCAAACCCCGTCACACCAAGGTAGAATAATTGTGACTCCTGACCAATTAGCCTAAAATACAGTCCGAAAGGGTGTGATGGTGATGACCATGCCACGCGCGCAACGAATTAAAATTTTAATTATTTTGGGAATGATGTCGTTATTAACCGCTCTGTCTGGGTCGAGTACGAACTTGGCCATGCCGAAAATTTCGGCGGATCTCATGATTTCCAGCAGTGCCGCGACTTGGATTGTGTCCATCGGCCTCATTACGACCTCTGTTTTACTGGTCATGTTTGGCCATATCGGTGATTTGGTCTCAAAAAATCTCGTCTTTTTGATCGGCGAAATGGTATTCATTGTTGGTTCATTGTTAACTGGGATCGCGCCGACTTATCTAACCATCCTTGCCGGTCGCGTCATTCAAGCCGTTGGGTCGGCGATGATCATGGCGAATTCGATGGGCATCGTTAGCCAATACTTTCCTGATGCTAATCGGGCAGAGGCGTTAGCGGTGATCTCAATGTTTGTTTCCGTTGGGTCGATTTCCGGCCCGGCATTTGGTGGCATTTTGATTACTTGGGCAAGCTGGCGATGGATTTACCTTTTCAATGTCCCAGTTGGTCTGCTGATCGTGTTTGCGGGGATGCGACTTTTGCCACTGCGCCGGCCAGCAACTGGGGAGATTAAGCAAGTCTGGGGTAACGCCAATTGGACAGGGCAAAATCTGTTTACTGGCGGGATGATCTTGACCTTTGCCAGTGGCTATTGGCTTCAGCAGCCGACGCAACATCTGTTGGGATTTCTCATCCTTGCTGGTGGGGCGATTTTGACGTTGTTGTCTTTCATCCAAGATCAACGTGCCAAGTCACCATGGATTGCGCCAGCATTGATGCATAATCCCGATTATTTAATATCCGTCAGCGTGCTGCTGATCGTCATGTTGGTTAACTCCGTTTCCAACATTTTGTTGCCATTCTATTTGCAAAGTTACGGCGGCATTTCTGCCTTTGCAAGCGGCCTGTTGATGATGCTACAAAGTGTTGTCATGTTGATGATTACACCGTTTGCCGGCTGGCTTGCCGATCATTGGAATCGTTACTATCTCACGATTCTGGGCTTGTTAGTCCTGATTGTGTCACAAGTCGGCTATGCCTTTTATCCAGCAAAATTGTCGATGGCACCCATCATCTGGCCGATTGTGCTCAATGGAGCGGGCATGGCGTTGTTCCTTTCGCCAAACAATGCCTTAACGATGGGGGCGGTTGATGCCAGTGTCTCTGGTGTGGCCGGATCGCTGAACTCGTTGGCGCGAACCATCGGAATGACCATCGGCATCAGCTTTGGTGCTACGTTACTTTTTGCCCAGTTGCCAGGCGTCACGCGAATTTCGCCGCAGTCGGGGGCACCATTCCTGCATGCATTGGCCTTTGTTTTCTGGTTAGCAACCATTGTTTCCGTGGTTGGATTAATAATTGTCATTTTTCGAACAATTCGCAGTCGGCGAACGAAGGCTTCAGTTCAATAAATCCAAGTGAAACATATGAAAGCGGTTAAATAAAGCTGAGCATTTGCTCAGCTTTATTTGTATAAGATGGCAGCTTGTCTGACAAAAGCGAAAATTCTATGAGCAAAAGCCGAATATTAGTCCACTATTTGACGATTTTTCGATTCTTGCCAGTGTTATTTAATATAAGCTATTCTTAGCATCATCAATCAAAATGAAAACAAAAACGCGTGCCGATTATTAGCTTAGGTGGGCTTCTTACTGCCTATAAATAAGGAATCCATCTAGAGAATATTTACGGGATATACAATTTTTAATTTGAGATCGGTAGCATAAATGTGACAAAAGTAAGATCAAAGAATTAGTTTTTTTAGGCGAAATTGAGGATTCGCTTATTTACATTAATGGATTTCTAATGTAAGGTAAGTTCAATCATTTTAGGAGGGAACAGGATGAAATTTAGAAAGACGATGGTTGCGGGCTCTGCGCTCGCGCTTGCAGGGGTGTTAGCAGCCTGTGGTTCTAATTCTTCTAGCAGCAGTAAAGGTACTTCGATTACACGGATGGAGAGTGATGTGATCTCCACGATGGATCCGTCAACGACCACCGATGCTATTTCTGGTCAGGCATTGATTGATACCATGGATGGCTTGTATCGGTACAATGGCAGCAAATTGGAAAATGCCATGGCCAAGAGTCAACCAACTGTTACTGATGGCGGGAAGACCTATACCTTCAAGTTACGTAATGCTAAATGGAGTAACGGTGATCCAGTCACAGCCCAAGATTTTGTGTTTGCTTGGCGGCGGACGGTTGAACCGAAGACCAAGTCGCAATACGCCTACCTATATTCAGGCGTTAAAAACGCTGATGACATCACAGCCGGTAAAAAAGCGGCCAGCACGCTTGGGGTTACCGCCGTCAACAAGACGACTTTGAAAGTCACCTTGGAACACGCGATTCCTTATTTCAAGACCATGTTGGTTAATCCAGCATTCTTCCCACAAAATGAGAAATTCGTTGAAAAATCTGGTAAGAAATTCGGGACTACTTCCAAGTACATCTTGTCCAATGGTCCTTACCAGTTGAAGAACTGGAACGGCACTGGCAACACTTGGAAAGAAACTAAGAACACTACTTACTGGAATGCTAAGAACGTTCACATCGATACCCTTAATGGTCAAGTGGTTAAGGATTCGCAAACCGCGATGAACTTGTATCAGTCGAAGAAACTTGATATCGCAGCTTTGCAAGGTGAACAAGCGGCTCAAGCAAAATCCATGTCTGATTTCAAAGGCCTCAAGCAAAGTGCGACCTTCTATCTTGAATTGAACGAGAAGAAGGATCCAATCTTTAAGAACACCAAGATTCGTCAGGCAATTTCCATGTCGATTGATCGCGAGGCATACATTAAGAAGGTTCTGAATGATGCTTCCATCGCGGCCAACAATGTGACCCCTGAAGGATTGTTCGAAAAGAACGGTCAAGACTTCTCCAAGACGGCATCTAAAGCTGAATCCTCCGCTGTTAAGTACGATCCAGCCAAGGCTAAAGAGTTGTGGACAGAAGGTTTGAAAGAAGTCGGTCAGTCCGCACCAACTTTGGAACTGCTGACAGACGATACGACCAATGCTAAGCGTTCTGCCGAATACTTCCAGAGCACCTTGCAACAGAACCTGCCAGGTCTGAAAGTTACCATCGCTACAGTACCATTCAAGACGCGTCTATCTCGTTCCCAAAATGGTCAGTTCGATATGGTTATCTCCGCTTGGAGTGCTGATTTCCCAGATGCTATTTCCTTCTTGGATCTGTTCACCTCCGATAACAGTTACAACGATGGCAAGTGGTCAAATGCTGAATACGATGCTTTGATCAAGCAGTCCAAGACGACCGATGCGACCAACGCAACCGCTCGTTGGAACACCTTACTCAAGGCCCAAGAACTGTTGACGAAGGAACAAGGCGTTGTACCGCTGTATCAACGGGTACAAACAACATTGCAGCGTAAGACCATTACCGGTTTGAATTACAACCCAACCAATTCCTACAACTTTGTGAATGCGAAAGTTAAGTAGAACATAGTCGGATTATGGTCTAACAACCGCGTTTTTAAACCAAAACGTGAGCAGTTACGAATAACTGCCCGCTAGTTTCAAATAAGTAGTTCTCACAAACGGCGTTGTCTCGTGTTCTGCGGCGGACAACGCTGTTTGCTTATCAGGGCGTGTGCCCATAAACAGGAGTGAATCATGGTCAAATATATTTTAAAACGGATCGGCTTCCTGCTCCTGACACTGTTTATTGTTGCCAGCGCTACCTTCTTCCTGATGAAGTTGTTGCCGGGGACGCCGTTTAACAACCCCAAAATTCCAGCAGATCAACTGCTGATTTTGAAGAAACAGTATGGATTGGATAAGCCGGTTTGGATGCAATACCTAACGTATATTGTCGGAATCTCACATGGCGATTTTGGCATGTCCTATCAATTTCCTGGCCAAACCGTGTCAAACTTAATCGCTTCTCGGATTGGACCATCTCTACAAATTGGCGCACAGGCGATGGTCGTCGGCACACTTGCCGGGATCTTGCTTGGTGCCATTGCCGCGATCCGCAAGAACACATGGGTTGACGCGACTGCTACCATTTTTGCCATTCTCGGTCGCTCGATTCCTAACTTCGTGTTCGCCGCATTGCTGCAGCTTTTTGCTTTCAAAACTGGCGCCTTTCCAGTAGCACTTTGGGGCGGCTTCTCTTATAGCATTTTGCCGACAGTTGCCTTGGCGATCGCACCGCTTGCCCAAACGGCCCGATTCATGCGAACTGAAATGGTCGATGTGCTTAGTTCTGATTACATCGAACTGGCACGTTCCAAAGGTGAATCACGCTGGCAAGTTGTTGCCAAGCATGCGCTGCGTAACTCAATGATTCCGATTGTGACCATCATCGGGCCAATGGCTGTTGACTTAATGGTCGGCTCACTGGTTGTCGAGAACATCTTTGCGATCCCTGGGATTGGGGAACAATTCGTTAAGTCAATTACGACCAACGATTACCCAGTTATCATGGGACTGACCATTCTCTACAGTGCCATGCTGACGGTTGTGATCCTTGTTGTCGATATTCTTTACGGCTTCATTGATCCACGAATCCGATTGAGCGGGGAGGCAAACTAATGGCAACAAGTAAATTAAGTCCAGATGCATTCAAGCATGTTAAAGTGGATGCGGCTGAACAGGAACGTATTGCCACGCCTGCGCTGACGTTCACGCAAGATGCGATTCGGCGATTGAAGAAAAACAAGGCCGCAGTGATTTCCCTGTGGGTGCTCGTTTTCATCGCGTTCATTTCTATCATTTCTATCTGGTTATCACCTTCTAATCCAAACAAGCAAAGCCTGAACTATGCGAACCTGCCGCCCAAATGGCCAGGTATCGATTTGCCAGGTTTGAACGGCTACATGAACGGTCAAAACAAATACGCTGGCATGGGTAAAAATGTTTACTTCTTGCTGGGTACCGATTACCTTGGCCGTGACCTGCTGTCTCGAATCATGGTCGGCACCCGAGTTTCACTGTTCATCGGGATTGTCGCAACCTTCTTCGATTTGACCATCGGGGTTTTCTACGGCATCATCTCCGGCTGGCGCGGGGGCATGACCGATACGTTGATGCAACGTGTTATTGAAATCATCTCCAGTATTCCTAACTTGGTTGTTGTCATTCTGATGCTGCTGGTCTTCCGTCCTGGCTTGACCTCCATTATCTTGGCGATTGCCTTCACTGGGTGGGTGACCATGGCTCGACTCATTCGTGCGCAGACGTTGCAGTTAAAAGATCAGGAATTCGTCTTAGCTGCTAGAACGTTAGGCGAGTCGAGCATCAAAATTGCCTTTAAACATCTGATCCCTAATCTGAGTTCAACGATTATCATTCAAACGATGTTCACCATTCCGACAGCGATCTTCTTTGAAGCCTTCCTGAGTTATATCGGGATCGGGCTGCCAGCACCGACTGCTAGTCTTGGGACCTTGCTGTCAGATGGTCAAAAGAATCTGCAAGTGCTGCCGTATCAGCTGTTATATCCGGCGATCGTGATTGTCATTCTGATGCTGGCCTTCAACTTGCTGGCTGATGGTTTGCGCGATGCCTTTGATCCGCGCAGTGAACATTAGGAGGTGGCAAAATGAGTAAAATTCTAGAAGTAAAAGATTTACAGATTGACTTTGCCACCTATGCCGGCCCTGTCCACGCCATCCGCAATGTCAATTTTGACCTTAACAAAGGTGAGACGCTGGCCATTGTTGGTGAGTCTGGTTCTGGTAAATCCGTTACCGTGCGAACGGTGATGGGTTTGTTAGCCCCGAATGCGAAAATTACGCATGGCGAAGTGCTGTTTAACGGCGAGGACATTCTCAAAAAATCCGAGAAACAGCTTAATGCTATGCGTGGCAATGATGTCGCCATGATTTTCCAAGACCCGATGACCTCACTGGATCCAACTATGACCATTGGGAAACAAGTGGCAGAGCCGTTGCTGTTGCATAGTAAAATCAGTAAAGCCGATGCGCTCAAGGAAGCTGAACGCGTGTTGGATTTGGTTGGCATCAAGGATGCCGGCGGTCGCTTAAAGGACTATCCACATCAGTTCTCTGGTGGGCAGCGTCAGCGGATTGTCATTGCCATTGCGATCATCAATCACCCGCAGATTCTGCTGGCTGATGAACCAACAACCGCTTTGGACGTGACGATTCAGGCACAAATCATTCATCTGTTGAAAGAAATTCAGTCGAAGATCGACACCTCAATTATTTTCATCACCCATGACCTTGGCGTAGTTGCTGGGATTGCCGATCGTGTTGCGGTTATGTATGCTGGCAAGATTGTTGAGTATGGTACGGTTGACGAAATCTTTTACAATGCCCAGCATCCGTATACGTGGGGGTTGCTTGAAGCTATGCCAACGCTTGAAACCAAGAGTGATCGACTGTACGCCATTCCTGGGACACCACCGGACTTGCTTGATCCGCCAAAAGGTGACGCGTTCGCACCGCGGAATCCATACGCGATGGCGATTGACCTCGAGCAGGAACCGCCATTCTTCAAGATCTCACCGACCCATTCGGCGGCAACGTGGCTATTAGCACCAGGCGCACCGAAAGTGGAATTACCGCCAGAAATTGCGCGGCGACATGCCTTATGGGCAAGTAAACATCAAGATGAAAAGGTGGTGAACTAACGTGGTCGACAAAAAAGACAAAAAGGTTCTTGTGTCCGTCAAGCACTTGGTTCAAACCTTCAATGCCGGGAAAAAAGATCAAGTGAAAGCCATTCAGGATATCTCTTTTGATATTTATGAAGGCGAAACATTGGGCTTGGTTGGTGAATCTGGTTCTGGTAAAACCACTACTGGTCGGGCGATCATTCGCTTGTACGACCCAACCAGCGGCGAGATTTTGTACAATGGCAAGGACATTGCCAAACTGAAAAATGGCTCCAAACAGATGCTGGCTTTCCGCCGAGCCACGCAAATGATTTTTCAGGATCCTTATGCGTCCTTAAATCCGCGAATGAAAGTCAAAGACATCATCGCGGAAGGCATTGATATTCATCATTTGGCCAAAAACAACGCTGATCGCGATCATCAAGTTGAGCAGTTGTTGGAAGAAGTCGGTTTAAACGCTGATCACGCGACTCGCTATCCCCATGAGTTCTCCGGTGGTCAGCGCCAGCGGATCGGGATTGCCCGTGCATTGGCCGTACAGCCTAAGTTCATTATCGCCGATGAACCGATCAGCGCGCTGGACGTTTCCATTCAGGCGCAGGTCGTCAACCTGCTGAAGGACATTCAGGATCGCCAAGGGTTGACGTACCTGTTCATTGCGCATGATTTATCGATGGTCAAGTATATCTCAGACCGTATCGCTGTCATGCATTATGGACGGTTGGTTGAATTGGCAACGGCGGATGAAGTTTATAGTCATCCGTTACACCCTTACACCAAGAGTTTACTCTCAGCGATTCCGGTACCTGATCCAGATGTTGAGCGTAGACGCGTGCCGCTGCCGTATGACGCCAGCAAGGTCGAAGGCGACAACAAGAAACGTAAAATGGTTGAGGTTTATCCTGAACATTACATTTTTGCCGCTGATGACGAAGTGGCGGCTTATAAAGCTGAAGCCGAAGCGGATCATCAAGGGGTTAAAGCTGCCCAGTAAACGCCTACTGAGCGCTGTGCTTCAATGATCGCGTAAGAATGCCGAACATGTGAAACTTGCATGTTCGGCTTTTTGCGTACAAACGTCTTACCCACACATTTCTAGATGGTGAGCACATTCTTGTCGTTGACGTCGCCAAAATGCTGACGTAATAGGCATAATCGTTGCAGTTCTGGTTAAGTCGGGCGAACTTTTCTGATTATTGCCGCTAATTTGGTGCGCTTCTGCTACACTATGGTCAAAGACAGAACGTTCGTCAGACCGGTTGCTGGCCTGATGAACGTGTTTATAAGGAGCGTGCAGGAGATGACCAAGTTTTACTTTGTGCGGCATGGACAGACGGAAACGAATTTGGCGCGGCGATTTAACGGTGGACGAACCGATACGCCGTTGACAGCGAGTGGCCGCGATGGTGCGATCGCAGTTGGACGCTTTTTGGCGACGACTGGTTTTGCGGGCATCTATGCCAGTCCGATGCCGCGGGCGCAAACAACGGCTGAATTAATTGTGGCCCAAAGCCGAGTCGTTCAACCGCCGATTGTGACGGATCGTGATTTGCGCGAGGTAGATTTAGGCAAATGGGATGGGCAGCCGCTCACTTCTGTCCAGGATGATCCTGAGATTGATCATTATTATCATCATTTGACGGCGTTTGATAACCAGCGTATCGGTGCAGAATCATTTGCCCATGCGTTAAAACGTGGACGGCGGGCAATCAATCGGATTTATGATGCCCATCCAGACGGCAAAGTGCTCGTTGTGGCGCACGGTTTAATCGGCATGCTGTTATTAAGCACATACCTCGGTGCCGATCTCGATTCTGCGCGTGATGCGATGCGCATTCCGCCGAATAATAGTATCAGTGAATTGGATACCTTGGATGGCGAACAGTTTACCCGTGGCAGTTTATGGGCCTTTGTGCCAGCAACTGCGGAAAGTAAATAACAATGCTGAATAAATTGGCATTGTTTTTTTATTGTGTATTTTTTAATTAATTAAGCTGATTTTTGGCAGTTCTTCATTGCGAGCGTTTACAATAGTTATAGAGCAAGAATTGGTGAGTTGATGTGGGGGATCAGTGCGGTTATGTTCTGTGAGAATAGGACATCTTTAGATTATTAAATAATATTATAAAATCTTTTGATAGCCCGGCGTTTCATCTAATGTTAAAGCATAACGCCGCACATTAAAGGTGGGGGAAACCATGTTAGACAATATCGGGAAATTGGTGCACCAACAGCGCCGCAGTTTGAACTTGACGATTGAGAAGTTGGCGGAGCGATCCGGCGTCTCGATCAGTCTGATTTCGCGAATGGAGCGTGGAGACGTCAACAATATCAGCATAAAAAAATTGACCGACATTGCGCGGGCTTTAAATATGCAGGTAGGCGACTTCTTCATTGCTCCGGAAATGAGCGATATTAGCACATTAGCGGTGGTGAAATACTTAACCCACTTACCAGAGAAAGAACGGGCGCGTGTTTCCGAGGTACTCATGCAGGTGATTAACCTGTAAGTACCACCTTTTTAGAACAGTCTGTCACTTGAGGCTGTTCTTTTTTGATATCAAAAATGTCAGAATGACCTTAAAAGGATGGCGCAACCCGTTGTCAGTCAGCTGGTAAAACGCGTATACTAAATGCACTGATTTTAGACAATGAGCGCGACCTGGCACGGTTAGCTTGGTTTGACAAAGTGGCACTGGATAGTTGATCAAGTATTGGTTCGGCTAACAGGCTTTCTTCACAATAACCGACCGCCATCTGGAGAACGCATTTCAAAAGAAGGAGAATGATCGACATGACATTTGAAGCAATTTTACCGTCCCTTAAAGCCGGCAAGAAGGCCGTTCGCACCGGCTGGGAAGGTACTGAGTTGTATGTGCAACTAGTTCCGGAAGGCAAATTCGAAGGCGACACTTTGAATCCGTATTTTTTGATCAAAACTGCCGACGAAGCTTTCAGTCTCTGGTCACCGACTGACTGTGACATTTTGGCTGAAGATTGGCAGCTTGTGAACGCATGACGCATTTCGACTTCACCGACAAGACCGTCATCATCACCGGCGCGGCTTCTGGCATCGGTGCGGCGCAGGCGGCGGCTTTTCAGGCGGCTGGTGCCACTGTGGTAGGAATTGACCTCCAACCAATTAGCAACCTCACAGACGCCATTCAGGCCGATGTGAGCGATCCTACCACGGCAGCAGCGATTGCGGCTCAATACCAGCCAGATATTGTCTGCAATACGGCGGGCGTGTTGGATGGTTATCAAACTGTGACCGATACGGCGCTCTCGGCATGGCAGCACATTCTCGATGTCGATCTTACCAGTCAGTTCTTAATGATCAAGGCGCTGCTGCCGGGGATGCTGGCTCGCGGTCACGGTATTTTCATCAATATGAGTTCCATCGCTGGTTTAGTCGGTGGTGGTGGCGGCGTGGCGTATACCGCTGCTAAGCACGCCGTCATCGGCCTCACCAAGCAATTAGACCTCGACTACGCCGCCAAAGGCATTCGCGCCAACACTCTCGCACCAGGCGCTATCAACACGCCCATGAACGCCGCTGATTTTGCCGGCGACGGGAAAATGGCTGCCTGGGTAGCGCGCGAAACCCCAGCCAAACGCTGGGCCAAGCCCGAGGAAGTCGCGCAATTATCCTTGTTTCTGGCCAGCGATGCTGCTGATTATATTCATGGAACCGTGATTCCCATTGACGGCGGCTGGCTCGAAAAGTAAACTTAATGCATTGCAACACCAAAACTGAAAACGGAAGGCAATCCTTCCACGACGATACTTACTTTCCTTTGATCGTCGTTACTACTGGCATAGCCACAAAGGAGAACAAACATGCAAACAACTTCAACCACCCATCGTTCAATCGTCAGTCTCGCCAAAACCGCCATGATCACGTCCATTTACGTCGTGATGACCCTCATGCTCAGTCCACTCAGCTTCGGGGTCGTACAAGTTCGGTTCTCCGAGATGCTCAACTATACGGCACTCTTCAACCGCCGTTATGTCTGGGCCGTCACGCTGGGTGTTTTTTTGGCCAATTTAACCTCACCAACCGCACTCCTCGATGTCCCAATCGGCACCCTCGGCACGCTCGTCTTCATCATCATCAGTCGCTGGTTAGCCAAACTCGTCCAGCCAAAATGGGCTAAATTCACCATCATGGGCATCCTTTTCGCCTTATCCATGTTCACCATTGCCGGCGAACTGACCATCCTCACAAAAGTTCCATTTTGGCCAACCTACGCTACCATCGCGCTTGGCGAAGCCATCTCGATGGCCGTCGGTGGCGTTGTGATGATGATTTTGACACGGTTTGTGGATTTGGATAAGTAGTCGATGAGGTTATTGGAAAAAGACGTTCGCAGGAGAAATGCGCACTTGCAGAAAGCTCTGCACTGAGGCTGCTTGCTCTGGCAGAAAGGCCGAGCAAATCCAATTGTTGTGGTCAGTAATCCTGGCAAGTTTCAAGCTTCCGATACATGAAATTCTAGATATCCTTTATTCTAAACCTCAAAAAATGTCGGTTTATAGCAAATTTTTTGTACGAAAACTTAATACTAAAAAATAAACATACGTAAGTGGTTACGCTGCTTATTTAGAAAAAAGGCGGTCTTATGACTATTGAAAGTTTAGTAAAGGATACGGTACAAAGTGTTGCACCGGATTTGACGTTCGGGGTTAAAAAAGTGCTTCAAAAGTAATATAATGAATTATATTAAAGATTGGAGGGGCAGTGATGGGAACTTTTTTGCTTTTCATAATTCTAGTAGGCGCGGTGTGGGCTTATTTCAAACTAAAGTCACCCACATATCGCATTTCGTTGATTGATCCAGTGACTGGGTATACAAAATATTTAAGTAGTGTTGATGGTATTAATCATTCGTTTACTTACTCGGCTAGTCCTGATGCAGCAATAACGTTTAAAGATCCAAAGCGTGCTGAAGTTTTTGCATCTCAAGTTGATAAAGTAAACCAACCCACAATTGAAAAAAAGGGATTCCTTAATTGGGAAAAGCAAGGGATAATATAAACAGGTTTTATTTTTTTAACTATTTCGATGTGTTTGTAAACAGGAGATACTATTATGAACGACCGGAAAAGGCAGAGTGTCTTTCATAATAAAATGCTTTTATGTCAACTTATGTTGAAGAATAGATTTATCATTTGAGACGGTTCTCCATTTTGGAAGCCGTCTTTTTTATGTGGCTCTACGTCAACTGGTGTTGAAGAATAAGTTTATCATTTGAGGCGGTTCTCCATTTGGGGAGCCGTCTTTGTCATGTTATGCCGTGATTTGGTAGATTCGTTTGAAGAAGTTCAGCTGATTCTTGAAGCCAAAACAGGATCGTTTGAGTGACTTGATGAGGCGGTTAACGCCTTCGATCGGACCGTTGGAATAAGGGCTGGTGACAGCGGCGAGAACAGCGACTTTGTGTCGCTTAAGCGTCGCGATCGTCATGTCCATTGCCGTACCGTTTGGCTCGTAAGTAGCTAACAGGTTTGCCAGTTCCGCGGGATGTTTCTTCACCATCAAAGCATCATGAAGCGCTAAGTAGGTCTCGTAGGTTTGCTTGAGCTTGGGCTCAGTATCAAGTGCGATATCGATGGCCTCCTGTTGCGTGACGTATTCATTCAAACCAAACAGGAACTGTTTGTGTTTAGCGTCAGGCGCAGTTTGATGAAAAAGCCGCCAGTTTGTCTTCATGATCTTATAAGGACGGCTGTGTTTGTCATCAAGCTGTTTGAGCGCTTGGACGCGTACCTGATCAAGGGCACGAGCCGCAAGTTGAATGATATGGAACCGATCAATGACGACTTGGGCCTTGGGGAAAACCTCATGAATAATCGTCTGATAAGCTGCGTTCATGTCCATGGTGACCGTCTGGACCCGAGTGCGTTCAGCGAGTGAATAATGAGCGATGAAGAAGTTTTTAATCGTGCGGTTGAATCGGTCACCAAGCAAGGCAATCAGACGATGTGAATCGGCATCAAGACAGATAAACGACATCATGCCATGAGTGGAACGGAACTCATCAAAGCAGAGTCGCGTGGGTAGCCGGCGAGCCGGTCGGAGTTTGAGATTTTGGTCAATGATCCGTTGAACCGAGGAGGCTGAGATTCCGATAATACGGGCGATGGTTTTGACTGGCAACCGTTCATGCGCTAACTTCATGATTCGCTCTGTCATGTGAGCGGCGATCGTGTGGTTGGGTTGCACGAGTGGCGTCTTGGCACTGACTGTGTGGTAACAGTTATGACAGCGCCATCGTTGCTTGTGCAAGTCAATGACTGTCGGCATTTCAACCCCATTGAGGACGCGCACGTGGGCCGTATAAAACCCGTTAGGGTGCAAGGCCTCAAAGCCACACAGTGGGCACCGGGTTAACCGGTAAGTCAGCTCGGCATCAATCACATGATACTGGCGGCGACGTACCCCGTTGCCGCGATATTCATGACGAACAAAGGCAACTTTGATATTATGGTCTGGTATTCCAAGGACGGACAGTGTAGGATCGTATTGGGACATTTACTCATAACCTCGCTTGCTTTTGGTTTCGACGCTAACAAGCATAGCATGGACACTGAGTAGGTGTCTTTTTGCGTT
>OBWV01001164.1_pt1 | contig 13646 bp, 9 predicted proteins | sample 1495351 | NCBI WGS metagenome assembly OBWV01 (sample SAMEA2580122, study PRJEB22360) | human gut metagenome | biome: human gut; feature: human-associated habitat; material: faeces | place: Denmark | collected 2008/2010 | reverse complement strand
GCAGGGTATATAGACCCGCCGGAGAGGGAAAACGCAGCGGGAAGGCAAGCCGGCCGGGGGAATATACGATGCATAGGGCTGCTGTGAACTCTGACGGAAAGAAGAAAAGGAGAAGCTTATGGATTATCAGAAATTAACCCAGGGGGAAATCAAACAGGCGCTGGATTTTTCCGCCGCGCAGATAAAAAAGTATCTGCCGCAGTTTACGGATAAATTCCAGAATGCCTACAGCGTGAATCATTTCTACGAGCCCATCGATAACGTGGATTGGACCAACGGATTCTGGACCGGAGAAATATGGCTTGCCTATGAACATACCAAAGATGAGGCCTTCCGGAAAGCGGCGGAGATACAGGTAAAGGACTACCTCCGCCGCATCGATAACAAAATCATGGTAGACCACCACGATATGGGCTTTTTATACACCCCGTCCTGCGTTGCAGCCTGGAAACTCACAGGAAACCGGACAGGGAGAGAAGCGGCGATCAAAGCCGCAGACCAGCTCATCAGCCGTTTTCATGAAAAAGGAGAATTCATCCAGGCCTGGGGCGCTATGAATGCCCCGGAAAACTACCGCCTGATCATCGACTGCCTTCTGAACCTCCCGCTTCTGTACTGGGCATCCGAAGAAACCGGTGACAGCAAGTACAGGGATATTGCGGAAAAACACATCCATACCGCTTTAGCCAATGTCATCCGCGAGGACGGCTCCACCTGGCATACCTTTTTCTTCAACATGGAAACCGGAGAGCCGGATCACGGGGCCACCTGCCAGGGCTACAGAGACGGATCCGCCTGGGCAAGAGGGCAGGCCTGGGGTGTTTACGGAACGGCGCTGGGCTACCGATACACCAAAGAGGCCAAATATGTGGATGCTTTTCGTACCGTAACCGGCTATTTCCTGGATCACCTGCCGGAGGATCTGGTACCCTACTGGGATTTTGAATTTACCGACGGTTCCGATCAGCCCAGGGATTCCTCTGCGGCTGTCATAGCGGCCTGCGGTATGCTGGAAATGGCGAAGTACCTGCCGGAAGAAGATGCTGACTATTACAGGACAAAAGCATCTGAAATCATGAAATCCATTTATGACAATTATGCCGTAAAGGATCACGAAACTTCCAACGGCCTGGTGCTCCACAGCACCTATTCCAACCATTCTCCTTACAATACCTGCAACCACTGCGGTGTGGATGAATGCAACTCCTGGGGAGATTATTTTTATATGGAGGCGCTGACCAGGCTGTCAAAGGATTGGGAGCAGTACTGGTAAAATGCTGAATAATCATAATTAGTAATGAAGATGTATAAACAGAAAAGGACTGTTATACTGGAATATATTTCTGGTATGACAGTCCTTTTTTGTCGCTGTGAAAACGGTTTCTGATATATTTCATAAAAAACTTTTATTTGCACTAAAAAAGGACTTTCTAAAATAAAAACAGCCTTTCGAAAAAGTGAACTGAATAGAATCTCACTTCAAAAAATATGCTAATTGCACAATGAACGATTATAGTGGCAAAAAAAATATACATTTTTACAAAAACAGGGTTGACATTACAGAAAGAGTGCCATATAATACAATCAAGAAACGGGTTTCAAATAGAAAATAAAACATACTAGAAGAAAGCCACGGGATTCATAAGACAGATATTTGCACAGCAGGCATATTACTATAACTATTCAATTTGCACAAAGAAAAAGAATAATCAAGTAATGCTCTGCAATTTTTTTGGAATTTTTTGAAACCGATTTCAAATTATACGATGTATGCAAGCAATTGCGGAAATGGAGGAGATAGTGTGAAAAAGTCATCGAAGACTGCTGCACCAGCGACTGTCTATAAGGTTCCGAAGAAGTCTTTCATGAGAAAGGTTATGGACAGTAAAACCTTATTGCTTATGTGTCTGCCGGCTATTGTGTTTTTTATTATATTTAGCTACTGCCCGCTGCCCGGTGTGTACATAGCATTTACAAATTATAATTTCAGAGATGGTATTTTCGGAAGCCCTTTTGTTGGACTAAAGAATTTTGAATTTCTGGCAAAATCCGGACAGCTTTGGATGCTGACAAGAAATACTATCCTTTATAATCTGGTATTTATTGTTTTGGGAAATGTTCTGCAGATAACCATGGCAATCCTGCTTAATGAGATTCGCTGCAAATGGTTCAAGAAGGTGTCCCAGACCATTATGTTCCTTCCATATTTTATTTCGGCAGTATTAATCGGTGTTATCGCATTCAATATTCTGAATTATGATACAGGAGCCCTGAATACCTTCCTGAAAGCGATTGGAAGTGACCCGGTTAAAGTATATAGTATGCCGAAAGCCTGGCCTGTTATTATAGTAATCTGCCAGTTATGGCAGCAGACAGGTTATGGTTCCATTGTCTATTTCGCATCTATCTGTGGTATTGATTCCAGCATCATGGAAGCTGCGGAGGTAGACGGTGCCACAAGCTGGCAGAGAATCCGCTACATCATTCTGCCGAGCCTGAAACCGACTTTTATCATCCTGCTTCTGTTTGCGTTGGGCGGTATTATGAAGGGGAATTTCGGTCTGTTCTACAATCTGGTAGGCGGTTCCAATTCGCAGCTGTTCCCCACTACAGATATTATTGAAACTTTTGTATACCGTATGATGATGAACCAGAACAATTTCTCTACGTCTTCCGCAGTAGGACTTTATCAGTCAATTTTCGGTTTTGCATTGATTATGTTCTGTAACTGGCTGGTTCGCAGGATTGACCCTGATTATGCATTATTTTAGGAGGTGAAAGTGATGGGTGACAGAAGAAAGATTAAAATGGATGGCAGTACGATAGTGGTACGCGTCATTTCCTATATAGTTGTTACAGTGTTCGCTTTGGTGTGTATCCTTCCCTTTCTCCTGATGATTTCGGCTTCCTTCAGTACGGAAACCATCATTAATAAAGAAGGATTCGGCCTGCTTCCGAAAGGACTTACAGTAGCGGCATATTCCTGGGTATTCCGTTTCCCCAAAATGATACTTGGTTCTTATTTCGTTACTATTGTAATGACTGTAGGCGGAACCATAGTGGGGCTCTTCATCATTGCGATGACTGGCTATGCCCTTCAGAGACAGGACTTCCCATTCAGAAATGCTATTTCATTCTTCATTTATTTTACAACTTTGTTTTCAGCAGGTATGGCGCCCACATTTATCTGGGTTTCCAGATATCTGCACCTGAAAGGGAATTATATGGCAGTGTTTTTACAGCTGTTGATGACTCCCTGGCTGATTATACTGATGAAAAACTTCGCCAAATCCGTTCCTCACGAAATTACGGAATCCGGTAAGATTGACGGAGCGGGGGATTTTAAGATTTTCCTTTCCCTTGTACTGCCCATGCTGAAGCCGGCACTTGCTACCATAGGCCTGTTCCTGGCATTGGGTTATTGGAATGAGTGGTATAACTCCATGCTGTATTTGGGTTCCGCAGTTACATATAAACCTCTTCAGTATTATCTGTATGGAATTATTAATCAGGCAAGCGCCCTGAAAAGCTCCGTGGCAGGAGCAAATGTTTCTGTCACCTCACTGCCTACCAATACCTTGAAAATGGCAACGGCAGTGGTTGCAACAGGCCCAATTATTTTCCTGTATCCATTTGTCCAGAAATACTTTATTTCCGGTATTACCATTGGTGCAGTAAAGGGCTGAGCACGGATTCAAGGTGTTAATTCCCTGTATGGGATTTGCATAAACAACACAACCAATTCATTTGTGTAATAATAAGAAAAGGGAGGATTTACCATGAGTAAACTCGGCAAAAAACTTTTGGCGTTACTGTTGGCGGGAACTATGACTTTCAGCCTGGCTGCTTGCGGAAACAAAGACGCAGGCACAACAGCAGCAACTACAGACAGCAATGCAGCTGCAACCACAGAAGGAAGTAGCGCAGCAGCAGGCGCAGACGAAGCAGCTGCATCCAATATTGATACTTCCAAGCATGAAGTAATCAATTTGCTTGTTCTTGGAAACAAGCCCAGCAACGGCAGACTGGAAGCCATGCTGGAAAAACTGAATGTTATTTTAAATGAAAAGGTAAACGCAGAACTGACCATGACCTATGTGGAATGGGCGGACTGGCAGACACAGTATAACGTACAGCTCCTCAGCGGCGACAGCAGCATGGACCTGATTACCACAGCTACCGACTGGCTGTATGCATGGGAAAATATCCAGAAGGGTGCATTCATGCCTCTTTCCGAGGATATGCTGAAGACCTATGCTCCTAAGACCTGGGAAACCGTTCCGGAAGAGCACTGGGCAGACTGTTCCTATAATGACGAGATCTATATGATTCCCGAAGATAACTATATCCAGTATACCAACCATGGTATGTACTACCGCGGTGACTGGGCAAAAGAAGCCGGTGTAGAGACTGTCAATAACTTTGAAGACCTGGGAACCTATTTCCAGTGGGTAAAAGACAATCAGCCTGACTGCATTCCCTGGGATGTAGGCGGAAAGAACAATGTAGGTGGTCTGCTTGGCGGTTATATTAACTCCAATACCGGCAATATTGTAATTAACGGTGTAAATGCAGGTAACTTTGAATTCTGGTATGGCGAATCCAAGGATGATATTTATACAGTAACATCTCCTTACATGGATAGTGATGTACTTTATGATGCAGCTGAGCTGTTCAAAAAATGGAATGATGCAGGCTACTGGAGAGAAGACGTTCTGAACTATGACGGTGATTCCCGTGAAGAAATGTATGCTGGACTTTCCGGAGCTGACCAGCATCACAGCCAGACCTACTATAGCCAGGTAAGACCTAACATGGACAAGAAACAGCCTGGTTCCGAAGTGAAAATGTTCCCCTTCTCTATGCCCAGCAAGAATCTGACAAAGCCCCTGATCACACATCAGGCAGCAGCAATCAGTGCAAATTCCCAGCATCCTGAGAGAGCTCTTATGGTATATGACCTGTTAAGAAATGACGAAGAATGCTACAGACTGATGAATTATGGTATCGAAGGTGAGGATTATCTGGTAACTGACGACGGTAAGCTGGCAAGACCTGATGGATTTGATGCAAGTACTGATGCTTTGGATTCCAATTTCTGGCTTGGACGTAACGATACCCTGGAACTTCAGGATTCCACATGGTGGGAAGGCACACAGGATATGATCGAAGAGTACAACTCTTATGCAATTGACTATCCTTATGCAAGCTTTATCGTTGACAAAACAAATATTGAAGTAGCTCAGGCTGCTATTGCAAATGTACTTTCCGAGTACATTCCTCAGCTGGCATATGGTAAATATGACGATCCGAAGGCTGCTGTTGATGAAATGAGACAGAAACTTCTGGATGCAGGCTATGAAGATGTAAAAGCAGATCTGCAGGCACAGATGGATGCTTATAAGGCACAGAAGGAAGCTCAGTAAATTTTACGGATTTCTTCAATTACGGTTTTGACACATAAGCCGGCTGCATACTCCGGTATGCAGCCGGCAATTTACATAATAAATCATTCCCCCACAGACAGGAAGAAAAAATGGAAAACAGACTGATTATAGACACAACCCGAAAGTTGAATACACTGGATGATTTGTATGGCATTTTTTTTGAAGATCTGAACCATGCGGCAGACGGCGGTTTATATGCGGAATTAATACAGAACCGTTCTTTTGAATTTGACAAAATCGATAATGCGGATTACCATGCCCTCACGGCCTGGGAATGCGTGGAACATGATGGAAAGGCCGATTTCCATATAGAAACGGCTGATCCTGTCTCCGGTAAAAATCCCCATTATCTTGTAATAGATATCAGACAGCCGGGAAAGGATGTAGGAATCTGCAATACCGGCTATAATACCGGGATTCCTCTGAAAAAGGGGGAAACTTACTATTTTACCTGTTTTGCGAAAAGAGAAAATCCAGAGGAAGAACTGGAGGTTTCTTTAAGAAACCGGGAGGGGAAAGCCTATGCACATGCCGTCTTTCGAGTAAAGGCTGACTGGACAAAGACGGAGCTTTCCCTTGTAAGCCCGGTAACGGATACCTGTGCACGCCTTACCGTAACCATAAAGGGTAAGAGCAGCGCTGCTCTGGATTTTATCTCCCTGTTTCCTGCCGATACCTATAAAGGAAGAAGAAACGGACTGCGTAAGGATCTGGCTCAGATGCTGGAGGATATGCATCCTAAATTCCTGAGATTTCCCGGAGGCTGTCTTGTCCATGACGGCTCTCTGGATCCGGAGGACAGGAATTCCATGTACCGATGGAAAAATACAATAGGCCCTTTATGGGAACGGCCGGCAAGAAGAAACAATTGGGGGTATAACCAGACGCTGGGGCTTGGGTTTTATGAATATTTTCAGCTGTGCGAGGATGTTGGGGCCAAGCCCATACCCGTTCTGCCGGGAGGTTATGATCCCCATCACCAGAGGATCGCCCCTCTGGAGAAATTGGAATCCTGGGTAGCAGATGCGCTGGATTTAATAGAATTTGCCAATGGAGATGCCCGGACTTCCAAATGGGGAGCGGTACGTGCAGAACTGGGGCATGAGGAACCTTTCGGCCTTGAATATATTGCAATAGGAAATGAAGAGGTGGGAACGCCTTTTTTTGAAAGATATCCTTATTTCCATAAGGCCATCAGGGATAAATATCCCGAAATTAAAATCATAAATACCGCAGGCCCTTTTGCAGGAGGCGGTGAGTATGAGAGAGGATGGAAATCAGCGAGAGAAAATTATTCCGATCTGGTGGATGAACATTACTACATGGCTCCGGAGTGGTTTTTAGCAAACCATCACCGTTATGATACTTTTCTCTCAGAGAATCCGGGTGTATTCATTGGGGAATATGCATCTCATGGAAATACATGGAAGAATGCTCTCGCTGAAGCCTCTTATATGACGGGATTTGAGAAAAATGCCGGTACAGTAAAGATGGCCTGTTATGCTCCGCTTTTCTGCAATGTAGATTATATAAACTGGAAACCGGATATGATCTGGTTCGATAACCACAGAGTCTGCGGAACACCCAACTACTATGTTCAAAAATTATTTATGAATTATCAGGGAGATTATACTCTTCCCATATTAACTGATTTTGTGGACGAAAATGTGGTTATGGGAACAGAGCAGGAAAAAATAAGCGGAGAGTTGGTATTTTCCGCCGGACAGGAGGATTCCCGAATTCTGTATTCAGGGATAGAGATTCGTAATGATGATACAGGGGAGACTTTCCGTTTTCCGGATATTACTATTGATGAATCCTGTCCGGAGAGCGTTATCGGGCATCTGGACTGGTTAAATGTGACTATAAAATGCAGGGCAAAAGAATTATATGGATTCAAAGGCTTTAAGATTTATTTTGGAAGAACAGGAAAAGGTGAACAGCTTGAGTGGGAACTGGGGGGCTGGCAGAATCAGGATACCTGCCTGATTGAATATACCAAAGGACAGCATTCCTGTCTGAGCCAGTATTTGTTTACTGTGGAGAAGAATAGGGAATATGCACTTACACTCGTATTCCGGGGAAGAAATGTACGTACCTTTGTAGACGAAAAAGCCTATCATGATGTAATACTGCAGCCGGTTATTGTGGAACCTCTTTACTTGTCTGCCTCAAAGTGTATGGCAGATGACAGCGTGATACTGAAAATGGTGAATGTGAGTGATCAGGAACGAAGAATATCGGTGCAGCTGAACGGCATGGAAAAGAAGTCTCTTTACGGAAAGATGATAGTCATGGGTGGGGGGTCACTTTCAGCCGAAAACTCTCTGGAACAGCCATTCAATGTAATTCCTGAAGAACATGAGTTATTGGTGGAAAATCTGCCTTTTACCGTAAAAGTTCCGCCGCGGACTATACATATTTACTGCCTGAAGGAAAGAAAGAATCCGGTTTTAAAAGGATTATATGCGGATCCGGATATGGCCTGCTTTAATGATACCTATTACTTATATCCGACAACAGACGGATATACAGAGTGGTCAGGCTGGCAGTTTCATGTTTTTTCTTCGCCGGACTTGCGTTGCTGGACCGACAAGGGAATAATTGTAGATTTAAAAACGGAACAGGTACCATGGGCGACAGGCTGTGCATGGGCACCGGCCATCGCTGAAAAGAACGGAAGCTATTATTTCTATTTTTGCGGAAAGAGAGAGGATGGGAAATCCTGTATAGGTGTTGCTGGTGCCTCTTGTCCCGAGGGTCCCTTTACAGTAAAGCAGGTTCCTCTTCTCACGCCGGAAATTGTAAAGGCGGAAGGAATAGAAATAAGTCAGGTAATAGATCCGTCAGTATATATCGAAGAAGATGGTACACCATACCTTCTGTTTGGAAACGGTGCGGCGGCTATTGTAAGGCTGGAGAAAGATATGATGAATATCTGTCCGGGGACTATGAGGCTTTTAGAGGGACTTACAGATTTCCGCGAGGCGGTAACTGTATTCAAACGTGGAGGAGTCTATCACTTTACATGGTCTTGTGATGATACAGGCAGTGAAAATTATCATGTAAATTATGGGACGGCAGAAAGATTGTACGGTCCTGTAACATATCACTATCCGGTATTGGAAAAGCGGCCGGATGATGGAATCATGGGAACCGGACATCATTGTATTATGAAAGAATGGGGAAAGGATTCTTATGTAGTTGCTTATCACCGCTTTGCATTGCCTCTTTCCGCTTATCCGGAGGGAAAAGGCTTTCACAGAGAAACCTGCATTGATAAGGTGGAATTTGATGAAAATGGGATGATGAAGAAAATCGTACCTTCTTTATAAGTTGAATATCAGTGGGAAAAGGAGAAGTGGAAATGAAAAAAGGAGTTTTTGAAATCAGGGATGATTTCTATTTGGACGGCAAACCTTTTAAAATAATATCCGGAGCGGTTCATTATTTCAGAATCGTTCCCGAGTACTGGCGTGACAGGCTGGAGAAGCTGAAGGCGATGGGGGCGAATACGGTGGAAACCTATGTTCCCTGGAATATGCACGAACCACAAAAAGGGAAATTCGTATTCGAAGGTATGCTGGATATCAGCAGGTTTATCCTGCTTGCCCAGGAGCTGGGTTTATATGTCATTGTCCGCCCTTCCCCTTATATCTGTGCAGAATGGGAGTTCGGCGGCCTTCCTGCCTGGCTTTTGAAGGAAGACGGCATGCGGCTTCGCGGCTGTTATGAACCATTTCTGGAAGCCGTCCGTGAATACTACAGCGTATTGTTTCCCATACTCGTTCCCCTGCAGATTCACCACGGCGGCCCTGTTATCCTGATGCAGGTGGAAAATGAATACGGCTACTATGGCGATGATACCCGGTATATGGAAACCATGAAACAGCTTATGCTGGATAATGGTGCCGAGGTACCTCTGGTAACCTCCGACGGTCCCATGGATGAGTCGCTTTCCTGCGGAAGGCTTCCCGGCGTGCTGCCCACCGGAAACTTCGGTTCCAAGACCGAAGAGCGTTTTGAGGTGCTTAAAAAGTACACAGAGGGCGGCCCTCTTATGTGCACGGAGTTCTGGGTCGGCTGGTTCGATCACTGGGGAAACGGCGGGCACATGCGCGGAAACCTGGAAGAAAGCACAAAAGATCTGGATAAAATGCTGGAGATGGGACATGTAAATATCTACATGTTTGAAGGCGGAACCAATTTCGGTTTTATGAATGGCTCCAATTATTATGACGAGCTGACCCCGGATGTCACCAGCTATGATTATGACGCGGTGCTGACGGAAGCCGGAGATTTTACCGTCAAATATGAAAAATACAAAGAGGTTATCGGAAAATACACACAGCTTCCCCAGGTTACTTTTTCAACGGATATAAAAAAGAAAGATTACGGCGCCCTGAAGGTACAGGAGAAGGTAAGCCTGTTCCGGGTACTTGACGATCTTTCCACACCCGTAAGCAATACGTTCCCGATTCCCATGGAAAAACTGGATCAGAGCTACGGTTACATCCTGTACCGTTCAGCGCTGGAAAGAGAGCAGAACCTGGAAAAGATCCGTCTGTGGGGAGCGAATGACAGAGCGAATATCTTTGTGGATCAAAAGCCGCTGATCACTCTTTATGACAGGGAACTGCTAAAAGAAGCGGAGGTAAAGGCAGATTTTGAATCCGGCGCTCTTCTGGATATTCTGGTGGAAAATATGGGCCGTGTGAATTTCGGTCCCCTCATGGAATCCCAGCGCAAAGGAATTGCAGGCTGCGTGCAGCTCAACGGCCATATGCATTATAATTGGGAAATGTATACACTGCCGTTAAATAATCTGGAAAAGCTGGATTTTTCAAAAGGTTATGAAGAAGGGACACCGGGCTTTTATAAGTTTGTTTTTGAGGTGGAGGAAGCCGGAGACACCTTCCTGGATTTCGGCGGCTGGGGAAAAGGCTGTGCCTTCCTCAACGGATTCAATCTGGGACGGTTCTGGGAAATAGGGCCGCAGAAGCGCCTGTATATTCCTGGGCCGCTGCTTAAAGAAGGCAGGAATGAAATTATTTTATTTGAAACAGATGGAAAGACGGCTCCTGAAATCAGCCTGAAGGCGGAGCCGGATATAGGATAAAATCAGGAATGGTAATGGAAGCTTTGTTCGGAAAACCTTCAATTTTGTCTGTAAGCGTGCCGGAATAACGTACAAGAGCAGGATTTTCTTAAAATTTGTATTTTACCGATTTTTTTCTGAAAAGACTTGGTTAATTCCCGGGTATGTATTATAATAAATATAGTAATGATACCGGTTTCAAAAAGGCGCAGATTGGTAATTTGTGCAGGAAAACTGAAAACGGGGGAGGAATAAAGTGGAAAAAGAAACGATCAGTATATATACAATTGCAAAAGAAGCAGGCGTATCACCGGCCACGGTTTCCAGAGTCCTTACAGGCAATGCGAAGGTGAGTGAAGAAAAGAAGAGCAAAGTGGAGGCTCTGATCAGGAAGTATGATTTCAGGCCCAACGCGCTGGCAAGAGGCTTAAGCAGTGTGGAGACCAAGATGATTGGCCTGATGGTCTCCGACATACGGAACCCGTTTTATGCGACTATGGCGGTGGAATGCGAAAAAGCGGCGAATGAAAACGGCTATCTGCTTTTATTGTGCAATTCCCTTGGGAGCAACGAGATGGAGGTTTCCTATCTGGAAAAGTTTTCGGGGCAGAGGGTGGATGCTATTATCCAGATCGGCGGAAAAGTGGATGAGCTGGTATCCGATACCAGTTATGTGGAAAATATCAACAGAGTGGCAAACACGACGCCGATTCTGATTACGGGAAAGCTGGACGGCGCGGATTGTTACCAGGTGAATATCGACGAGGGGCAGTCTATGGAGCTGCTGATGCAGTTTCTCATTGAAAACGGCCATCAGGATATCGCTCTGATGGGCGGACGTGATAATGTAAAATCCACACTGGATAAAAGGCTGCGTTACCGTCAGATGCTTCGGAAGTATGGAATTCCTGTCAGAGAGGAATACATTGTGGATGGAAGCAGCTATGATATCGAAAGCGGCAGTGCCGCGATGTACCGGTTTATCAGAGAGGATCACCCCATGCCCAGCGCGATCATCGCCATCAATGACTTCACGGCGGTGGGGATTGTACGGGCGCTCAGGGAGCAGGGGATGCGGATACCGGAGGATGTGTCCGTGGTGAGCTTTGATAATACCTATATTGCGGAAACCTGCATGCCCAGGCTGACCTGTGTGGGTTATGATTATAAGCTTTTCGGCAAGCTTTTGATAGAAACGGCGATAAAAGCCATTCATAATGAAGAGCCTCCCCGGGTACAGATGGTGAAGTCGGGCCTGGTAATCCGTGATTCCTGTAAACAGCTGAAGTGAAGACGGAACGAGCGCTTCAACCGGCCGGGAAAGGGAAATGGTTTATATGTTTTACCGGATAAACCTGCAGTATCTGCCTTCGGTCAGACTGGCAGATTCGGTGGTGATTGAGCCGCCCTATGTGCACAGGCGCAGAAAGGCAGACGAATATATTGTATATCTGATAAAAAAAGGGGTCATGTATCTGGAGGAAAACGGAGAAACGGTAACGCTCCAGCCGGGGGATATGTATGTGCTGGACCCAAGATATATCCATGTAGGCGTGAAGGCCTCCTGGTGTGAGTATTTCTACGTGCATTTCCGGCATCCGGATATGGAGCCCCTTGAAGAAGAGACAGAAAAAGGACTGCAGAAGCTTTTGCTGGAAAACAGGCAGGCTTCTGTTCAGAGTGATATTTTCAGCTATGAAAAGTGTGAAGGCCAGAGCCTTTACCTTCCGAAAAGCTATCATATCCATGATTACAGCAGCCTGGTGAAGGTGACGGAGCTTCTGAATGAAGCGATGGAGCGGAATATCACCCAGCTGGAAAATTATAAAATTCTGCTGGCCTGTAAGGTGCTGGAGGCCTTCGTGGAAATAAGCAGAAGCTGCGTGACGGAGGAAACGGTGGCCTATGTGGAGAAGCAGCCCCGTTCTTACCGGAATGTGCAGGAGCTTTTGAATTACCTGAACAGGGAATATGCGGCAGATATTACAGGACAGTCCCTGGAAAAAGAGTTCGGCGGCAATTTCGATTATATGAACCGGACGTTTAAAAAGGTAACGGGACAGACCATCTTTAAGTATCTGAACCGGGTTCGGATAAATCATGCCAAGGCGCTTATTCTGAATTCACCCCTGAAGATGTCCAGGATTGGAGAGAGTGTCGGATTCCCCGACGAGTATTATTTCAGCAGAGTCTTTAAAAAATATACCGGAAAATCCCCCACGGAATATGCCAGGGAAGGAATGAACGGAAGAAAAAACGGGAAGTGACCGAAAGGTTATTTCCCGTTTTTTCTTCCGTTCGCGCAGCTCATTGCCAGCAGATGAAAGTCCATGCACCGGTTATCGTGATACAATCTTTTCATAAGCTGGGCCAGGGGATGGTTTTCCAGCCCGCCGCTGGGATCGTGGTGCCGCAGGTATTTCTGAAACGGTATCGTATTATTCCTGGAAACACGGAGGAAAAAAGGTTCCGTATCCTGAAAAACGGCATCGACCAGGCAGCAAATCAGAAGCTGCTGTTCCCTTTTGCAGACGATACGTTCGGACTGGTACATGACTTTTCCCGAGGAGGAAAGAAAGCGCATGGTATAGAAGCCCAGCCCCCGCAGTGAGGGGCCTTCCTTCAGGGAAGGGAAGCCGCCTGATGAAGGAAATCCTATGGACTCATATACTTCAAGCCAGATGGAGCGCCCCTTTTTCAGGCGGCAGCTGAAAGCAATGTTCTGTGCAAAATTTTCCGTTTCCGATCCATCAAATTCAATCCCCATTTCCGTCATGAAGCAGATGGGATCGTATTCCATCACCTCCCAGTGAAGCGCCCCCTTTCGTGTACGATCCGTAAGGGCTGCCAAGAGCCTGCGGATTTCCAATGAATCAAATTCCATGCTGTGTCCTTTCGCCGGAGTAATTTCCGAATGATTTTTATGTAGTGGTGACTCAAACATCGCACAAGCCCCTGTCCCTTCCGGCCAACGATTGGGGGACTGCCGTCCGGATGGATGTCTTCCCCTCAGCCGGCTAAGCAGGAATCCTTACAGGGGACACTTTCGTTCGGATAAACACGCAGCGGTACTAAGGCCGCAAAATACGCGGCCTAAGGAC